>JGI24730J26740_1000215_pt1 | contig 51150 bp, 55 predicted proteins | sample EPASupsiteSAE347_FD_26740 | JGI IMG/M metagenome (IMG submission 26740)
GGAAGGACATACCTTTCAGGTATGCCACTTCCGCAGCCGCCTTGCCATGCGCGAAACTGAACAGTAATCATGGTTCAAATTAATTTACGGATAAGCTCTTAGGCAGTTTCTGTTTGGCCAGGGCAAGCTTTTGCGAGAATTTTCCCTTTTTAAAATCGGAAGACCAGCGCCGCATGGTAAGCCAGCCGCCGAAGCGGATGATGGAGTTCCGCCAGCTGCGATACCACTTGCGCCAGCCAAAGGTAATATTGCCGAGCGAAAAGATCATCGCCGGGAAAATCAATATGTTCAGGCCGATGACAAAAAAGTACCTGAACCGGTAAAAGCGCCCCATGATCTTTTGCAAGGCCGCCTGCATATCTTCCGGCGTAAGCGGTTCATCCGGCCAGAACAGCGGAAAGTTGCCGTCATAATATTCCCAGCCAATGCTGCTCAGCGGAAAAACCCGGTTCCGGGCGGCAAGGCGCGCCGTCATCTCCGTTCCGGGCAACGGAATGGGCAGGAGCAACTGGAGCGTATCAAGCCTTGCCTTCCTGATAAATGTCCTGAAATGTTTCACGCGCTCTTTAATCGGCATAACCAGCCGCGCGCCTTCGGGAAGCGGATAGCCGAAGATGAACATGCCGTGAACAAGGAAACCGGCCTGATGATACAACCGCGTCATTTCAAGCATGTCTTCCGGCTTGATGTGTTTATTCATGGCCGCCAGCTCCGCGGCAATCGGCGATTCAAACCCGATGCAGATTTTATTGACGCCGGCCATGCGCATCGCCTTTAACAATTCCGCGTCCTTCGCCCGGTCCAGCCTGATTTGAATGGTGATATCCAGGTTTATGTCGATCGCCTTTTGATAATCGGCCAGCATGCCGCAAAGCCGCAGGGTGTCTTCGCGCTTGTTCCCGAACAAATCGTCCACGATGAAAAAATGCCGGGCGTTGTGCTTTTCCAACGCGGTGGCAATCTGCTCGACAACCCGTTCAACCGGCGCGGAACGGGGTTTCCCCTTGACCGTGCAAAACTCGCAGTTCATCCCGCAACCGCGAATCCAGCCGACCGGATAAAGATCAATCCTGGCGTAACGGACAAGGTCAAAGTCGGGCAGCGGCAGTTTGTCAAAGTCGGTGATCTGCGGTCGTTCCCCGGTCTGGATGAGCTCGCCATCGCGCATGAATGCCAGGCCGTTAATTTCAGCGGGATCGCGTCCTTCCCGGATTGCGCTGAGCAGTTCGCGGATGGTTTCCTCCCCCTCGCCGATGACAACGTAATCAATGCCGTTCTCCAACGCCGTGCGTATATTTTCCCCCGCAAAATGCTGGCCGCCGGCGATGGTCGTGACGCCCCTTTGCTTATAGAAACGCGCCAACTCATGCAGGCGGGGAACCGTGCTGCTCAACCCCCCATAGAAACCCGCCGCATCCGCGTGCCGGATGGTCTGGAGATTGTTGTGATCGGGCAGTCCCGCGTCATCCCGCGGGCCAAACTTGCGGTAATTGTTTTCATCAATTACTTCAACGTCCCAGCCCTCCATCCGGCTGACAACCGTCGCCACGCAGACCGGGCCAAGGGCGGTCGTCATCCGCGCTATTCGGGAATATATATTGAACGCGGGAAAAGCCGGCACAACCATCCTGAAACGCATTCTGTTCTTTCTTGTTTCCATGATGCTGATCCCCTGTTATTAATATTTCAAATAATAACGCACAACATTCACGGCAATATATAACAAAATTGTCGTAATATTAAAATGAAAATTTTCAAAAAGACCATCACCGTCAATAGGCAGTGAATCCGGGTGTAACCTCAGTCTCGCGGGTGGATTTTTGGAGACGGGACGACCTCGTCCCGTTCAGAGCGGCCTGGGGGCAGGCCGGCTCCACCAAAGACTGAGGTTACATCCGGGTTTGACTTTAAGAAAGTGTTTTGTCATTATAACATATTTATGGTTGTCAAGCAGGCGGCCAGAGGGCATTTTTAATAAACCGCGTGGCGATAAACATTTCCCGGCTTGGTTGATACAGGCAATCCCCAGGACTGATAATGAAAAACAGATGGTTACAATGGCATAGCCGGTTTATCTCCGGATGGCGGGCCGCCATCACTCACCGGGAATCCCTGGCCGCCGACGTGCCCCCATTACGGGCGGAGCTTTTTGGCATGTTACAATTGGAGTCGCATGCCCGCCAGACCGGGGCCCTGCATACGATTGATCCTTCCCATGGTCCTGAAAGGTTGCTGCGCCGGCTGGCCCGGAACGAGGAAGTCATCCATGAGTCTTACCGTGTCGTGGTTGATGCTACGCGCAATAAGCGGTATGTGGCTCCCGCGGCTGAATGGCTGCTGGATAACTATTACCTGATCAAAGAACAGATCCGCATGGCGCGCTTGCACCTGCCGAGCGGTTACAGCCGGCAGTTGCCCCGCCTGAAAACCGGCCCCGGCCAGGGACTGCCGCGGGTGTATGACCTGATCCTGCAGCTCGTGTCTCATACCGACGGACGCGTGGACGTTGAAAATCTTTCCCGTTTCGTGGCTGCTTATCAGTCCGTGAATACGCTCTCCCTTGGCGAACTCTGGGCGGTCCCGATCATGTTGCGCCTGACTTTGATCGAGAATCTACGCCGCGTGGCCTACCGGATTGCCTGGCGCCGCCGGCTGCGGGACCAGGCGTCCGAATGGGCCCAGCGCTTCCTGCGGGCTGCGCACGACGATCCGAAGCACTTCATCATGGAGCTGGCCGATTTTGTCCGCTCCGATCCGCCCGAGGCAGGCCCCTTTGTCGCCGAATTGGTCACAAGCCTTGAAGGGCACGATCCCAGCCTGGGACTTGTGATCAACTGGCTGGAACAGCAGTTCGCCGCGCATGGTCAAACACTTGAGCTTGTCCACCAGGCGGAAAACCATGAGCAGGCAACCGACCAGGCATCAATTGCCAACACGATTACCAGCCTGCGCTGGATGGACCGGATTGACTGGCAGGAGTTCACGGAAGACTTGAGCGCGACGGAAGCAACATTGCGGCATGACCCGGCGGACATCTATCCTCGCATGGATTTTGCCACGCGGGACCGTTACCGGCACATCGTGGAGCGCCTGGCGAAGGAGTGCCGGCAAAAGGAAGAAGAAGTTGCAAAGATGGCCGTGCATCTCGCCCGACAAAATGCCGGCAATTCGCCGGCGGGTGACCATGCCGGGTATTACCTCGCCGGTGAGGGCCGCGATGTCCTGGAACGGGAACTCGGGATCCGTCCGCGTTTCACCGGTCATATCGCCCGTTGGTTACAACGGCACGCTCCGGTTATTTATCTTGCTTCCATCGCCGCGCTGACGGCGTGCCTGACGGCGCCGATCGCGTTCTTGGCGTTCACGGCAAATGGCCCCCCACCCTGGATGCTTTATGCGGCAGCGGCCGTGCTCGCGCTGGCCTTGTCGCGCCCGGCAATCAGGTTCATCCAGTGGTTCTGCAGCCTGATCGTGCCGCCGCGCAACATGCCGCGGCTTGATTTCTCGCATGGTATTCCCCGGGAACACATGACGGCGGTCGTGGTGCCGGCCCTGTTGACCGCCGCGAATGTCCGCAACTTGCTGGAGAATATCGAAGTTCATTTCCTGGCAAACCGCAGTCCTCATCTTTTGTTCGGGCTGCTCACGGATTTTCCCGATGCAGACCAGGCGGTGCTTCCCGGGGATGAGGAACTGCTTCGTACGGCCGGCGATGGCATTCGGGAGCTGAACGCCCGCTATGCGGATAAAGCCGGCCCCTTGTTTTTCCTGTTGCACCGCCCGCGCCTGTGGAATGCATCCGAACGGGTTTGGATGGGGTACGAGCGCAAGCGCGGCAAGCTCGAACAGTTCAACCGGCTTGTGCGCGGGGGAGAGACCGCCCCGTTCGGAACCATTGAGATGGACATGCGCGCCCTGGGCGCGGTCCGCTACGTGATCACGCTCGACACCGACACGCAGTTGCCGCCAGGTTCCATCTGGAGAATGGTCGGCGCCATGGCCCATCCGCTCAATCGTCCCCGCCTGGACACGACCAAGCGGCGCGTCGTGGACGGGTACGCGATCTTGCAGCCACGCCTGGCCGTCAGCTTGCCGGCGGCCCGGAGATCCATGTTCAGCGCTGTTTTTGCCGGCGAGGTCGGGCTTGATCCGTACACCCGCGAGGTGTCCAACTTCTATTACGATTTGTTCGGCCAGAGCCAGTACGTCGGCAAAGGAATCTATGACGTTGAGGCGGTTGACGCGGTGCTTGGCAACCGATTCCCGGAAAACCGCATCCTGAGTCATGATTTGATCGAAGGGTGCTATGCACGGTGCGGATTCATGAACGACGTCGAACTGCTGGAAGATCATCCCGCCACGTATACGGCGGACGCCCACCGGCGGCACCGCTGGGTGCGCGGCGACTGGCAAATCGCCCGCTGGCTGTGGCCGGGCGTCCCCTCAAGGACGCTTCGATCGGTTTCTAATTCTCTCTCTCTCCTTTCGCGCTGGATGATTTTCGACAACCTGCGGCGCAGCCTCGCGCCATTCGCAATCGTTCTTGCCCTGGGATTTGGCTGGGTCGCATTGCCCCGGGCGGCGGCCGGTTGGACAATCTCCTTGCTCGGTCTCTTGATCCTGCCGGAGGTGGCGCGCACGCTTCGAAACCTGGCGACAAAAAGCCGCTCGGTCGCCTGGATCGCCCATCTGCGGTACGTAATCCGAACCGAAGCTCGCGCCTGGTGTGCCACGCTGTTTGAAATCATAAACCTGCCTTATGAGGCTTGCATGCACATGGATGCGATCGTGCGGACCCTCTGGCGTTTATGGATAACCCGGCGCGGCCTGCTTTGCTGGCGCACGGCCGCGGAACAGGAAAGCGCATCATCAGGCGGCCTTTTCAGCGCCTTCAAGGCAATGGCGTCAGCGCCGCTCCTTGCCGCCGGAACCGTCATGCTGGTTTATGTTGTTTCCGGATACGGCAACTTGCCGGTGGCGGCCTTCATGGCCCTGATATGGTTCTGCAGCCCGCTCCTCATGTGGTTTTTCAGCCGGCCCATGACGCGCCGCATGATGCACCTGGCCGAACACGATGAAACCCTGGTCGGCGCGTTTGCGTTTCGCACCTGGATGTATTTCAAACGTTTCTCGGGAGCGGAAGATAACTGGTTGCCGCCGGATAATATCCAGGAAACCGAGGGTGAACTGATGATCACGCGCCGCACCTCACCCACCAACATTGCCATGGATTTATTGGGCAGCCTCGCGGCCTATGACCTCGGCTATATTCCCGCCGGCAATGTATTGGAACGAACCGCGCGGAGTTTCGCAACCTTGGAAAAACTGGAGCGCCATCACGGGCACTTCTATAACTGGTACGACACCCAGTCGCTCCAGCCGCTGCGCCCGCGTTATGTGTCCACGGTGGATAGCGGCAACCTGAATACGGCGCTTATCACGCTGCGATCGGGACTGTTGGAACTTGCGAACGCGCGTTGTCTCTCGCTGCGCTGGCGGAAAGGATTTGCGGAAATGGCGGAGAATGCCCGCATGGAAAACCCGGCCGGGGATTTTGGCGCGTTGCGGGAATGTTTTATTGAGCCATCAGAAACCGTAACCGGAATCCATGGATCTTTGATAAAGGCGCATGAAACCCTGAAGCGGCTGAAATCCGCGGGGACGCATCCTGAAGCGGTCCGGTACTGGCTTGAGGTGATTGAAGACCACGCGGAAAACGCGCTGGGGGAAATATTGCATTTTGCTCCCTGGTTGTCGGATCAGGACCTCTTGCACCAGGCCGGCGCCAACGGCTCGGATAACGAATTAACAACATTTCTTGAGCAAGCAAGCGCCGCCCCGCTCGCGGATTTGGCGAAATCGGAAATGTTCTGGGGGACGGATCTTGACGTTTTTATCCGGCGCGCCGGGCTTGAACCGGAAGCGGCCGGCCGGCTGAGGGCAAGCCTGGTGCTTGCCTCGCGCCGGGCGGCGGAACGGCTGGACCTCATCCGCGAATTAACGACACGTTGCGAGGAACTTGCCGAAGTGGACATGAAATTCCTTTATAACCCGGAAGTTAAACTGTTCAGGATAGGTTTTAACGCTGACACGCACGAACCGGATCCGGCCTGTTACGATTTGCTGGCTTCCGAGTCACGCCTCGGCAGTTATGTGGCGGTGGCCCGCAGGATGGTACCCCTGGAACATTGGTTTCACCTGGGCCGCACGCTTGCGCCGGGCGGCAGCGCCCCGGTGCTGCAGTCGTGGAGCGGGTCAATGTTTGAATACATCATGCCGGAACTGTTCATGCCTGTTTTCGCGGGCACGCTCCTGGGCGAGTCGTCCCGGAACGCAGTTACACGCCAGATTGCCTATGCCCGGACACACCGGATTCCGTGGGGTATCTCCGAATCCGGTTACAACCAGGTGGACGCGCAAATGATCTACCAGTACCGGGCCTTCGGCATTCCGGACCTGGGCTTGAAGCGCGGACTGACCGACGACCTGGTTGTTGCGCCTTATGCCACCGCATTGGCATTGATGCTTGAGCCGTTAAAAGCCGCCGCCAACCTGCGGGTTCTCGCGCAGGCCGGAGCCCTGGGGCGTTTCGGTTTCTATGAAGCCCTCGACTATACCCCGGAACGGGTGCAGAATAATGAACGCCCGGCCATTGTGCGTTCGCACATGGCGCATCACAGCGGCATGAGCCTGCTGGCCTTTGCCAGCGTGCTATGCGATCAGCCCATGCAACGGCGTTTCCGGGCGGACCCGGAAATGCGGGCGAATGAACTGCTTTTGCAGGAACGTATTCCGCCGGCCAGGCCGCGCCTTACTCCTGAAGAGCTCCAGACGCCTGAAACCCGCCGGCCCGCCCAATCCGGCGAACCGCCGACCAGGCTGATCGAGTCCGCCAATACGCCCATCCCGGAAGTCCACCTCCTTTCCAATGGACATTATTATGTCATGGTAACCAATTCCGGCGGCGGTTATAGCCGATGGAACGATTTGGCCCTGACCCGCTGGCGGGAAGACGCAACGCGCGATGCTTGGGGCACCTTCTTCTATCTCCGGGACGTAAAATCAAAGGACATCTGGTCCGCCACTCCTCAACCCACGGGCGGCACATTTGAGCGTTATATGGTCAACTACGCCCAGGGAGTGGCGTCGTTTGACGCAGTCCGCAACCAGATTCAGACCTTGCTGCGGATTGCCGTTTCCCCGGAAGACGACCTGGAACTTCGCCGCCTGACGGTCAAAAACTTGTCAAATACCAAGCGCACCCTTGAGGTCACCAGCTACGCTGAAGTCGTCCTGCTCCAGCAGTCAAGCGAGGCATCCCATCCTGCCCTGCAGGGACTCTTCGTGGAAACCGCTCTGATTCCCGGGAAATCAGCCATCTATTTTACGCGGCGCCGGCGTTCATCCCTGGAAAACTGGCCGGGACTGTTTCACATTTTTCTCCGGCGCGGCGATCACCCGGCCGCGCCGACTTTTGAAACCAGCCGCGAACGTTTCATCGGGCGCGGAAAAACCACGGTCCATCCCGCGGCCGTTTCAGCCGGCGGCGACCTGGCAAATACCGGCGGCGCGCCGCTTGATCCGGTTGCGGCGATCCGTCACCGGATTGTGCTCGCGCCGGGCGAGACGGTTATTCTTGACTCCATCATGGGCGTCGGGCGGACGCCGGAAGACGTCACATTGCTGGTGGATAAATACCAGGACAGCCGCCTTGCCGAGCGGGTCTTTGATCTTACCTGGACCCACAGCCAGATGCTTATGCATCAATTGAAGGCTTCCGAAGCGGATGCCCAGTTGTATGGTCATCTTGCCGGATCACTGCTGTTTGCCAACCGTCGTTACCGGGCCAATCCCAGCCTCATTGCCCGGAATCGCAAGGGACAGTCCGGCCTGTGGAGTTACGCCGTCAGCGGCGACCGGCCAATCCTGCTGCTCCGGATCAGTGACGAGGCAAATTTGAACCTGGTCCGCCGCATGCTCCAGGCCCACAGCTACTGGCGTTACAAGGGACTGGGCGTGGACCTGGTAATCTGGGCGGAAGCTTATGCGGGTTACCGGCAAAGCCTTCTTGATACGATCATGGGCATGATTCACGCCGGCGTCGAGGCCAAGGAGTTGGATCAACCCGGGGGAATTTTTGTACGCAACAGCGAGCAGGTCACGGAAGAAGACCGGCTGCTCTTCCAGGCCGCGGCGCGGGTCATCATCAGCGATCGCGGGGGAACGCTCGAAAGTCAATTGGAGCGCCAACGCCCGGTTGCTCCTCTTCCGCCGCGCTTGCGGCCGGTCCGCGCCCGGGACCATGTTGTACCCGAAAAAGCGCGGCCGATGCCACGGAAGCTTGCGTTTCCCAACGGAATCGGAGGGTTCACCGAGGACGGCCGGGAGTATGTGATCGTGCTCAAGCCCGGCGCGGCTACGCCGGCGCCGTGGGTCAACGTGCTGGCTAATCCGCTTGGTTTCGGCTCCGTGATGTCGGAAAACGGGGGAAGTTACACTTGGGCCGAAAACGCCCACGAATTCCGCCTTACGCCCTGGTACAATGACCAGGTATCGGATACCAGCGGCGAGGCCTTCTATATCCGGGATGAAGAAACAGGCGCATTCTGGTCCCCTTCGCCCAAGCCTGCAACCGGCCGGACAACCTACGTTTGCCGGCATGGGCTCGGTTACTCCGCCTACGAGCACACTGAGGAGAAGTTGGTCAGCGAAATGCAGGTCTTCGTTGCTTCCGACGCGCCGGTGAAATGCAGCATTATCACCCTGCGCAACATCTCTGACCGCCCGCGCCGGGTGAGCGTTACCGGATTTTGCGAATGGGTGCTGGGCGAGCAGCGCGGCCAGCAGGCCATGCATGTTGTGACCCGCTTGGACGCGCAAACCGGCGCCGTGTTTGCCACCAACGCATTCAACTTTGACTTCCCGGGGCGCGTGGCCTTCTTCCAATGCAGCGAGGTTGATCGCACAATCAGCGGCGACCGGACCGAGTTCATGGGGCGTAACGGCGACCCGGCCGCGCCGGCAGGGCTGCGGCGCGAAGGTCTCAGCAATAATGTCGGCGCCGGCCTGGATCCCTGCGCGGCTATCCAGTCCTACCTGGAAATCCCCCCCCAAGAAGAGCGCCAGCTTTCCTTTGTGATGGGTTGTGCAAAAAATGAGGATGAAGCCCACGGATTGTTGCGGAGATTTGGCGGTCACGACGGCGCACGCCAGGCCCTGGAGGGTATCTGGCAGTTCTGGAAACACCAGCTCGGGGGCGTGTACCTGGAAACGCCGGATAGCTCCCTGAACTTCCTCGTGAACCACTGGTTGCTCTATCAGGTTTTGACTTCGCGTTTTTGGGGCCGGAGCGGATTCTACCAGTCCGGGGGCGCCTATGGGTTTCGTGACCAGTTGCAGGATTCGCTGGCATTCCTTTATGAATGCCCCAGCCTCACGCGTCAACACCTGCTCCTGTGCGCCGCGCGCCAGTTCAAGCAGGGTGACGCCCAGCATTGGTGGCATGTTCCTTCCGGCCGCGGCGTTCGCACGCGAATTTCGGATACGGCCCTGTGGATGCCATACGTCACCAGCCGCTATGTGGAAACAACCGGCGATGTCGGCGTGCTGGATGAACCGGTTCCGTTCCTGGAAGGCCGGACGCTCAGGCCGGACGAGGAAAGCTATTACGAACTCTCACGGGTCAGCGAAGAAAAAGCCTCATTGTACGAACACTGCGTTCGTGCCATCCGGAACTCGTTCCAGACCGGGGAGCACGGCCTGCCGCTGATGGGCGGCGGCGACTGGAACGACGGGATGAACCGGGTCGGCCACGGCGGCAAGGGCGAAAGCGTATGGCTTGCTTTTTTCCTGCACGATATCCTTAACCGGTTTGCCAAAGTGGCCGAACAGCGCGGCGATGAAACATTCACGCGTGAATGCCGCCAGAAGGCAAGCGCGCTTGCGCTGGCCGCCCAGGGCGAAGCATGGGACGGCAATTGGTACCGGCGCGCCTTTTTTGACGACGGCACACCGCTCGGTTCCGCCCAAAACGATGAATGCCGCATTGATGCGCTTCCGCAAAGCTGGGCCCTGCTTTCCGGCGCGGGTGAGCCGGAACGTTGCGCCCAGGCCCTGCGCGCGGCGCGTGAATATCTGGTGGATGAACGCTTGCGGCTGATCAGGATCTTTACGCCGCCCTTCAGCAACGGTCGCCACGATCCCGGCTATATCCGCGGCTACGTGCCGGGGGTGCGCGAAAACGGCGGCCAATACACCCACGCGGCCATCTGGCTTGCGATAGCTTTTGCCCGTGAAAAAGACGCCGCCACGGCGTGGCAGCTCTGTTCGTTTCTGAACCCCATCCATCAGGCCAGCGCGGAAAACATCGAGCGCTACCGCGTGGAACCATATGTGATTGCGGCGGACGTGTATACCAACGAAGCCCATGAAGGTCGCGGCGGCTGGACCTGGTACACCGGCGCGGCCGGCTGGATGTATCAATTGCTGGTGGAACACCTGCTGGGATTGCGCATAAACGTGGATACACTGGGCATTGAGCCCCTTTTCCATCCGGATTGGAAGGAATACAAAATGCACTACCGTTACCGCAACACTTTCTACCATATTCAGGTGCGCAAAACCAGTCCGGATGCAAACTCTAAAAAGGTTTTCGTGGACAACGTTGAACAGCCGGACAAACTCATTCACCTGGTTGACGATGGCCGTGAAAGAAACATCGTGGTGGAAATCGGATAAAAAAAATGTTTTAATCTCAACGATCCAGGATAAACAGCAAGAGGGTTGACAACCGGGGATCATCATCTTAAAGAGAAGAAACGTCCGGGTTGAAAAATTAAGATATAATAAGAGTCAGTTGCAAAACTCCAGAAAGCTTGCCCGACGCTAGCCAGGGAGTCGGCTCGTCGGGGCGAGCCTCCTACATTTCTTAGGAAAATCAAGATTGTAGGAGCGCACTTCGGCAAGCTCAGTGTCCTGAGCAGAGTCGAAGGACCACACCGCTCGCCTCGGCGGAGCCTTTGGCGAAGCCTGGGTTGGCGCGATAAGTTTTGCAATTAGCTCATAAGATATGGAATATTTCTCGATGGTCGCAAAATGGATTTCCAATAAAGCCGCGCAGCCACTTGCGTGCTTTTTTGCATTTCTTATTATTCTGGCTTGGGGCCTGTTGGGCCCGCTTCTTCATTTCAACAATACGTGGCAGCTCATCATCAGCACGCTCGCTGCGGTTATTTCCATCCTCATGCTTTTTATAATTCAAAACAGCCAGCACCGCCACACGATCGCAATCCAGTTAAAACTTGACGAAATCATCCGCGCCACCAAAGGCGCTCACAACGAAATGATGGACATTGAAAAACTGACGGACGAGGACCTGGAAAAGATTCAGAAAAAGTATGGCTTACTGGCGGAGAAAACCAAAGATGATTTGAAGGAAGGCAAACTGGACACTCACACGCCCGATATTGATAATACAATCATCAAAAAATAACTTTTACCGATAAACGCCAAAGGCCCAAGAAATCCCAAAATTCCGAGTGTGCTTAAAATCTGTTTGAATCTGGCCGGGCGGACAGGCCGTCGTGTCCGAATAATTTTTTCACACGCTCTGAGGCATTCCGGGAATATTGACATTCCATCAGGGATCAGGTACAAAGAATTTCGTCATTACAATTTAAGCCCCTGTGGTTTATATGGGAACGACTTACAGGCACGCTGAGAATAAAAGAATTACCAAAGACCTGTCGCATTGAAAAAGGAACTTAACATAGCGGTATCGCCGGCCCAGGCGCACGACATTTCAAGGCTGAAAACAATTGTTTCGGAAAACCTGCAAATTGAAAGCGCGCGCATTCATGATCTTGTGGTCCGACACCGGTCAATTGACGCGCGAAACTCTAATATTCGCGTCAATCTGGGCTTGGACGTTTTTATTGATGAAGCGTTGCCCTTGGCTGAAAAACCCGCTTTCCTCTATCCCGATGTTTCGAAAAGGCCCCCGGTAGTGATTGTCGGCGCCGGTCCGGCGGGCCTGTTTGCCGCTCTCCACCTTATTGAGCTCGGTTTTAAACCCGTGATTTTTGAACGGGGAAAGACGGTGAGCGAGCGGAAGCGGGATATCGCGGCCATTCATGGCAAACATATCGTTGATCCTGATTCCAATTATGGATTCGGCGAAGGGGGCGCAGGCGCTTTTTCTGATGGCAAGTTATATACCCGGTCGAAAAAAAGGGGCGATGTACGGAAAATTCTTGAAGTGCTCAATTTCCATGGCGCCCAGGATGAAATCCTGGTCGAGGCTCATCCTCATATTGGCACAAACGTCCTGCCCCGGGTGATTGTTGCCATCCGTAACAGCATCCTCAATGCCGGGGGCGAGTTGCATTTTAATTCACGCATTACAAACCTGGTTATCCGGAACCAGGAAGCAAAAGGGGTGGTGCTCCGTGATGGTTCAATTGCCGAGGGTGTTGCAGTTATCCTGGCTACCGGTCACTCAGCAAGGGATATTTATAGGATGCTTCATGAAAACAGGATTCTCCTCGAAGCCAAGCCATTTGCGGTCGGGGTCAGGGTGGAACATCCGCAGGAACTGATTGACCTGATCCAGTACCACGGCATGAAAAGAGGCGATTATTTGCCCGCCGCGACTTATTCGTTTGCGGAGCAGGTTCACGATCGCGGCGTTTATTCATTTTGCATGTGCCCGGGCGGGATGGTTGTGCCTGCCGCAACCGCGCCCGGGGAACTCGTGCTGAACGGCATGTCGCCATCCGACCGGGGAGGTCGTTTTGCCAATGCGGGCATGGTGGTTGAAATAAGGCCGGGTGATCTGCCGGTTAACGATAAGCTTCCCGGGATGTTTGCCGGTCTTCGTTTTCAGGAAGACATCGAGAAGCTGTGTTTTGCGATGGCAGGAAACACACAATTCGCCCCGGCCCAACGTCTTGCCGATTTTGTGAGTGGTCATAGAAGCGCGAACCTGCCGGAATCTTCTTACCAACCCGGATTAATTGAATCCCCGCTTCACGAATGGTTGCCCCGTTTAATAGGATCGGGTTTGCAAGAAGGGCTTAAACTTATCGGGCGTAAAACCAAAGGGTATCTTACCAATGAGGCCATTGTGCTTGGCGTTGAATCGCGGACTTCTTCCCCCGTCAGGATTCCAAGAGACAGGCAAACGCTTGAGCATGTGCAGATCAAGAAGCTTTTCCCTTGCGGGGAAGGATCGGGATATGCCGGGGGAATTACGTCTTCAGCCGTGGATGGCGAACGGGTGGCCGATATGATCGCTAACCTTTATAAATAATTTTAACCCTGTCGGCGGGCAAAAGCCTGAGCGGAACCCCGAGAAGCACACATTGATTAACAAGCAATTTTGCCTTTACATGTGATGAACGAACTCTTCAACCGTTAAATCGGCAAGGCGAATCAAGGCGCGCAGTATTTATTTCGTCAATCCGCCTTTGGCATACGAAGCAACTCTTTTTGCAAACGCATTTTTATCCAGATGTTTTTGCCAGAGCTGGTGCCGCCGGACCGATTCCATTATATCTGAACGACATCGCCGGGTAACTTGCGCCGGCGCGGAGTGCGGTCAAAAGATTCGTCAAAACTGATCAGCTCCAGGCCATATTTGTCGGCGGCCGTATATTGATAAGCGTCGTCAAAATCAAGCCGATACGTTATTGCCGCATGAGCAATGGAGCGCATATCATGGGGTTCAAGGCTCAGAAGCGTGATTTCGCCTTCTCCAAAGAGATCATCAGTAAAACGGATTAACTCCTCCGGCTTGCCGAGTTTCAGCATAATTACCCCGATAGAGTGAAATGCAAAATCCGTGATAGCCAATTCTGATTCCGGTATGGCCGCAAGAAAACGGGATACATCCAATGCCCGCTCCTGCTCAAGCAACCGCTCCAGCCAAATGTTGGTATCCAGCAAATACATGCGTTTATCCCGCCCGCCACTCTAACACTTTCTTTTGCAAGGCCACGGATGTAAACTTGTCGCGGTATTCTTTCAACGCTCCGGCCCAATCCTGCCGTAACGTGCGCGTTGAACAAGGTTTCTCCTGTTTGGTCAGAAACAAGGCGAAATCCTCAACTTCTTTTTGAAGCCGAGGCGGCAACTTGCTGACGGTTTCTGCTATCTGCGAACTCATAAATTTAGCTCCTTTTGCTAACAGTATTTAATTTTATATTCAGCGAATAAAGCACACACAATAACCATATCTTTATAATCAAACGCTAACATAAATTCTTACGATGTCAATTTTTTAAAAGCCGTTTCAAAACTCCCGGACAAGGTGTTGTTTAATTTGCGCTGGGTCATGTTTTTGATATTGATAAAGTTTTCAATTCATTTCTGACGGCGTGCCAGTTTTGCGCGTTCAACTTTTCGACCAGGGCCCGGAACTTCTCCCCCTATGCCGTCTGGTAGCCGGCAATTGATCTGATAACCGGCACCCTCCGCTGAACTGTTTTTTTTATCTTGCCATTGATAGTCTCTTGTTCTAATTTTCGTCCATGACGTTTTGGTCGTAACAAAGTGGAGAGGTGGTTGCCTGTCCGGCGTAGCCCGAAGGGCGAAGGCGGAACCCGCCTTCGTTTGGAAACTACGGCGGGCAAGGTGGCTTGCCACGCCACGTCGGCCCGAAGGGCCAAGTGGTCCCTTGCCACGATACGCCAATGTGTATCGTGGCGACGGGAAAGACACATCGCAGTGAAACGGAGAGGTGGCTGAGTGGTCGAAAGCAACGGTTTGCTAAACCGTCGTACCGCTAACGCGGTACCGGGGGTTCGAATCCCCCCCTCTCCGCCACGCAGTAGAGTTTACTTTCTTATCAACCGGTTTGAGAATCCTGAAAGAAGCCGAATTATCCTAAAACAAACTGAAAATCAATGACTTATGAAGATTATGCTGGCTGAGGGTGGTTTGAGAATAAAAAAGCCTAAATCGGCAGAATCTCAACGGTTTGAGAAAAAAAAGAGCCGGGTTTAACCGGTTTGAGAATGGATTTCAAAGGCCGGACAAGAGGTTTGCAAACCCCTCCTGCCCGGCTTTTGTTTTTACCGTCAGGCCAAGTTATGGATCAGGAGTTCAAAACGTTCCTTTGACCTGGTGTCGCTGCAGGTGCGACTGTTGCCGGAACTATATTTCGTGGCTAATTTGACCTGCCGGAACTGTTTGAACATCTTTCTGATGTCTTCGTGATCGTTCAAAGACAGGATAAATCGGCCTTTTATAGCAGTTAAAGCCTCGTAAAGACGCAGGAAATCGGCATCCTCAAACGGCCGGAAGTAACTTTGGGAGGTATGATAATATGGCGGATCAATATAGAAGAAGGTGTCTTTCCGGTCATATTTATCAATGCATTTACAGGCGTCGAGGTTTTCGATCGTGACGCGTTCCAGACGCCAGTGGGTTTCCAGCAATGAATCTTCCAGCGTGGTGAGGTTGAGATTCGTTGGCCGCATTGCGCCGGCGCCGAAGGTTCGGCCGGATGTTTTCCCGCCAAAGCCAAGGCGCTGGAGGTAATAATAACGCACGGCGCGTTGAAGATCGGTGAGGGTTGTCGGATCCCGGCGATTTTCAAGTTGAAACAACTTGCGCGAAACGACGGCATATTTGAAATACTCAAGAAACGGCTGGAGATGGTTCTGAACTATGCGCCAGAAATTTACCAACTCGCCATCCAGATCGTTGATCACTTCTGTAATGCTTGGTTCTTTTTTGAACAAAATCCACGCGGCACCGCAGAACGGCTCGCAATAACAGGTGTGCGCTGGGATCATGGGAACGATGCGTTTGGCCAGGCGGGATTTACCGCCGGAATATGAGATTGGACTATTCATGGAATTATCCTTTGATATGATGCCGGACTATTCGGCTGGGAGCCAGCTGGAGGATAGCCTTGGCTAGGTGGGTCCGTTGATAGCGGATTCAGTGGAGGGGAAATAGCCCTTTGTTTATTCTCTGGCACTGTTTATCTTATGGGCACCTCCTTTCTGATGAGTATACATTCTTCAGATTTTACCTTGTAGCCACTTCTGAACTGACTGTTTTTTGTTGCTTCAATTCGTTCCCAAATCCAACGGTTATCCGGATATAATTCCCGGATGAGCGGCGAGTCATAATAGGTGCAAACGACCTTTGCGCGGCAGTCGGAGAGTTGATGTGCCAAAAAAACATGATCCGCCCGGGAGAAAAGCATTGAATAATATCGTTCAGTTCCGTCATACGGCGGATCCACAAATAAAACGACATTCGGTTTTACCCCATACAAACTGATGATTTTACTGTAATCCTTATGCTCAATCATGGTCTCGCGGAAAAAATGTCCGATTGAAATTAATCGTCGCAAAGTATTATGATAACGCACGATCTCTTTGATGCCGTGCCGATTGCCGGTTGATACCGCAAATCCTCCGTTGTGAACTTTTCCTCCGAAAGAAAAGCAATGACGATAAAACACCGCGCACGCGCGCTCGACCGGATCCTTAATCAGACTTAACGAAAAACAACCGCGAATGTATAAGTCATGATATTGATCAAATATCTGACGGCTCGGCGGTGTATAGCGAAGACGTCGAATAAGAACCCGGCGATTAACGTCATCCGCAAGTACCTGGAAGAATACGACCAGATCACCGCTGGCATCATTATAGATGCGCTTTTTGAAACCGGCATTTAACAAAACGGATGCTGAACCCCCAAAAACATCAACAAGGGTATCCGCGCCGGTCGCGTGAAGCCGTTTGGCAATTTCGCGTGCCGCACGATGTTTACCACCAATATACGGGATTATGCTGTTCATTTGATTCCTGCCATTAAGATTTGGCCGGTGTCGCGTTCAAAGACCAGGGACGGACGGCGGAGCTGGCGGGTCAGGGTCATGCGAAGTCGGCGCTTGGCTCGGAGGTTGACGAGGGCCATGATGTTATGTTTGCGTTCGCGCATGTAATGCTCTTCCCATTCCGTCGGCGTGGCCAGGGAAATGTGTTTGAATCCCTTATTCCCGCTGATTGCAATCATGGTGCAAAGCCCGGGGCGATCATCAACGGCCCGCATCTGACGTTCGGTAACGCCGAAGCGTTCGCACAACTCGCGGGATTTGACCCAGTCGCCGCGCTCTAAAAGATAGGATTCAATTTATGGGGACAAATTCATTTTCAATTTTCGATTGCCGATTTTCGATATTCCACACTTACACCGTCAAAATCTTCCGAAGGCGGCGCTCAATGAACTGGCGGACGGTCTTCTGCGTATCGGGGCATTCCAGGCATTCCTGCAACTTGGCTGCGTTCATCTGCTTCGCGGCGTCGATCCGACTTTTTGTGTCGCACCATGCCGGACGGATGCCGTTGTATATATTTCCGGTTTCCCACGGATTTCTCATGACTTAATCCTCTTTCCAACACTCGGTTATGTTGATCGGTTTCATTCAATCACTCCCGCATTTCATCCCGTCTGTAGTGGTTCTGAATCATTACCTTTAGAACATTTCTCATGCCTGAACATTGTTTGGCCGTTGTCAAGTTCTTCAATATCCACCGGAGACATCGGTAATATTTCACATCTGCATTCTGGACAGATGGGATGGCGGATCTGTATAAATAACCAATGCTTGGGATGTAATAAAAGTTGTCCCATATTTAACCTTTAATCATTCAATCACCCCAGCCTCTTTCAGTTCCTTGTCAATCACGGCCTGATTCCGCTCGATGTATTCGACCACGACCGGCCATGAATCAATCCAGTCCTGCCCCATCAGCCAGTCAAGATATGGCCCTGGCACTTTCTCCATCGGCGTGCCTTTATATTTTCCGAAGGGAAACGGATCGTTGTCGGTTAAGGGTTTCATTAAAGATTCCTCTCCCACGGCTCTTTCCATGGAACACCAATCAGATCGAAGAGGTCGCGTTCTTCGCGGACAGTAATTCTCTGGACGCCTTTGAACAGGCAACCCTCAAAACTATGATAGCCGGCGCGGCACCAGCCGGCGGCAAGGACGTGGTGCGAGAACGCCGCGCTGCCGGTCCGAATGGCGAAGATCAGGCCCCAGTTATCCGTATCGGCCATGAAGAGATCGAGGTTGATTCCTTCCGGCAGGATCCGCTGAGTATATTTCCCCGTGGGTTTCCCTTTTACGGCTGGCCAGCGGTTGACAAGTATACAGAATTTTGGATGCGTCACCATATTGCTGAACAGCATTCCTTCCTCAACGCGCTTAGGAATTGCCACGATTTCAATGTCGCCGACCTCCGGTTTGCGCCGGCGAATGCTTCCCGCGATCTCGATGCGATCGCAGAATGGCGCAAGTTCGGATTTGATTCGTTCAGCGATTTCTGTTGCTTGGTTGAGTTTCATGATTTTAATCTCTAACAAACTTGGGACACCGTCCATGATGGTTTCACCACATCCTTAAAAAGAACGGGGCAAAATTTCCGACCAGAACCCGCTTCAACCACGTGGCCGCGCGCGCCTTGTACGTCGCATTTGGCACATAGACCGAGGTCGCGCTCCACCACATCGCATACCATTAGGTCAAACACATGAGCCGGGATCAAACCAGGCAGAAGAGAATCTTGATATATATATGGATCCCCTCTCTTCTTCTTTAACCAAAGCCAATACGTCATTAATAATTTCCTTTCATGCGCTCGCTAAAACCTCTTCTTGTTTATGCCGTTTATTGTGGCGGATTAAAGCGTTCCAGATGCGCCAGAGGTGATCTGCCGGCAAGGTGTCCAGGTCTTCGCGGAAACCCATGTTCCGGGCGATGCCTTGAACATACGCCTCCGTGACAACGCCCTGTTCAATGGATCGCCGGATATTATGCAAGTGCCGGCGCTCAGCGGCGCTACTGAAATAATCAATCAAATTCTGGTCGCCGGCGATGATGGCGAAGTGGAGCATGAGCTTGTCATAGTCGGCGATCGGATCCGCCTGCTTGGTCGTATAGATTCCGCAGGCATCCAGCAACTGCCGGCGATACCAGGTCTCGCGGGCGCCATCCAGATCGGGATGACACCTGGACCGCAGACATTCCGCCTGCCAGGCCCTTTCTACCAAGGGGCGGTATTTCCACTGCTGACCTTTGCTAAATCCTTTTTTCATTTATTCCCGCCTTCCTCCGTCGCTCCAGGAGCTATGGAGGACAAGCCTTCTTTTTTAATTGCCTTCATCATTTCCTCAGCGGAAATTCCGTCGTGATAAAGTTCCGCAAACTGCGCCGCGAATCCTTCCTCAACCCAAATTTCATACGCCTTGCGCCAGCCGATATCCACGCCGACAATCTGACTGCGCTCCCACTTGAACGCCTCCACGCATTTGTGCTGGATCAGTAGACGTTCCGACAACCGCACTAGCGGTTCAAGAGGGCAATATTCAATACCCGCGCACAAACATTGCGCTCGTAGTTGACGTAGGACTTTTTCAGTCATTCCGATTTCTCTTTTGTCTCAAAGCTCACGCGGGGAGAGCTATCGGTTGAGCAAAGTTTTGATATTTTACGCGCCTCCGGAACACTGAATAAAGTGTCCAGGTTCTTGCGGAAGTCCGGCTTGGTCTTCCAAGCTGGGGCCTGTTCAAAGAGCATGGGGAACCGATTGCCGCAGATCTTCATAATCGTTTCAATGGCTTTGCCGACTCCATTGATTTTGTCTTTCAACGCCGGCACGGGGAAATTCACACGGGCAATGTTTCCCTCCGCATCTTCCGCCGTCCAAGCCTGCCCGCCACCCTCCGTGGCAGTGCATTCCTCGGAACGATATTCCGCCTCTTTGATAAGTTCGGCCTTGATCTCCTTCAGCCGGGCACTGCGTTCGGCAATCAGGCGATCAAGAACGACCGCCTCCGTGACGAGCATTTTAAGTTTCTGATTATGCATGGACTGTCTCCTCAATTAGGTGTTTTTCGACATGAGAAATTAAAGGGAACTGGATTCCCGCCTTCCGGCTTCGTTCGGAAACTACGCCGGGACAAGTCGCGGGAATGACAGAATCGGATTTCTGCTGACGGATGATTTCGGCGACCTCTGCCGCTGAAGGCAATCCGAATTCCTCCATGACCTTTGCCAGTTGTTTCAATTCACCGAGAGTTTCCAGTGACGTAATAAACCGCTGTAGTTTGTATATGAATTTTTCAAACAACCGGTCCTTGATAGGATCGGCATACTCCAATTCCTTATGCAGGACTTCTAACTTTACCTTCAGATCCCCCGCATAAAATCTGATCGCATCCAGATCCATCTCCAGCAGCGCCGCCGTGGAGCGCACCTGCGCGTCGTCTATGGTTCTTGTTTCTTTGTTCATTGTTCTCCTCCTTTTTCCCGGCATAATTGCCGGTAGTTATTTAATCCGTCTCCATCCATCATTTCTGACGATGTATTTTCTATCATCGCTGAAATACGCGATTCCGTTCCTTATGACCGGAAAATAACATCGTCTGTTCATCCAGTTTCGATATCCTCTTGTTCGCTCGTAATTCATGCTCCTCCTTAATTATTGTTTCTTTTCGCTCTTCTCGCTCAACCGCTTAATGATGTCATGGGCCGTGATAAAATGATCCCAGTTCATTTTCTCTCCGCGTTTGAACGCCAATTTGCTGGCCGCCTTCAGGAACTTGTGATATTTTCCCAGACCGTTTTCGTGGTTAATATCCATCATTAATTCCAAGGCTTCGCCCGTAGCCGGTTGCAACCCGAACACCTTTGCGATGGCGTCCAAGTCCTTTTTTGGAGCGTAGTCCGGCAATTGTAATTTTACGATTCCGCGCCGGTTCAACTGTTCCAGCATCTTGTGTTCTTTCCCTTCTGCGAATTCATCCCGCATGGTATTTGTGCCGCAAAGGACCATGCCGCAGTTAGTCCGGTCATGGATCTCCCGCAACATTTCAAGCACCATAATTCGACCTTGCTTGTGATAGGTTTGAAATGCCTGATGAATTTCATCCGCGATGAACAAGGTATATGGGTCAATCGCATTCAGAACGCGCTTGCGTGTGTTTTCAAAACAGTTTTTCTGACTGAGCCGACAAGCCTTTGCGATTTCCTTCATCACTAATTGGACGCCGGCGGTGCAGGGCATTCGGATGTATTTTGTTTGACCATGATTATGCCGCCGGGCAAATTCCATCAATGCTATGGTTTTTCCGATCTGAGACTCACCATAAATGAACACCACAGAATTTGTATTCAGCGCCCATTCGCAGCATTGCCAAATTTTTTTCATGATGGAAGTCATGACAAGTTCAGTGGCGCAGAAATTTCCCGGTTCGTCGGACAACTTGTGATATTTCTCGATCGCTTGAACCACGTTATTAATATTGCCTTCGTATTTTCCGTGAAAAAGGCGATTAACAACGGTATGGTCGTATCCAATTCTTTTTGCCGCTTCCGAAAGGGTAATTTCTTCCTCAACGATGTGACCAAAATACCAGCGAATGGCATTGCGTTGATTTTCCGGCAGTTCAGAGGTTTTACTCCAGACCTCATCCCCGGCGATATTTATTTGATAACCCGAATTTTCTCTTTTTTCCAACGCCTGTCCTGAATCTTCCGAATGGTCCGCTTCTTCGCCGCTTGTAATCAAATTTTCCGGCATATCTGTTCCTCCTCTATAACAATTCGCTCAAATCCCCGTCGTTTTTTGCTTCCGATTCCGCAGGGGTTTCGTTCGCCAACCCTGCAGGAACACCAACCAATTCTTCGATGTCGCCATCCGCGTTCCTGATCCGCTTCTGGATCCGCGCCGCCTTTTCTCGTTCTTCCGCCGTCACCGGTTTCCCGGCCAGAACCGACGTGTTCCACTTGGCGTCCGCCGTCCGCCGGCGCATCTCTTCCGTATGCCGCGCCTGGTATGGCATAAGCCGGCGCGTCTCTTCCTTCGCCGCCGCACCCATTTGCCGCTTGAGGGCTTCCACGTCGTCACGCCTTATGCTGTTCCAGCGCGCACACGCGCCTATGTATGAACCCTTGATTTCCCCGCCTTTGCAGACGTATAGAACGTCCGGTTCAAAGGGGTTGCAAAAGGTCAGGTAAGTCTCGCCTTCCGCGAGTTGTTCTTCGCTTCCATCAATCTTCCGCGCCTGGGCAAGATAGCGGTATGTACCCGGCCCGACGTTGCTATCCTCAAATTCAAATAAGCCGTTCTTACCGACCTTCCGCTCAACGCCGTTTTCCGGTCCGATAATCTGCGGCGCAAGATATCCCGGCAGTCTGACCAGCCGCCCCCGCCCCCGGGAAAACACCTCCGCCGGACTCATCTTCCTGACGCGCGTGTATCCCGGCAGATTAATCAATGCGTCAATGGCCTTGCGCTCATGTTCCGGCGCCGTCAGCAACCGTTCCGTGTTCATCCAGGACAAATCTTCACCAAGGCGGAATTCGCTCGCCGTTAAGCCGGCCTCCAGCCATCCCTCCAGATTATGCCAGTCGCGGTTATTTATTTTCTCATAGACTTCCGCCGCGAATTTCATGAACTCGTTAAATTCCAAGAATGGCAGTTTCAGTAAGGCCGCCCTTTCAGGGGCTAAAAATGATGCCGCCTTAATAAGCGCGTTATTGTTTCTTTCTCGCCCATGAAGTTCTTCAGGTGAATGATCGCGGTCCTTGCCCATCTGCCCGGATAATGCCGCCAGTTCATTGTGCGCAAGATTATGCGAACTCTCCAACCCCGCCTTGAACCGGAAGTTGCCTTTCCCACGTCCCTCATAAACCAGCGAGGCCGCGCCCTCCATACCGGAGCGCGCGACCTGGATTGCGCCGTCGCTGGATTCATCAAGAATTTTCTCAACATCTTCTGATATCGCCGCTGTGCCGTGTTCCACGCATAACGTCGTCCCCGCCGGCCGATATCCGATCTTCGTCAAAACATAAGCCAGTAAAAAACGCATTTCATAGTCTTTGAGTTTCCGTTTGATTCCCTCGTCATCAATCGTCGGCTTCATCCCCCAGGCAATCTTGCATCCCGAAAACAAATCCATGCACCCGAGCTCAAGCGGCCGCATTGCCTTCCGGTTCACACCAAGAAAATTGACCTTTACGTCATGTTCCAAATCGTCAAAAAACATAAACTGCCCGACCTCCAGCCCGACCCGCGTCGTGTGCACAAGCGGACGATAATTAGCCGCCGCGCTCCGCCCGATCCGCGCCACGGATAGTTCATATTCGCTTGGCGCATAGCGCATAAGGTTGCCATAACTCCACCCAGCCGGAACGCCATGGATTGCCGCCGGCGGAGTCTGAGGATATCCTGCGATTGCCTCTCCGTGTTTCCATCGTTCTATCAACTCCCTCCATGCCGGTTTGCTTTTGCGCTGGTTCCGTTCGCAAAGCATCTTCCAGAACTCGATAAATGCTTCAGGAAGTTTTTCGTTGTCTTCGCGCGGAAGTTTTGCCCGGTCAACCAGGCAGTGCCAACTGCCGCTTTTTTTCACCTCGTAATATTTCCGGATCATTGACTTCACCGAAAACCCCCGCATGCCCCTGAACCTGCCGCTCATCGCCTCGATCGCCGCCAGCGGCCTTTCCGCCGTGCACACAGCATTCATCACGTCAATCCACAGCCGCGTTTCATCTTTTACCTTGTCAGGAAACTTGGCGATCAAAGCGTTGTCGGCGGATGTCAGTGCAAGTGAAGAGGAAATATTCATTTTTTCAGGGCCTCCATGATTTCTTTTTTGACGTCAATAAGCGTTCCATGGAGTTCTTCCAGTTCGCGCCGATCGAGGTAGGAATAAGTTTTTTTCTCAAGCCCGTTCTCGCGCAAGCCCCTGATCAGGTTCCGCCAAACCGCCTGATAAGTTACGCGATTGAATTGTTCGGAAGTCGGGATTCCGCCGGCGCGCAAATGTTTCTCCCATTCTTTTTTCACGTCCTTCGGCAACTCCCGGAGACTCATCTTCAGGTATTCCGGATGATCCGGATATTTCTCCCTCAAAAACGCGTGCAGTTGATTCGCCCCGCCCTTCGGCTTTTTATCGCGGACCTGAATCCCATATTCCGCAAACAACTCCGCCTGGGATCTTCCGCCGATGAAATCTAAAAGGAGTTGCTCGGTCTTTGCGCACCTATCCTTATAGGCGGCCGTCTCACCGGGCGGCTCCGTCAAAAGCAATAACTCATTCTTTTCAAGTTTCTTTTGCTCAATGAACGCTTCCGCAAGGGCACGGAAATTATATGCCTGGCGTAGTCGGACGGTTCTTACGGATTTATGTATCCATTTAAGATAGTCTCCGTGATCGCACAACTCCTTGGCCACAACCATCGTCACCCCGATTCTTAGGGCAAAGAACATGGCCGCGCGTTCGTGCTTTTCGTATTCGTTAAAATCCGTATCAATTTGTGATGCAAGAGATTGTAAAGTTGCAACTGTTGCAACTTTGCCTTTTCCAATTTTCACCACCGCCTGTTCCGGTGGAAGAATTTCAACCGCTTCAGTCTTCTTCTCGCTCATTGATTCCCTCCGTTTAATTTCGCGTATTTCGCGGGCAAAAAATTCCTTACCTTTGCCCAATATTTCTCCGTACTCGCCTTCTTATGTCCGGCCGGTCCGCCGTTCCAGATCCGGGCGCATATCTCTAATTTTTGAATTTCTGTGAGAGCTGGCTTGCCCCTCGTAGCTCCTTGAGCGAAGTGGGGGCGTGCCCAGTGCCGCAAATACAATTCGCAAATCTCTTTTGCCAGGACGGGATTCAATGCGTCCTCGTGCCGGAAATGCGTCTTGTAAATCCTGTTCACGTCCGCAATCACTTCCTTATGGATCTGCAGACATCCCAGTGCCTGGCCATGATCTCCGACAATCCGTGGACTATGGTCCGTGGACTGTGGGCCTGATTCAACAATCATCATCGCCGCAATCAGTGCCGGTAAAAAATTCATATCGTCCTCAATATTCATTCTGACTTCTTCTTCAGAGTCTTCTTGCATTCCAAAACTCCTCCACGCTCCGCCGCGTGATCCTCAGTGCCGGCTTCGGAGTGATCGCGGATCTCACGTCCACCGCCTCTAAACTTCCCTCTTCCATCAAATGCTCCACGTGTCTGGTTGAGCACCCAAGTATTCTCGCCACTTCATCCGGTCGCAAAGTTGGTTTCTCCGGCATCTCTGGCGGCGTCTCTACTCGCCTTCTTAACATCATCTCCACCATCTTATTTTCCTCCGATAGAAGCGGGCGCGCCGTTCCGGACGGCGAACAATCCTGAACTCCGCCGGTTGCTCCCAACGCACCTGCTGTTTTGTTCTTGTTGATTTTTCACAACGTTGTTATCCTTCCGGCATGGTTTCACTCGCTTCAGTCCATCAGCGATGTCTTGAACTTCTTGCCGACGTGCCGAAGTTCCGTTTCGGGTTTCGGCCGAAAGCCGATCCCCACGGACTGCCGGCAACCGAACATGAGATTTTTGTCTCCCTCCGCGAATTAGATTCCCGCGAACGCGCCAGGATAGATGTATTGACGCGGCAGATTGTCCTCGATTGGAAGCGGATCGAAGAGGCCCCTCAGACCTGGTTTTTGATTGAACAACGAGTTCGAGCGGCCGTATTCTTGCTTGAACACATCCTCGGCACGCTGGGGACGGAAGATGAATTAAGTCTTCATAAAGACTCGGCAGACGAAGCCCTCGAATGGGCGCTTGTGAAACTCTGGCCATTTTCCGGCCCGTTGTGGTTTCATCGCGCTTGCCGCTTGATGCATGCCGGCCTTGATCTTTCTTCACGCGAATCTCTGGGACCTTGATCCTCATTTTTCCCCCGATGTTCCGACATCGCTCTGAGCAATCCGCCGCTGGCGAAGCGTCGAGGGGCAACCTTGTTTTTTCTTCCATTCCGCGAACGCTCTCTTCAAAACAAAACTTTCCCTCCGCCCGGAGAGAACCTTCCAGGCATGCGTCCGGCAGCATCCATAAGCCCGGCAGAAGTTCATTAAGCCCGGAATCCCAGGCCGCCTAATTTTTTTCTTGTGTTTCCTCGTGATTTTCATTCTTATATCTCCTTGATTCATAGTGCGCGCTTCATGGCAAAGAATATTTCACAATTTGTTCACACTGTCAACGAAAAAGTGAAAGAAAAGTGAACATGCTTAAAAGGCTGGAAAATCTCAAAAAAGCTAAGACTTTTTCCTGGGGGGAACTCTGTAATTTATTGGAAATATCCAGGACAATGTTGCATTATATCAAAACAGGGGAACGAGAACTAAGCGCTAAGGCGTTGCGCCGTTTAGCTCAAGCAGAAAAGGAAGCGGGCATAGCCATTGTTGGTTTAATTGAACCAGTCAAGCTCACCCGCCGCACGGTTGGCATATATGGCATTGCCCATTGTAGAACCCATAAACCACAGTTTTACGACGCCAAGCAACCCGACCATTTGGTCCCTCAAGTCGAAGTTCCTCCGGGATTATCCCGCGTCAAGCGTCTTGCAGCCTTCAGGGCCAGCGATAATTCCATGGCGCCTATCATCAATGAAAATGACATTATTTTTTTCTCTCCTGATCATGAACTTATAAACGGGAACGTCTGTGTCCTGAAGTATGATGACACGATCGTCTGTAAGCGGTTCTATAAAAATGACAGTATCGTCTCGCTCTCATCCGATGCCACCGGCATCGCCCCCATTGTGCTCAAGCCTGACCAGATTGACTGGGCCTACCGCGCGTTGGAGGTTATAAGCGTGAGAAAGTTGTAATTCAGGAAAGGTAAATTAGTTTATGATTTTTGTTGCAATATTATCCTAACATGTTAGGATATTGCCAGAAAGGGAGAAACAGGTAACATGCTCTGCCCCGCCTGTAAAAAGAAAGTTAAGCCCAGCCATTTCGCCTGCGCCCATATGCGCGATATTGGCAAAATCATGACGGCAAAAAAGCTTGCCGCCGTGCGGCGAAATGCAAAACTCGGCGGGAGACCAAAGAAAAAAGGATAAAACCATGAAAACATTCAATCTGAAGCTGCTGAACGAGACCGGGACGTTATTCATCAAGTACTTCGTATGCCTTGCAATCGTTTTGCTGTCCTCGACCGTATTTGGGCAGATAAATGTTCCGCCGGTTGTCAATCATCAAATCTCTTTTCAGGTCAAGCGTCAAGCAACCAGGGCGACCAGTAAGACCAATTGGCAAACAGAATGGGGGTCTTCGGATAAGGACACATATCGCCAGTTGACAGTGGCAATCGAAATCCGAAATGTGAATAAAACCAACGATTCTTTTACTGTAAATTGGTTTTTTCTCTCGCGTTCTTTAAATAACCGGGCGCTTAAAATCTTTGATTCCGGCAATGAATATATATCTCTGCAATCAACTGAATCAAAGAAACTGTTGAAACAGTCAAAAGAGATAATGTCGAACAATATTGTTTTCGCCACCGAAGGATCTTCAACAAAGACCGGCGAAAAACTTGAAGGATATATTGTCACCCTGACAGATAAAGATGGCAAACCATTTGCCTTTGCCGCATCCTCACATCCGCTGGAAGAATTAGCAAAGAATACCGAGAAAATGAATCAGTTGATTGATAAAAGCATGTCTGACGAAAAATGAAAGATCATGCGTTCCTGCGCCGTGATTGCACTTCGAATTGATCGCTGACTAATTTGCCTGATATTTTGCTTTCCCCCCAAAAAGTCCTGATTCTTAACGGATCGGGGCTTTTTTTTGTCTTTTCACGCCCTCACTCTGACATTTTTCCGCCTTGTCCGGCGTAGTTTCTGCCTGCCCTCCATAACTCCTTGAGCGACGGAGGGGAACGAAGACGGATGAAAATTTCTTGCGAACCGTGCGAACGGGAATTTCCGGCTTCATGTTATTTTCTATCAAAAGACCGAATTCCGCCCCGGTTATGCAGGCGCTAAGAAGGCGTGCAACATCACGATCGCTTGCCTGCATAATCCACGGGGCGAAAGCCCGTAAAAGTATAAATGAACTGTGAACGGTGAACCATGAAAATTACAAACCCATAATGAATAGTTGCCGGGGGATCGGACGTTGCCGTGAACACCAATTGTGCGCGGTTGATGATCCGAACCCCGGCGGCGCTATTGAAAATCATGAATAATATAACTCCCGATCCGCTTTTCTTCCTCGGCTTCATCCTCTGCGTAATTTTTCTCCTCGGAATCGTTAAAATCATCATTGACATCATTCATTCACTCCGCCGCAAGCCGCCGCTCGAGGACGAATTCGCCAAAAAGGGCGAACTTGAAAAACTGGAAATAACCACCAAGCATGAACTCAGCAAACTTGAATTGGCAATCGGCAGCATGCGCGAAGAAATGCGCGCCAACTACGACCGCGTAAACTCCAATGATGAAATCCGCTCCTCAAAAATCCACCGCCGCATTGATGATGTGTTCGGCGCCGTCAGCGAGGTAAAGGGCATCATAAAAAACGTCCCTTGCCTGCGCGGTGCCAAACCCGGCTGTACGGAGTAAAAAAACCATGAATATTTTACCTGAAGAACGCGAAACCCAACTCCGCCTCGGCATCCTCCGCATCCTTGATCAATGCGCCGGCTACCTCCTGCCGGAATCCACCCTTTTCGTTCATCTCAATTGCGAGATTGCGCCTCCGGTAATCAGCTCCGAATTTAACACTTCGCTCCGTTATCTCGATGGCCTGGGTGCCGTCTCTAATATCCGCCCCGAAATCGGTGGTCCCGTCAAGTGGAAAATCACCGATAAGGGCCGCGCCCTTCTCAACGAGGCTTTGAACGCATGAAGAAACCGAGATCAGATGCCAAACTCCTGAATCTTCCGGAAGAGCAACAAGCTCTTCTTGCGGAACATTTGCTTTCCGGCATGCGCTATCATGATGCAAAGAAATTCGTCCAGGCCGAATTTCAAGTAACAACTTCATTAGCTTCCTTGTCCGCTTTTTGGGACGAGGTATGCACCTCGGCGCTGATCACCCGGCGTCAGCAAGCCGTTACCACGGCCGACGAAATAGCCGCCGAGGTACAAAAAAAGCCGGGACAATTTGATTCCGCAACCATTGACGCCATCAAACAAAAAGCCTTTGAACTTTCAATTTCACCCCGCTCCGCCCCGGGTGAAGTCCATGACCTGTTCTCCCTGATCCTCAAGGCCAAGGATCAGGAACTCAAAAACAAGGATATTGATATCAAGATCAGGCGGTTGGAACTGGCGGAACAGCAATTGGACAAAGTCAAATCGGCGTTGACCGATGGCTCCAAATCCATGACCCAGCGCGAAGCGCGCATGAAGGAAATTTTCGGTTTATGAAATCTCAAATCGTTAAATCTGAAATCCCGTGGATAAATCCTTATCCCAAGGATGATCCGCGTTCCTTGCTCCTGGAATATCAGGACCGCTTCTGGCGCGATGAGTCCCGATTCAAATTCGGCCTTTGGTCTCGTCAGACCGGCAAGGATTTTACTTTGGAAGGCGAGGCGGTCGAGGATTGTTTGAAGCGCCCTAAGACTCAGTGGATGATCGCCGCCCCCTCCGAACGCCAATCCCTGGAATCGCTTGATAAGGCCAAGGATTGGGCCACTGCCTTTAAACTCCTGATTGATGACTACACCGAGCGGCGCGAGTCCAGTAATCCGGAATCCATGATCAGGAGCGCCGAAATTACTTTCCGTAATGGCTCCCGGATCCGCGCGGTCCCCGGCAAGCCCGATACCGTGCGCGGCACTTCCGCCAATATCGGTCTGACCGAATTTGATTTCTTCGAGGATCCCGATAAAACTTGGCGCGCCATCCTACCTTCAATTACAAATCCCCTGCGCGGCGGCCAGAAACGGGCCATCATTATCACCACGCCAAACGGCGTCGGTAGCGCCGGTCATAAAATCTGGACCAAGAAAGACGGCAAAACAAAATGGTCGCGGCACTTGGTCACGATTTATGATGCCGTGCGCATGGGCCTGCCCGTTGACATCGAGGAACTGAAAGAAATCTTTGACGATCCCGATGGATGGGCGCAGGAATTTGAATGCCAATGGCTCGATGGCGTGGCCTACCTATTGCCCTATGATCTCCTTGCCATGGCCGAGAGCGCCGACGCCACGGAATCATGGAGCGGCCTTTTCGATGTGCGCCACGTCAACCCGGTTTTCTGCGGCATTGACTTCGGCCGCCAGAACGATCCGACTGTCTGCTGGACCTTGGAACAGATTGGCGACGTGCTCTGGACGCGCGAGGTGCTTGTCCTAAATAAGATCAGTTCCCCGGATCAGGAACAGATCCTCCGCAATCGCATCGCCGCATCCCGGCGTTCCTGCTTCGATTACACCGGTCCCGGCATTGGTCTGGGCGATTATCTGGTCAAGGCGCATCAGGAATGGAAACCTGAACAGGATAAATTCGGCAAGGTCGAACTCTGTACGTTCACACCAAATTTCAAACGTGAACTCTTCCCGCGTCTGCGCCGTAAATTTGAAGCTCCAGTAAAACTCCGCATTCCGATCTCCCGCGTCATCCGTGAAGATCTCCATGAAATGAAACAGGTCATAACCAACGGCCAGTATAATTACTGGAGTCCGCGCACGCGCGAAGGTCATTCCGACCGTTGCACCGCCCTTGCATTGGCCGTGCGCGCAGCCGGAAAGGCCTCTGGCCCATTTTGTTTCCAATCCGTCTCCAATCCCCGAATTTCATCCGTCCGCCGCTCGCGTAAAGGAATCTTGATCTAATGCCTTCAAAATCCAAAATCAAAAAATCTACGCTCGTCAGCGCCGCGCGCGTCCAATCCTACATCCGCTCCCGTTTCAATCCCATCCGTTCTTTGACTCCGGAACTGCTCTCTCAATATCTTGACGCTTTCAAGACCGGTTATTTGCGCCAGTGCGCCCTGGTCTGGGACGCCATTGAAGAGCGCGATTATATCCTCTCCACCGTCATTCCAAAGCGCAAAGCGGCCGCCGCCCGGCATGGATGGGAAATCCTCACACTGGATTCAGTTGACGAGTCCATAAAAAAAGAGGCCGAGCTTCACAAACAAGCGCTCGAGGCGTTCTACAACAATCTTACCGTCACCAACGCGATTGATGAAAACGAGCGCGGCGAAGTCTCGCTCCTCCTGCGCCAAATGATGTCCGCCGTCGGCTATCGCTACGCGGTTCATGAAATCGTCTGGCATCCTGATGTAGGAGTCTCGCCCCGCCGAGACGATCAGCAATTTAGTCTTTCCGCCGAACTCCGCTTCGTCCCCGTCTGGTTTTTTGAAAACACCAAGGGGAAACTCCGCTATCTCCAGTCCGAAGGCGCCATTGAAGGCGTGGACATGGAAGATGGTTCCTGGCTTGTTTCCGTCGCCCAGGGACTCATGACCGCCTGTTCCGTAGCCTATATCTACAAATCCATGTCTCTCAAGGACTGGGTCATTTACAACGAGCGCCACGGCATGCCCGGGATCCACGGTAAAACCGATGCCGCCAAGGATTCCGATGAATGGAATTCGCTCTTTACCGCTGTCCAAAACTTTTCCCAGGATTGGGGCATGGTCACCAACCAAGGCGCCACGATTGAAAAAATTGACATGGCCACCACCGGCCAACTCCCTTATCCGCCCCTGGTTGAGCTCATGGACCGCGCCATGTCCGCCCTCTGGCGCGGCGCGGATCTCTCCACGATCAGCGGAAAAACCTCCGAGGGCGGCCAGGGCGCCAGCCTACAGGGCGATGAATCAAAAACCTTGGAAGAGGATGACGCCAAATGGCTTTCCGAAACACTTTCCCGCAATCTTGATCGCCGCGTGATTGAATACACTTTCGGCAAAGGCGTCCAGCCGTTGGCCTACATCAAAATCAAGACCGCGCAAAAGAAGGAAATCCCCACGGAAATTCAGGTTGATCAATTCCTCCTCGCCGCCGGCGCCCCGGTCGGCGTCAAAAACACTCTTGAGCGCTATAATCGGCCTATGCCGGATCCGAACGATAAACTTCTTACTCCTCCATCAGCCTTCAGCCTACAGCCTTCAGCCTTTTCTTCATCACCCGCCCCGGCCATCTCCCCGGGGCAACCCACCGACGGGGACGCTGGTAACCGCCCCAGCGAGAAAACGAGGGTATCAACTTCCGCCCTCGGCCCCGTCGGCCTCTCTTTAAGAAATGCAGAGGGTAGAATGCAGAATGCAGAATTTTATCCTCCTGGAAATAGTCAGTTAGTTTCCGCCGCAGTGGCGGAAACATTAGGCGTCCGTTCCGAATGGCTTGCGCCGTTCTTCGCGCATCTTGAGGACATTGCGCAAAACGGCTTACTCTCCGATGCCGAATTGCTGGATGCCATCGAGGACTTTGCCAAATCGCTCCCGGAGATTCTGTCCGCCGATAAAGTGCAGCAAACTGCCGCCGTTCTTAAGAAAATCATCTCCGAATCAATTAAACAGGGGTTGCAATCATGATCTTAATTCAAAATCGCCAACCCGGATTGCCAAAATGCCCTACAAAGCCCGATCGTCGCCATTTTCCCTCCACCCGCACAAAACCTCGTTCGACCGGGCGATCGCCAGATTGCAATGGATTGCAGTCAAATTGCAATGGCATCCTGAAAAAAGGTGGAAAAGATGAAAATTAAAATCCAGAATATGAAATTGAAAATCTTTGGCGCCGCATTGGCCATCTCTGCCTTCCTGCTCATTGGCCTGCCATTTTATTCCTTCGCAGTCGAGCCCGCTCATAAAGGGGCTGAAGTTACCAAGCGCACTTTTTTCGCCACTGGCGGAAAGGCGCTAAGTTTCCCCCTCAAACAATCGCTGTTCTGGTGGGATGGCGGCACGTCGGACCGCAGAAATGCCTCCTCCACCTGGGATTGGATGGCGCGTGATATAAGCGACGCAAAGCGTTCACGGATGTATGCCAAGTTGAATTCCTACGGCATCAACACGATAACATTTATCGTGTTCAATATGGTGGATACAAGCAAGGGTGTCGTCAATCCGTTCCTTGGCTGCCCAAAGGCCGCTCAGATCATGGCCGGTAATATGGCCGTTGATGAGCCGGAACTTGCGCGTTGGAAAGAACGCCTTGAGTTGGGGAAATCCGCCGGCGTGAATCTGATTCCCTGCCTGTTCTGCGGTGATGATTCCGCCACTACACGGAATACTGCCTTTCATGAATTCTTTTTGAAATATGCGATACCCTGGCTTGATCCTTACAGTGCCGGTTATCTCATATCCACCGAAGCCTCCAAGAGTATGAACGCCGTGCAGATGTATAACATGATTGAGTACATCAAGCGTTACACCTCCAAACCGGTCGGCGTGCATCTCGCGGTGGACGATATTGATCTCTTGCCTTCGAACGCCGACTGGCTTGCCATGGAGAACAGTTATAACCCCTGGGATTGCGACGAAAACAGCGTCGCGGATGCGATCGCGGAATTGAAAGCCGCAATCAAGTATTGCTCGGCACGCGGCATCGCGGTCTTTTGGCTTGAGGAAGGCGTCTATTGTGAAGGCAGTTTGTCACGTCAGAAATCCCGGACTGCGGCAGGCATCGCCGGCTGTTATGGCCTGCCCGGACCAAATTGATGAAAGGGAGAACTATGCACAAAATAAAAATCTTCGTCTTCGTTTCCCTGGTCGCTGTCTGCCTTTGTACTTTTCTCCCCTCCTGCGCCCGCTTGAATATTCACACGGCATATTGGGATATGAACGCCAATACGTTTTGCAAGGAAATTCAGGTTCCTGAAACTACCGTGTCTATCGTTACCTCAAAAGCCGGTTATTCAAATACCAGCATTTGCGTGAAAGGTTATCATTCAACAGTCAACGCCGCAGCCTTTGAAAGTATAATGACCAAGGTAATGGAAGATGTTGTTGCGATGGGAATCAAGGCATGGGTAATGAAATGAAAAGACTCTTCGTCAGATCAGGCGGCGGAATGCCCGGACTTGATATTCATGCCGGAATGTGGAAGGCCCTGCATGAAGCCGGCATTGATTCCACCGATTGCATCGGCACTTCCGCCGGCGCAATCATTTCCGGCGTGGATGCCGCCGGCCATAGCTCCACGGAATTTTCCACGTTCCTCGCCTCCCTGGCCGATGACGATGTCCGCCATGAACGGCTTTTTTGGAAAGCTCGCTTTGCCTTAATTGATTACTTTATGGAATCCGACCGTATCTTGAAATTAATCCGCGACTGGACTTACCCCTCGCTGAAGCCGCTTTCCGTTGTCGCCACTCGCGCCCGCGATGGTGCGCGAAAAGACTTTTATTTTAATGGTTCTTATCTGGATGATTTCTCTCTCTGCATCCTCGCCTCCATGTCAATCTGCGGAGTTTTTCCAAAAGTCACGATCGGCGAGGAAGAATACGTTGATGGCGGCGTCCGCGCAAATTTACCGCTCCCGCTGAATTGGAAGGAATACGACGAGGTCTATCTGTTGATCGCCTCCGGCCGCCCGGAAGTTTATCATAAGGAAACCGGTCTCCTGACCAACCTTTTTAAAAATATCGGTTGGCTCATGCAGGACCAGATTCTTGATGTGCTTGATCAATCCACCAATGCCTCCGCCTTTGGCGAGACCTCGCCTTCTTTTGGCGGGCAATACGTCCACGTCCTTTGGCCGCCTCTTAACACTCCCAAAGGCACTCTCCGTTTTGATCACGATCTCATTGACCAAGCGTATCAATGGACCGCTTCCAAAATCGCAGAACTCAAAACTCAATCAAGAAAGGACTCACTATGAAACTTCTAAACACCCTCACGCCGATACTTCTTCTCTGCGTCCTCTGCGTCTCTGCGGTGCAATTATTCGCCGATGGCTTCTTTGTCGCCTCCGACACTTACGTCGTCACCAACTCTTCCACCGCCGTGATCTCCGTGACCAATCATCCGCAGTTTGCCGGCGCCAACAGCGCCTGGCGTCCGGCTGGCATCCTGGCCAATTTCCACGATTCGCCCACCGGCGCGGTCCTGCGTGTTGACCATGTCCGCACCGGAGTTTCCAATCCGCACATCAGCACAAATTTAATCGCCGTCACCAATACGCTCTTTTCAACCAACGCCGCCGGCGCCACGGCCTCCTTTATCTGGATCCCGGGCGCCGCCTATACGGTTGTGCCAGCCACCGATCACTTGCTCATCACAACCTCCAGTACCAATGCCGAAATCATTCTTAATAAAAACGGGGAGTAAAAACTATGACTGAAAAAATCGCAAATCGGCAATCGCAAATCGAAAATTTGAGTTGCCTCTCCAACTCTTTCTCCATTCAAGCCGATTGGCTCCGGATTCCCTACGGCGATCATCCGCATCCTCAAAATGCCGTCCAGCGCCTGACGCGTCAGACCGCTGAAGCTCTCTCAAATAACTTTCACGGCATCGCCGCCCGTCTCGGCCGCTTCTTCGGTGGCAAGCCAATCTTCGTCGGCCATCCCGATGATCCCCGGCTGGCCAATGAATATCCCGATAAAAAATCCTACGGCTGGATCATGGACATGGAAGCCCGCGAGGATGGACTCTACCTGAAACCCAAATGGAGCCGCGATGGGGAGGAACTCATCGCCAACGCGCATTATAAATGGTTCAGCCCGTTCTGGGGCTGTAGCGACCTGGTCCGCGAAAACGGCAAACGCATTGTGACCCCGATGCGCCTCATTTCCCTCGGCCTCACAAATTCACCCGTTATCAACGGCATGATGCCGTTGGCAAATGAAGCGTCCGGCATAGCCGCTGCGGCGACGACGGAACAAACAACACAAAATCCGCCTGAAGCGGAGAAAGGAACAATGAAAAATAAACTAATAACGTTACTCGGCCTCGCCAACGAGGCCACCGAGGAGCAGATCCTCGCCACCGCAACCGCCCTCAAGACCGGCGCCGCCACGGCAGAATCTGCGCTCGCCAATGAAAAAACGGCATCTGCCGGCAAGGATTCCGAGATCTCAAATTTGAAATCTGAAATCGCCGTTTCGACGACCAACCTCGCCAATGAGCGCACCGAGCGCACAGCGAAGGAAACGGCCTTGCAGACCGAAATCGCCAATGAGCGCAAGGCGCGAATCGTCCTTGTTCTGGATAACGCCATCGCCGTCGGCAAAATCACCGCCGCCCAGCGTCCGCAATGGGCCGCCGATTTGGAGAAGGATCTCGATGGCAAACTGGTTGAGCTCTCCAACGCCAAGTCCGTCATGAACACGGAATCCAAGACCAAGGGTCTCGGCACGCGTAATGCCAATGCCGTCGCTGATCGTGACGCCTCAATCCGCCGCGATAAGGTACTCAACCTCGTTAATGAAAAAATGCAGAAAACCGGCGAAGATTATGAAACCGCCTTCGCCAATATACGAAAGGAGCAACCCGCGCTGTTCGCTGATATGAAACAGCCGCAAAAGAAATAATCAACTTTGATTCTGTCCGAAACCGTGAACCCTGAACTAAACAAAAAAAAATAGAAAGAGGAACATCATGATCCGTTACTTAATTCATAAATTGAAAGTGAGAGCATGCGCCAGGCGTTTTTCGCTCTTCGCCAACATCGCCGAGGGAACCCATGGCGATGGCAACATCACCAAAAAGGTTGATGCCGTCCAGGCGCTCCGCCATGCCCTGGTCAAGTTCGGCTCCGACGCCGATCACGTCGCCGTCACGACCGCCGACACGGAGATCCCGCTCGGCATCTGCGACGACGAAGCCGCCACGATTGAGGACAATATCAATGTCCAGGTCCTTGGTCAAAAACCGGGAACCATTCTCGGCCGTGCCCATGCCGCGATTGACGCCGGCGATTTGCTGGTCCCCGCCGCCGCCGGCCGTGTCCAGACGATTGATGGTCTCTCAAGCGTCACAACTTATGTCATCGGCATTGCCCTCAATGCCGCCACAACCCAGGACGACCTGGTGGAAATCGCCCACTGCGTCCCCGTCCAACGCGTCATCGCGTAACCGTGGAGGGACGCGCTCCCTGGCCGACGCTCCCTGGCCGGCCCGAGTCCGGCTCGGGCACAGGCGGGAAGGCTGTCGCGTCCTTTCCGTTAATCCAAAATCCATAACCTGAACCCCAAAAAAATAAGGAACAAGAAAATATGAAAAAAGAACTCATTCTCTCCAACGCCGGTCTCCTGGCCCTCCGCCGGGATGACGGCAATCTCGCCCCCGGTGAAATCTGCCTGGCAAACGAAGCCCGTTTCACCGAGCAGTTTTACTCGGAGCCCCTGACAGCTTTCGGCATCGGCTTCCGGGATCCGGCCGATATCGAGGGCGAGCTTGAATTCGTCGCCCCGCGCGTCCCCACCGGCCGCCGGTTTGAATTCAAAAAGGCCACCAACGCCGAGGAGTTCTACTCCGAAACGGATGACGAGCGCGGGATCGGCGCGGACTTCAAACGCGTTGCATACACCGGCACGTCGGTCAATGAAAAGACCATCAACAAGGGACTGACGTTCCGCGCGGACCTTGACCAGTATGCCGACCAGCCCAACTGGCGCGAATCCATCACCGGCAAACTGATCCGCCGCATCTGGCGCAATGACCTGCGCCGGGCCAAGACGGTCCTCGCCGCCGCCGCCAACAACACGGCCAAGACGTGGGACACCACCGCCCTCAAGGATCCCGATCTGGATGTTCTCAATGACTTGGTGGCCGCCGCCGATGTCAGCGGCATTCAGCCTAACCGGATACTGTACGGCCAAACGGCCTGGGCAAAACGCCTCCTGTCTCTGCGCGCCCAGAACCTCAAGGGCCAGGGCAACAGCGCCACGCTGACCCCGGCTGAACTGGCCGCATGGTTGGGTGTTGATGATCTCCGTGTCTCCAAGGCGCGTTATGCCTCGTCCGCGACCGCCAAGACCCAGCTTGTCGCCAACCTGGTGCTGATGTACTACGCCGAGGCCGGCCAGTCACCGGATGAAGCCTCCAACATCAAGCGCTTCGTCAGCGCAGTTGAAGGCGGCGGATTCCTCCGCGTCTATGAACAGCAGGTCAGCGCTAAACTGGTTGACATCACGGTTGAGCATTACAGCAACATCGTGATCACCAGCTCGGGTAACAGCATTCGCAAATTCACGGTCTCGTAAGCGGATATCAGAAGTCATATTTTCAGAGGTCAGTCCGATCCTGGCCTCTGACTTCTGGCCGCTGAATTCTCGTTCCTGAAAAATAAAAACACGAAAGGATTTTCCATGAAATTTTCAAAAATAAATTCGCTGATGGCCATGCTGTTCTGGCTGTTCATTTTAGCCTTCAGCTTTCAGCCTTCAGCCTTTTCGGACGGCGGCGCTGATTACGGTCGCGGCCCGGAGACCGATCCGGTCGCCATGGCCGCCCTCGCGGGATCTTCGAATGCCATGACCATCGGCACGCTGACCGCCAATAACGAAACAATCCGGACCAACCTCACTATGAGCGCCTTGACGGCCAACAAGGTGGTATTCAGTGGCGCCACCAAAATTCTGACCACCACCGCGCCCGACGAGGTTAAGAAGCTGGCGGTTACGAATGCCACGGCAACTGCGACGATCACGCCGCAAGCGCCCAGCGCGCATACTCCGACGATTACGGTTACGCCGCAATCTCCGAGTGCGCATACACCGACGATTACATTGACACCGGAAACGGCCGATGTGGTCACGAGTATTGGCGTAGTTGATGAAGCCCCCAGCGCGGTTACTCCGACGATCACGGTGACACCTCAGGCTCCGTCCACGGTTACGCCGACGATTACGATTACGTTGTATTCTACAACGTTCTACGATTCAACCGGCGCGGCTTGCACGAATGCGGCCGGCGCAATTGCTGCGGTTGTTACCGGAGTTACAGCTACGTGTTCGGCTCTGCCGGATTTCGTTACGAATGCAACGGCGGCGTGTTCGGCACTGCCTTTATTTATTACCAACACAGTGTTGAGCTATACGAGCGGAGCGGCCGCCTGGACTAATGCAACGGCGGCGTGTTCGGCGCTGCCTTTGTTTGCTACGAACGCGACGGCAACAAGTTCGGCTTTGCCTTTGTTTGCGACCAATGCCACGTCCACAGTAACGATTACACCGGAAACAGATACGTTCTTGGTTCCGTAACTTACCATGTCCTGGACAACCATAACCGTCTCTGACCTCAAAGATGCAAAGGTCTCCGCCCTTGTGGAGGCCTGCCGCACTGCCGCCCTCGGTGCCGGCCAGGCTGATCCCGTGCCGGGAATAATCTCGAACGTGATCACCCGGGTCCGGGCCGAGGTGGCAAGCTGTGAAGAAAACAGTCTGGATGCGGATGTCGCCACGATCCCGGCGGATCTCAAGACTCTCGCCTGCCGGATGATCATGCGCGAGGCGGTTTCCCGTCTCCGCAAATCCCTGACCGATGATGAGCGCGAGGAACAACGTAACGACCTGCGTTACCTTGAACGTATCGCCGAAGGCAAGGTCAAGGTCTCCTCCACTGATAATCCGATCTCCACCGAGGTGCAGAGCGGTGGCGCGATCGAACAAGTCTCAACCCCGGTCCGCACCGCCACCCGCACTAAATTGGCCGGCTTATGAAATCTGTAATCTCAAATCTGAAATTTATTTTCTTCACTTTGTGCCTTTGTGCCTCTGCCCCTTTGTGCCTTTCCCTGGAACCCGCCACGGCGACCATCACCAACTTCCGCGACGAAGCCGAGGCTTACGTCCTTGATTCCACCGGCGCAAAACTCACCTGCTACCACAATGCGCCCCTTCTGTTGACCAATTGCATTGCCTTTGCAGGACCGACCACCAATTCCGCGCGCCTCAACCTTACCGGTGTTACTTCCACTCTTAAACTCGGCACTGCAACTTCAAATTTTTTATACACCGTTTATGCCGCGAACGCCACAAACGGCACCTGGTGGGCGCTAATCAGTTCCGTCCCCACAAATTGGACCGAAGACTACCTTCAGTTAAAATGCACCAACTCCTCAACCATCTTTATTTTTCCGTGGAAAATCTTAAAAACAAAATCTCCATTATGAAAACCGAAATCAGCATGAAATGCCTATAAAAATCACAACTTCACCTTTGCCGGCCGCCGTTGAATATCTCGGCCGCAAATCGCTCGTCCCTTCCGCGATGCGCTCCGCCGACTGGGCGCGGATTCTTCCGCAATTAACCGCCCGCTCGCAACTCTCCGCCGGTGTCGAGGACGTCCGCTTCCTCCAGACCGTCCAGGATAAACTATTGAACGTCGTTAAAATGCAGCGTGAACAGGTCGCCCATGGGGAAGCCTATGTTAACCGCGATTCCTTCATCGCCGATTTGCGCCGGGTTGCCCGCGAACAAGGAATCGGTTTATCCCCCGAAGCCTTGGCGAAGGGGGACGCCGGCACTCTTAAAGATGTCCAATCCTCCGCCCGCCTGGGGCTGATTTATGACATGCAAATTAGCCAGGCACAAAATTTTGTCCGCTGGAAAACGGATCAGGATCCGGATGTCCTCAATGCCTTCCCCGCCCAGGAACTGCTCCGCGTGGAAGAACGCGTCAATAAACGCGACTGGCCATCCCGCTGGCGCGCCGCTGGTGGCAAGTTCTACAACGGTTTTATGATAGCCCTGAAGAACGATCCCGTCTGGGTAAATATTTCCACTTTCAGAACTCCTTGGCCACCCTTTGACTGGGGTTCTGGCATGGGTGTCCGAGATGTTGACCGCCGCGCCGCCATCGCTCTCGGCCTTCTGGATCCCGGGGAACAGATCGCCCCCGACGACATAGGGTTCAATGATAACCTCGAAATTGATATCGCCACGCTCGCCCCGGCGTTCATTGATCAACTCACATCCATCTTTGGAAACCTCATCAAAATTTCAGAAGGTAAATTAAAATGGATGGGCTCTTAACCCTTATAAAAACATGTTATCCATAAACATACAATCACCCGATCTCGCCCCGGAAGTTACACGCCTCATTGCTCTCGAAAAAAGCGTGGAACCGGTGCGCATTCTGAAAGCCGCCGGCAAACAGCTTGAAACGGATCTGCAGGACCATTTCAGCGCTCGGAATTCGGAGCCGAACAAGCGGGGTTTTCCCAAGCGCAATTTCTGGGCCGGCATTCGGCGCTCTACCGCTCTCGCTTCCGTTTCCGATTCCGAAGCCGTAGTATCTATTTCCAATCCGGCCATCAATCAGAAAGTTTATGGCGGAACCATCACTCCCAAGAGCGGTCGTGCGCTTGCCCTCCCCATGAATGCGGATGCCGACAAAGCCGGTTCGCCGCGCGCACTGCCGACAAATTTCCTCCACCTCATCGTCACCAAATCCGGCGTTTATCTGGTCGAACGCGAGGCCACCAAAATCGGCCTGAGTCGCAGGAAAAAAGGCGGTTACAGACCGACGGGTGAAATGGGCGGCCGGTTCTGGTATCACCTTGTCCCATCCGTCACGCAAAAAAAAGATGAACGCGCCTTGCCGGAGCCATCTTATTTGGAAGGTAGTGTCACGGCCGCCATTCGCGGCGTCTTTGAAAAGGAACTTGAAAAATCATAAAGGTAGGGCGGGACAGCCGGCCCCGCCGTCCGGATCCCCTCCATAGGAGGGGTGGCCGAACGGCCGGGGTTGGGTTGTTCCAATCTTAAATCGAAAATGAGTTTACTCCAGTCATTACAGACCGATTGCCAGACCCGCCTGCAGGCGCAGTCCTTTTTCTCGGCCGCGCCAATTATTCCGGTTTATTATCAGATACAAAAAGACATCCAGTCGGAATTGAACGAAACCCTCCTTCGGCTGGGCGTCGGCGTCATCATGCTCTCCGCGCGCTTGGGCAACAAATCCCCGGCCGCCGGCTCTTACCCAAAATGGGACCGTGTCGAAATCGTCGCCCGCGTGATCGAGGACGTGACCATCAATCGCGGTTCTTCCGGTACCGGTCAATCCGCCGATCTCATCGCCGAGGCCGTCGCCTATTATCTCCACTCCTGGGCGCCGGCCTGCACCGGATACAAACTTATTTGCGACGATGTCCACATCGTTGATGACCCGGAAAATTTAATTTACGACGTGCATCTGTTTTCAGGAGGTTTGAGCAATTCCGAACCAGTAAGGATTTAAATAAAGAAAGGAACATATATGAGCGCAAAAACAGAAAGCTTACCTGCCGGTTCTTCAATCGAAAATCGGCAATCGGCAATCGAAAATTCAAAGATAGTCGTCCGCAACAAGGCCGGCATCAGTCGAAGGGCCCGCAAATCAGAACTCAAATGGTTTGCCGACCGAGGCTTCGTTCCGGAGGAAAACCAGAAGTCAGAATCTTAAATCGCAAATCGAAAATAAAGAAAGGATACCACCATGGCAGACAAAGCAATATTATACGGAGCCTCCGAAGGCTTCGGCGCAATCAGCGGCTGGAACGCAAAATCCACCAAGTCGCCCGAAACCCACGAGCGCAAAACCGCCCACGACGATAAAGGTGATGAAGCCGCCTCAAAACTCGTCGGCGAAAAGACGGAAGTCTCGTCCGATTACGAGTGCGAACAGGATGCTAACACCATCCCCTCCGCGATCGGCGCCCTGGTGAACAGCTTCATCCTCACCGAGATCGCCATCAAGACGTCCGCCGAGGCCGCCCAGATGTCCCTGCGCGGACATAATCACGGTGAAAACGCCCATGCCTCCTCGCCCGCGCTCCGGACCGCCACCCATGCCATCGCCGTGACGAAAGCTTTCGGCGCGATTGACTTCCTTGGCGGAACCGCCGGAACAGATGCATCCGTCGTCAGTGGTGACTGCACCATCAAGTGCGATCATCATGATCAGGATGATGGCGACGGCGATCACCTCGTCGGCGAAAATTGCAACGCCATGATCGAGTGCGTCACGACTTGGTCGGGCGTGCCCTCCGTGGTCGCCGAGGCAGGCTGGGATGTCACGGTTGAATCAAGCGAAGACGAAGCGACCGGATTCATTAAAACCGTCGTAACCGGAACCAAGAAAATTGCGATGACATAATCTGAATTCCGCTCTGCTCTTCGGATCCCCTCCTTGGAGGGGTGCCCGAAGGGCGGGGGTGGGTTCTTTCAATCCAAAATCGCAAAACGGAAATCGAAAATGATTATACCAAAGCCCAAATTCCACCGCCTCGCCCAGGAGGCCGTTGACCAGCTCGCCAGGGAAGGCATCGTCTGCACGCCGGATGAAATTTTATGGCTGCAATATATGGCTGAGAAAGCAAGCAGACCGGCACGCTCTGATGAATTATTATTCCTTGACCTGCCTGTTCCCTGCGGCAATGTCCTGCTCTGGCCGATCTCGATTGGCGCGCGAATATGGCTTGCGCAATACGGCAAGCCGTGGTTCGCCGGTACAGGCGATCTCGAGGAGTTGGTCTTCGCCTTCGCCATGGCGCACAGCCGGGATCCGGAAGTTTTTGCCGGCTTGAATTCCTGCCTCAAGGCCCGCATGAAAGTCGCCCTCTGGGCCCGTAAAATCAAGGCCACACGCCGCGAGTTGAACGAGGCCATAAGCCGTTGCCTTACCCCGGAAGATTCCGACCTGATTGAAGTCGAAGGACCGAAACCGAAGAACCCAACCGCGAGCGCTTCCGATTACGGCGATTGCCTTGCCCTGCTTTGCTATTTTTACGGCGAGTCACCGAGCCACTGGTTATGGAAAATCGGCGAGGATGAATGCGCTGATCTGCTCAATAAAATCGCGGGAGTGCTCCCGGCCGATAAACGGGTTGATTCCGCCGATGCGAAATTTATCGCCCTGTCGAAATTCCGCCTGGTGGTAAATCATATCAGGAAGCTTCGGAACGAGTCTGACTCCACCGATCAACCGGAGGGGAATAAATGAGAGGTGTCTTGCATAACCTCGTCGCCCTTTGCCTTCGCGGCCGCAAAAATAGCGGACCCAAAATGCGCGACAACAATCAGGAACGTCAGTTCGTACTGCGAATCAAAAAAGAAATACCATCCCAGCCCCGCCGTAATTATCCAGCATATTGCCGGGAATATACTGCCAAGGAGCAATTGCCCAAGACCGGGGACTATAAGAGAGATCAAAAAATACCAAGCCGGAGAAGTTGGCGAGGGTTGATTTTCGTAATGCGGCTGAGTTGGCGGAACCGGTTTACGGGATTTTATCGGCGGATCCGATCGGCGCCGGAATTCAATTTCTGGACCATCATTAAATGCAACCATTTTTTCCTCTTTTCTGATTTTAAAATAGCATAACCCCATCCAATGTCAACTGAATTGCAATATAAAATCCTTTTCAACGCCGATACTTCCGGCGCCCGCGCCGCCGCCGCTGCGCTTACCTCCCTTTCAGCCGATGGTCGCGCGGGATTGGAAGCCCTGGGGAAAGAATCCGGCGGCACAGGAAATGCCCTGGATGCCATGGCTTCCAGATCCGGATATGCCCGCCAGTCATTCGTGGGCATGGAAATGGCCGCGCGCGGCAATACGTCCGCTATTTTCGGCGTTGCTCAATCTGTTCGCGCCCTGATTCAATCATTCTCCGCCGGCATGGGCCCCATCTCCGTTATCACTCTTGCCTTGACCGCCGGAGCCAAGGTCATGGAGTATTTCACGAATAAATACAACGAGGAAGCCAAAGCCTCGCTTGACGCCGCCAATAAAACAGCCGAATTTTCCAAGGCGTTAAAATCGCTCATGGAAAAACAACGCGAGGTATCCTATTCGCTGGAACAGCAAATAAAATGGCTGGATAAAATCGGCTCCTATTATGACTACGCCGCCGGCGCCACGGATAAATATGCCGATGCTCTCAAAAAATCACAGGCCGCCGAAATTGCCATAAAATCGGCCAGGGTTGACGTGAAAGAAGCCGGAGCTTTATTGCGTTCCGGTAACGCGCCAGGCGCCGCCGACGCCATCAAGCTCCAAGCCGAACGTGATCGCGGAATCATTGAGCGCGAACAAAAAAAGACGGAACTGCTGAATGAGAAATGGGCGCTCCAGCGCAAACAGCAAATCACTGGAGAAACAATCCGTGATCTCGGCGTCCAGCGCGCGCCTGCCCCGGATATCGCCAAGGCTGAAAACCGGCTTTCAGCCTTGAAAGAACAACGTGACGCTTCCCGGCAAAATCACGAAGAATATTTAAAACTCCAGACGGCGATCGTCGAACTGGAAGCAAAACTCAAGGAACTCAAACACCAGGAAAAACAGCGCCTTGAAACCCTTGAAGATCAATTACAGGAAAAGAACAGTCAACTGCTCGCACTCCAGCAGGATCTCGATGACAATGCAAAATTACAGACTGCATTGGAACTTCAAGGCAAGGCCGAGGAAGCACGCCTGAAACAGCAGGAAAAAATCAATGCCGAAAACCTGAAGGAACTCCAGCTTAAAAACCAGGCCGCCGAGCTCACGAAAGCGATCGGTGAACAACAGAATGCAAATGCTAAAGCCCTGGATGCCGCCCGTGCAAAAGAACAAGGGCTCGCCGGAAAAGCGAAAGCCGCCTGGGTACGCGCTGAAACACCGGGCCCGATTCCCAAAACACCGCAAGAACGAATTGATAAAGCAAAAAAGAAGGCCGCGCACGGTATCCGTTCGCCGGAAATTTCCGCTCTCACCGATCCTGAAAATCAGAAAAGAATCGCGGCAGGCGAAAATATTGACGAAGTTATAAGGAGAGCCAAGGCGTTAAACTGGGCACAGAACAGGCGAGGGTACGGAAATCGCCGCGCCGATGCTTACTCCGAAGCCGGCGGACTTCGCGGCGCGGCCGAGGCGGCCAAAGCCGCGCGTGAAAAAATGGAAGCAAAACAAGCCGAGGATATCGGCAAGATGGAAGCGCATTTGAAAAATATTAAAACCGCCATAGAAAAAGGCGCATTCCAAAGGACTTGATAATTATGTCCGACGGCTGGCTAAATACTCCAGTTGAAATCATAGACAACTACCGCGTAGTGGATGAATACCAGTTCATTTACTGGGTGGCCGGCACCATCTCTTACCGCAAGCGGAAACTTACCTATACCACATACCGCTACGTCGGTTGCGGCTACACCGCCGCGCAAGCCAAGGCGGATGAACTCAATAACGATGATGATTTCAGCGATATCAATGTTGCCCCCGTAGAGGGCGGCCAATATCACGTTATAGGAACACAAAAGGTCAAGGGTGAATGGAGCGCGTGGATATACGACTCTTCCGGCGAGGAACCCGAATCATAGGAATAAAAATGTACCCGTTGAAAAACAATCACAAATCCGGTGAGGGCCTGCGCTTTCTTTCCGCCGACGAGATTAACACGATCGCAAACATGCTCAATGGTTTACGGGTTGACGTGGACCAGAATCTTGACCATGCCGAGGTCCAGGCCCCGAACCAGGACGGCCGCGAGTGGGTTATCAGGATTCCTTTCGGCGGTGGAAGCATAACCATTGAAGAAACCGATGGAGATCCAAGCATTGATGCGGTTTCAAAAATAAAATTTGATAAGGATCATTTTGAATTGACCGATGATGGCGATGGCGAAGCAACTGTTGCCGCAAAGGTGGAAGAAAAAACCGTCGTGCTTGATGTGCGATTTGACGCATCCACCCTGCAACTTCAAAAGAAAACACAGAAAATGAAGGTGATTTTAATTGATGGAGAGGAAGAGAGCGAATGGACGCTGATTGAAGGCGGGCAGATGGAGACTTGCCCATGACTATAAAATTAGCAACCCGCGCCGACGGAAGGTTAATGACTCATGCGGTCCGTTATTGGACGTACACAAAATATCCATACGGTAATGCTTGGGAAGGCAATTTTCCGGCAACAATCTACCTTGTAGGATGCAAGCCTGCCTGGTCAACGTTTTTGTGCTGTAGCGACGAACCGAACAAGAAGGTTATTTATCATCGAGGAGCATGTTCCATCATTGCCCCAGCCAGCGAGTATATATATTCCTGGGATAGGAGAGCGCTGTGTTCCTGGACGGATAGCAGGTTTTGCGGAGATTTGGAATATCCGCCCGATCCGGGGAATGTTGCTGACGGAGGTGAAAGCACGCTAGACTTGTGTCTTACGATTGGCAGTCCAGCTGGTTTAAAGGGACCACTGATGGAATCGTATATTTATAATGAGCTGACATATTACAATTTCCAAGGCTTTGTTGAGCCGGACAATTATTTGGATGGCACTGAATGCAAACCAAAAACTTATAATACAGTAGGAACTTTTGGACCGTATGAAGACGGCATAATGTCCGGTGGATCTGCAGGACCATGGCAGCGCGGTCCGGTAACTATAGATGTTGATGGTCATGTTACGTTTGGTCAAAGCTTCATGTTTCCCGCCTCACCAGCTTGGGGATATTTAATTGATTATTCCGGCGAAGCTGATCTTTCTTTAGACCCTGACTCTGATCTGCCGGTTGGAAGCGTCGAAATAGAGGTTTTTGCTATTCGTGTGCATAACGATTATCAATGGTATTGGATCAACAGATTCTGTGAGGACGATACTCCGGAGTGCGGAGCTCCTTGCGAGTGTTCGTCTGGTACTATTAGTATCACCGTCAGCGTTACGGAGGACGAATCGTGCTCGTAAAGGTGTATACCGCTCCGGATAAGTGGCATTTTGTTCAAACCGAAGAACCTGAAAATTCTTTACCGGTGAAGGTCAAAAATATTCAATCGGCTGGTAAATCTGAATTATCAAAAAAACGTTTTGATATCTGCAAAACCTGTGACAACGCAAGTGAAACCGGCTTTAAATGCTCGTTATACAAGGGCTGCTGTTTTGGTAAATGGCGGACAATCGCAACAAATCAATGCCCCCTCGGCAAGTGGCCGGCCATTGAAAAACCGGCTAAAGATAAGGAATAAAACATGTCTTCATCCCGTCAAATAATTCCGGTCTCGTTTGATCAGTCCACAACCCGGCGCGTTGTTGTTGTTGGATCCACGTTGGCCGATCCGGATTCCAATCAGCAAATGACGCTATACTATGGAACAAGAGTCTTATTTCAGGCGACGATCTACACGGCTTTGCCGTCGGTTGGATATAGTCCCGCCAATGGTGCGACCTGGCTTTTCGGGTTTGATGATGTGCCGTTTTCCGATCAATTGGATTATGTTGTAAGCAATAATTCCATGTTTAACGTCGCCGATGACTGGTCAGAAATGAACGTTGCGGCAGGTAAAATCTGTTTCCGCGTAGACTGCGACACTCCGGAACTCAAGGCCCGATTACAAGGTGTTTCTGGCGCCACAACGCCGATGTATGGCAATCTCTGGATGATAACGGCTGAGGGCAATGTCCTGATTGCAAGCTGGCTTATCACGGTTGCTAAAACCTATATAGACCCCACAACGGCGAAGCATGTTGTGGGGATTACCCACCTGACCACCGAAGCCGCCCGTGAACTTTATGTCCCCAAATGGGGCGATCAATCCCGCTGGCGCTGGAATGGGACCGGCTGGGAATATCTATTTTCGGATGGCTACTGGCGCGAAATGATCCCGGACCTGGTTGAAGGCAAACCTGTTATCGGCTGGGGCGAACCAAAGGAGTAAAAATATGAAATCTCAAATTCCCTCAAATCTGAAATCTTTCCTACATGCAACCTTTTCCGATATGCTCCCCTCCTTGGAGGGGTGGCCAACGGCCGGGGTGGGTTCTTTACTCCGTCACGCCGTTACCTTCCTCGTTTCTGCATTCTGCATTCTACATTCTGCCTTTCCCGTTTGTGCAGCTCTTGAAGTCCAAAACGGCGCGGTCTCAAATGTCACCGCCACAAACGCCGCGCTGTCTGTCAGTTTAGTTTCAACGAACAGCACCAATGCGGCCGTAACTGTTTTTTATGGCACAGCCGCCGGCGGAACAAACACGGCTTTTTGGCAATACTCAAACTATTTCGGTGTGGTTTCCACGGGGATATATTCGTTCGTCACGACAAATCTTACGCCCCGGGTGTATTATTATTTTTGTGCCTATGCGAGCGAAACGACCAACACGGATTGGACGGGAATGTCCAATTTTACGACCTTGGCGCGCACTGTCACCAACTGGCCGGCATTAACCAATGATATCACTCAAATGGTTGACACAGACGGCAATTGGAAAACCCCGTCAAAGGCAAAAATAATCGCCGCAAACGGCCTTGCTTCCACGTCAGATCTGTCGGGTTATAACGCTCAAATCATCGTCGTCTCGGCTCGCGTTGACGTTGCGGAAAGCAACATTGCCACAAACGCCTCTGAAATCTCAAATGTTAAATCTGATATAACAACCGTCTCCAACCAAGCGGCCGCCCATATCACAAATAATATCAATCCCCATGGTGTCACCGCCGCGCAGGCTGGGGCGGCATCCACGGCGGCACTCGCCGGGGTACAAAGCAATGTCGGCATTGTCTCCAACCAGGCGGCCGCCCACATCACGAATAACATCAATCCCCATGGTGTCACCGCCGCCCAGGCTGGAGCGGCATCCACGGCTGAGCTCGCCGGCGTGCAGAGCAATGTTGGTATTGTCTCCAACCAGGCGGCCGCCCACATCACAAACAATCTTAATCCTCATGCCGTCACCACCGATCAGATCGGAGCGGTCCCGACCAATGATGCCCTCTATGGCACTATCGGATTGAGCATGACAAATTATGTCCATGTCCCCAGCTCGACCAACTGGCTCAATTATGATCCAGCTACGCGGCTATTTTCAGGATGTGCTACCAATATCGGATCCGGCGGAACAGTGGCTGGTGATTCCGTCGTTTTCACCAACCTTCGCGTGATTTCCGACGGCTGCGTTCCTGTTCCGGACGTGCGCGGTGACTACGTGTGGGGCGGCGAATATAACGGAGCAAATTATTTCAGTTCGACAAACGGCCAGACGATTTATTTTAACTCCGGCATTGAATGGGATATCGGCTCGTCCCTAGGCGGGGGAATGAGTTTTTATACAGAAGCGGCGCAACGGCCGGCTGGGGCGTATTTGGGCGGCACCGATGGCACTCAACTAGTCACGGCAGCATTTTATTATACGACGAACGTTCAGTGGGCGGTTGACAAAATTAAGGTGAACGAATCGGATGTGCAAAGGTCAACCAATGCGATCAGCGCGCGCATGTCTGCCGCAGAATCAGCGACTCAAAACCTTGCCACCACAAAGGCAAATTTGTCCGGCGTGATCTTTACCGGCCCCATATCAAATGCGGCTGGCTACTTCGGAAACGCCGGCGGGCTTACAAATATTCCCGGCACATTGAACACGGCAGAGAAACTCCTTGCCACGAACTCGGTTCAGACTGGCGGCGCGGCGAGCGTGGCGAGTTTGCAGGTGACGGGTGGCAGTCCGACAAATAATGCGCGTTTTGTTTCCACAAACTCAAGTGGGCAAGGCGTATGGATGCGTAATTCAACAAAAACATGGTCTTTAACAACTCAAAGCACCAACACTGCGAACATAACCGTTTCTGGAATCGGGTTTAGACCTTCCGGAGCGATTATTTTTGCGACTGCGAACGGAGCGGTTGCAGGAACAATTTTTTCGCAGGGCAGTATTGATAGTACAGGAGGGGCGCAATGTGTTACACATTTTTTTAGCGTTGGTGGCATCTCGTCACCAGAGCCAAACACAGTTCCGGCAAAGTGTTACATGTACGGCGCGTCGTATGCTTGGAGTTTAAATTGGGCGTCATGGACGGACGATGGCGCGACGTTTACCACAACGTGTCCAGCGTGGACAAATAATATTTATCTTAATGGATTATTTTTCCCATGATCTCCCTCTCTTCACCAGTCCCACCTGCCCCCCATAGCCGCTTCGGCGTCGGGGGGTTCCGCGAAGCCCTTGATTCTCTGAACTCCAAGGGCCTCCTTCCGACTTCCCTTTCGTCCGATCAGATTGCAAGTTTTATTGACCCTTTTACCCCGCGTCTTTTTCGTTACTTTTAACCCTTTTCATTCTTTTCGGTGCGTTACCCTACAAGGGCTGCTGTTTTGGCCTCTGGCACTCCCAACCCACTAGCCAATGCCCAGCTTCCCCTCCCCAAATGGCCGGCTATAACGCCCAATGCACCCCGCCTTGCATACCTCCTGAAAAGCTCCTGCTTCCACCTTGCCTTCCCCCTCCTTTTATCCTATCTTTCTCAAACCATTGAGATTTTTTCTCAAACTGGGCGAGAAAATACTGTTTCGCAAAGCGAAACACACTGCGTGGCTGCCCTGAAGTGTGCCGAGCCACGAGGCTCTACTTCAAGGGCGCCAATGTTTCTAATCGCAGTAGAGTTTCGCAAAGCGAAACACACTGCGTGGCTGCCCTGAAGTGTGCCAAGCCAC
>JGI24730J26740_1000266_pt1 | contig 44373 bp, 42 predicted proteins | sample EPASupsiteSAE347_FD_26740 | JGI IMG/M metagenome (IMG submission 26740)
CCCGCCGCTCCTGGCCGGTTTTTAACTTTTTCTTAAAAAAGACCTTGCCCGGCAACGGCGGGCGCATCGGATTTTATTTCAAGGAGCCGGAAATTACCCCGCCCGTATTAAAGCCCGGCATCCGCCTTTTTGATCCGCACGGGAAGCCGGCGCAATATTTTACGCCGGAACAGAATGTCCGCGCCGTCCTTGAAAACCAGTTTCTTTCCATGCGCCTGCATTGCGGCAACATCGGATTGAAACCAACAATGATTATCGCCACCGGCGGCGCATCGGTTAATATTTCCCTGCTCCGGATTATCGCCGACGTCTTCGGACAGAATGTTTATACCATGGACCGGCCAAATTCGGCCTCGCTCGGCGCGGCTTTGCGCGCGCTTCACGGCTGGAAATGCCTGCAGGCGGGAAAATTCATCCCATTCAACAAGGCCATTGACCTGGAAAAACCGGATTTAAAGGCAAAACCCGACCCGGTCAACCACAAAATTTACACCGGCTTGCTACCCCGCTACCGCCGGTTGGAAAACATTGCCACGAATCGGCAGAAATGATATTTTCCATTGTTAAGGAAATACCAATGACCATTACTGATGAACTACAGGGATTAATCCAACTACTGCGCAACGCGAAAATAGAATACGCGCTTTGCGGCGGACTTGCCATGGCCACCCACGGCTGGCCGCGGACAACCATGGATATAGACATTCTGATAGAGGAAAAAAATTTAGCGCCGGTGCGCGCAATCGGCAAATCGCTCGGGTTCAGGCATGAAGCGCATAAAATGTCGTTTTGTAACGGTAAAATCAAAATTCACCGCCTTGTCAAAATAGTCGGCGAAGAGGCGGTTCCGCTTGATTTATTGACGGTTACTCCGGCTTTGCTTTCCGTATGGAAACAACGCGAAATGCTTGAATCCGCTTATGGCCCGATTTGCACCGTCTCCGCGAAAGGCTTGGCGGTGATGAAAAGCATGCGGAAGAGCGGCCAGGACAAGGATGATATCCGTAAATTAAAAGGAAAAGATGCGGCAAAAAACTGATTATTCTTCTGCGGCGGTGACGCGGCGTCTGAAACAAGTTGACGATTTGCGCCGCGTCTGCCTTATGCTGGCCGGTCCGCGCCTGAAATGGGATTGGCGCAAAACGTCCGTTGTTGTTGCCAAGACTGAAAAAAAACGGCAGAAAAATTGTCGCTCAGGGCGATGACAGCTTCTTTATCGCGAAAACAACGTGCTGTTCTTCCGGAATGACGGTTATCAAACCAAACGGCGCCAACGCTTTTTGAATATCAATTTCCTCCCCACCCCGCCATAAGACGGGCCTTTGGCCGTTCAGTTTAAAATTCCACTCGTGCATTCCCAAATAATTTGTCCTTTTGGCCTCGTTTTCCCGGTGACGGACAGAAACGTAACCGCCGGTTTTCACCACCCGGAGCATTTCCAGCAGGGCTTGGAGGGGATCCCGGCAATGATCAATTGAATTGTTCGCGGTTACATAATCAAACGATTCCCCGGCAAACTCGTCCGTAAGATGCTCGGCATCGGCATAAATGGTCGGCACGGGCGGCGTAACGCGGTAGCGGCGGAGCAGGCGCGCATATTTTTCCGCCAAAACATCAGTGGCAACTATTTCAATTTCTTTTGACGGATGGGTCTTGCCGAGACCGGTCAGGGGACCGGCACCGACATCAAGGATTTTTATCTTTAATTGCGGAAGATGGTCAATGAATTGCCGGTGGAAAGACGATAACGGCGCTGATTTATCAAGCTGGGTCCGGTACAATTGCGAAAGTTTCCCGCCCTTGGCGGCAAGCCATCTGCGCCAATATAAACTTTCAAGGCAAATGCCGATCCAGCGTCGGAGGTATGCAAAAAGAAGCATTTTTTTCCTTATCAAACCGGGTTTAGCCCGCATTTCTCACACCTTGTGCGAGAAATGCACCCAACGGGTTTCGACGCGCCCCGAAACCGGGGCTTGCTCAGGGTTTGCCTTTTGTCGCGGCGAAGGGCTATCTTGAGCAAGGTGCGTCAGCATCGCGCCGAAACTTTTGCCGCACCACGTTGCGGCAAAAGCGAATGTCTCGCAGACGGCCTTCGCCTGTGAGACATTCGGGTTAGGGGGAAAGATTATTTAATAATAATCTTTTCCGGCACCACAACCGGCTGACGGGAACGATGCACCCAGTATTGCCTGCCGATAACAACAAGCTCCCGGAAGAGAAGCGCTTTTAACTGGGAACGGTTGCCCTTGACAAAACATATTGTCCGCGGCTGGCCGCCCGGGTCGGTAACTACCAGCCGGAAATCGGAAGGACTGCGCACAAGAAAATTCTTGGTCTTGAGCGTGCCCTCAAACTGTTTTATTTGTCCCTGGCCGATTTCCGGAATCAAATCAAGATCTTCCGGAGGCTTTATGGCGGGGGTTTTAGCAGCTTCCCGGGTTTTAATCTCCTCGCTTCCGGCAACAACCGCTGTGTTGGTCATTAGCACAACTTTTGGCGGCTCGGCTGGTTCCGGTTTCTTCGGGACGGATTGAGCCGCCTTGTCGGCAGTGGATCCGGCGCTGCCGGGACGAGGAACCACTGAATCAACCGGGACCGGCGGTTTAACCGCTTGCACCCTGATCGGCGCCGGCGGCGGCGTTTGCTGCACAATTTCCACCAAAGGACGGGAAACCCACAACGAACAGCTTTCGGCCGGGGCAATTTTAATCCAGCCCGTATGGCTCCCCCGTATTTCAACCTTGTCGCCGTTGCGCAATTGGCCGACGATGCTGAAGTTAAGCCCCGGACCAACGCGCACATTGACCGTCTGGCGGCAAACCACCAAGTCATCCTTCAAATAATCGCCCAATACCCAGAAATCAATATTAGTCGGCGCAACGACCTCAACCCATTCGAAATCCATGCTTTTGACGGTCAGTTCCTGGTTGACCGCCACCTGGCCGGCAACTTCAACATTAAGTCCGGCCTTGGCGCGTAAATTGGTATTATCCTTCAACGCCCGCACCTTGACCGGCGAAGCGTTTTGGCCAAAGCCATGGGATGCAAGGCAAACGACGGCAATTAATGAAATAAAAAACTTTTTCATGGATGAATTCCTCATAATTGTTGACTTAAAGGAATTATATTCAATCCACGATTTAATTCAATCATAACATTCATACAAAATAGAACCAAGCAGGAAGCACGTTCCCGCCTGCATCGCTATGTGAGACATTGCGGGCAGGTGCGCGCGATAATCATCCGCAACCGGCTTTGCCCGGCGGGCTTCGCCGCGTCTCGATATACCGCCAAAGCTCATTCAGTTCCTGTCCGGTCAGATAGCGCCACTGCCCTGCCCGCAAATTTCCCAACTTCAACGTGCCGACGGCGATACGTTTCAAGGAAAGCACATCCAAATTCAGGCCGGCAAACATGCGCCGGATATGGCGTTTTTTTCCTTCACCGGTTTTCACCTCATAAACATGCTTGTTTTGCGCGTCGGCCGCCGGCCGGATGGCCAGGATGCGCAACAGTTCACCCTCGCTATGAATCCCCGCCCTGAGCAGTTGTTGTTCCTCGGCGGTCAAGGCGCGGTTCACCGCAACCAGATAAATCTTTTCAACCATATTCCGCGGATGACTGACCGCCTGGGCAAGCTCGCCGTCGCTGGTTATCATCAAAAGCCCCTCGCTCTCGCGGTCAAGACGGCCGATGGTAAAAACACGGGCGGGTAATTCCGGCAAAAACGCATGGAACGTCCGGCGGCCCTGCGGATCGGAAGAAGTGCAAATGACGTCGCGCGGCTTGTTAAAGAGAAGATAAAGTTTCGGCCCGGGAACGAGGCCATGTCCGTCCAAGGCAACAACCTGAGCAAGCGGGTTTACTTTCGTTCCCTGCTGGTTGACGACTTTGCCGTCAACCGTCACCCGGCCTTCGTCAATCAGCCGTTCGCAGGCGCGGCGCGAGCCGGCGCCGCATAAAGCCAGGAATTTCTGAAGCCTTTGCTCCGGATCAGATTTGGGACTTTGTTTTTGGCAAGCCAAGGGCGCGGTCACCATCCTTCCACTTGCCGCGCGTGCGCATCAGGTCTATGCGCTCAAAGCGTTTCATTACATTGCGCTTGGCAGTGATTTTATTGGCCGATTTCAAGCTTGTATGCTGACTCATTGTTTTCTCCCGTCAATGAAAATATTTCCTTTTTCCCCTTCCTCGTTTACCGCGCCAAAGATACAAACCCCCGCCGGCCAGGTCAATAAAAAAAACATGCCCCTTTTATTTTTTGTAATCCGGAACGATTCCCGGCGTTTCGTGGTTGAAAATTATAGCAACAATCACTCAAGGTTGCTTGCCGTCAGATTCCGGCCCGCAAGCAATGTTTTTATCTTTGGAAATCCTGCGCCAAACCAGGCGGCGCGCCAGGTAATAAACGATCACCAGCGCAACCAGGACTAGGGAAAGCGGTTTTTCATATTGCTTGATATCATCAATCAGCATTTCAAAAGCATGGCCGAAAAAATATCCGACCAGGCAAAAGGCAAGCGTCCAGAGCGCGGCGCCCGCCGCATTCATGGTTGAAAAATAAGCCGGGCGAACCTTTGCCATGCCGATTGCGATGGAAGCGGGCGTCTGGGCCCCGTAAATAAAACGGAAAACCAGAATAAAAAACGCCTTGTGCCGTTCAATCAGCGCCGAGAAACGGGAGTAATGCTTGCGCCAGACAGGCCAACGCGTCAGCAGATATTGGCCGGCAAGCAAACCGACAAAATAGCAAACCTCGATCGTAAGGAACGTGGCCACAAAAGCGGTCAGGAAAACGCCGATTATGTTTAAATATCCCTGATGCGCCAGAAAACCCGCCATGGACAGTGTCAGCGGACCTTCCATGCAGATCCCGCAAAAAAGCGCCAAATATCCGTATTGTTCCAGCCAGTTTTCCATGGGTATGACATCCAAATCAGGTAATTCTCAAACAACCGGCAATGATTAATAAGATATCAGAATATGAATCGGTTGTGAAAGCATTTATCTCCAAAATCGCAATCTGGGGCTGAAACTGGTGCGGGTGGAAAGTTGGCAGGGGCAAAAAAGAAAGGAAAACCTGTGGGACGGGAGTGGTTAGACATTCTCCAGTTTTGTCATCAATATTCTCCCGCCTTTCTCAAGTGGTATGGACTTCTTCTTTTCGTAATCATTGATAAAACCTTTCAGAGAATCAGGTAAATGCTTTTTCAGCCAATAGGCACTGCTGTCCAAAATAATCCGATTTTGGACAGCAGTGCCTATTATTATTTTGCATGCTGAGCCCATTCCTGATCATCTTTCTCAACTTTACAATTAGGCAGTACCTTGCGAAGCTCTTTTATACCCGCATTAGAAATACTACTGCATCCACCCAACAATATTTCTTTAAGATGTTGCATTTTACTTAAGTAATCAAGACCTCGATCTGTAATACCTGTGCAACCACGTAAATCGAGTGTTTCTAGACTGGCTGCGGATGTAAGATTTGCCAGTCCGACATCTGTAATACGAGGGCATGGCGCCAAGCTCAAGTATTTCAAAGTCTTAATTGTCGCTACAAACTGCATTCCATTGTCTGTGATATTATTACAGTAACCGAGCATCAATTGTTCAAGTTTTGGCAAATTTAGTTCAGATAAATTTTTTAAACCTACGTCAGTTAATTTTGCATCTTCAGCTTTATAACCAGCGGCAAAATCAAGATCATCCAGCAAACTAAATTGCTGTAGCAGCATTATATCAGCGTCGGAAAGGGAGCGTGCCCTAAGCTGGGTCAATGATTTGTCTCTTTTTTGAAGATCAGCACTGTTATTAACAATAGAAGAGCATCTTGACTCATGCTGTGGAATGTAAATTATGGCAAAAACAATTACAGCGGCAGCGAAAATTGCGCTGGCCCATAATAGCCAATTCCAAACTTTTGGCACGAGCCGCAACATACGATGCTGTTCTTTTGCCTGGCTATATTCCCTTATTATCCCTATCACAAAACCTAAAATCCCTCCTAAAAATAACCCCGCAGGTCCTGTGAAGAATATTCCTAATAGTGGCCCTTGATTGGAATTCGGCATAAGGATCATGGGGCCAACAAATCCAAGGACAAACGCCGTTGCGCCCAAAACTAATGCCGAGGTCAGAACGGATGATGCTATTTTTGTTGTATTCACACTGTTTTCCCGATCAGGGCTCTTAAACCTTATTGCAAGATATCCTGAAAACAACACACCTGCCAGAGCTCCAGCAAAACCGCTGACTAGAATTACTATTGTCCGTGCCGTGAACGGGCGATGAAAAATAAAAATAGGCGGCAGGTTGAATATAATAACGCAAGCAATGCCAAAAATAATTGCATCAGTCCATGACGGAGTTTTTATCTGCCATCCTACCCACATGCCGCCGAGCAAAAAAAGGACAGCATTGCCAATCAGATGAATTGTATATGAACTCCTTATGAAACTGCCTAGAACCAAATACAAAATTGCGTCTATGACGATTATCAAAAGCAGTCCAAACAGCATTATTCTTGCTTTGTTATTTGCATTCATATTGCAGTTTGATTTGTTATTTGTTGAGACGTTTCCCGATATGACTCTTTTTACAAACAAATTACTTTATTGGGTAATTTCTGCCGCTTTCTTCTTCGCTGATTCTACCCCGTTGACCAGGGACAATACAGCATGGAATTCAAGCCTATGCCCACAAAAGTACAAGTCAACGTCAAAACCAATCAATACATAATAACGATGTTAGATGGCATTGCGAGGATATTTGCCCTTAAAACGCTTTGAAATCCTGGCATATCTGACAGCCCCGAATGGTTTTGAGAGCGTACAGGCGGCATCACGAATTTCCTGGGGCAAGATACAGAAGCATCGGTTATGGGGCGAGTGGGATAAATTACAGGTAATGGGAAATATACCCCCAAAAAAAATCGTCCACATTCTGCTTTTAGTGGCAAACCCGTCTGAATGACCAAAAATTACCCGATTGCGGAAAAATATGGTCAGCATTGGGGAAAAAATGGTCGCCCTCGGATTGAAGGCGACCAAAAATGGGAGGGCTTGCCCTCCGTAGCCAGGAACAACGTGACGGCGAAGGAGGGTCGGGGCAATGAAACTGCTTCGCCCTTCGCGGCCACGCAGGTCAGATATTTTCCGCCACAGGCTGATCAGCCTGCGGCTGAGAACTCGTGACCTTTTGCACCCCAAGCGCAAACCACCCCTTTCAATGGCTTCAAAAATCAATGTTTTATGATTTGTAACTTATTAATAATCAATTAATACTGCGTGCGGTCTGCATTTTTCCATTTTAGTCAATTTTGGCCTATGTTTTCCCTTAACTGTCACTTATTTGTCACTTATTTTGACTTGGTTTTTGTCGGACGGATTGCCCAACGTCATCCAGATGGGACAGTACATCCCGCTTCAAAAGCTCATATGCTTCCAGATGGGAATACGCAATTCCATCGCGTAGTAATTCGTCGGCATCCTGAAGAAACTCGGGGTTGAGCATTTTACTCTCCATGTTCGACAGGTATTCTCTGGCCGTAACGCGCAATCCTGATGCTGACATATACCGGTGGAAACATTGGACGATTTGCATAGGTTCCGCGTGTCCTTGTGTTAAGCCAAGCCACAGATCAAAAAGGTCTCGTCCTTTCCTGCGCTGATATAAGGCCCGGAGTTTGGTGCCCAACAATTCTTCCAACCGGAAGATCGGGATTTCGCAATGACCATTGAACCATCGCGATTCCACCTTGAAAAGACTTTTTTCCAGGCCAAGAACTGAAAAATGCTCCCGCGAATTGATCTCCACTTTTAAACGCAATGGCGTGACCGGAGGAGATTCTGATTGCATCCTGAAGATCATGTTGACGACGCCCGGCCCCTGTTTCCTCTGGGGTTTGCCAAGAAACGGCATTAAAACCTCGCGGACGGAATCGAAAATTGACCCGATAGGGCCGGGAACCATCTGGACAAGGTCAATATCTTCCGAGTAGCGTGACGGCGGCGCGAGGCGAATTTTATGCAGAGCCGTCCCGCCGCGGAATGCCAGCCGGGCTGACAACACCGGATGGGAGAAAATGGTAACCAGGGCGCGGTTAATAATCAGGTCCTGCTCGACCATGTTCTCGTACTTCCATGGCGCGAATGCCTTCCACTCGGTAATGAACGGAATAGGAATCACGTCAAATCCCCTTCGACATCAGTATTGAGCCACACATTCCAGCGCTTATCCCGCTTGCATCCCTTTATCGGCAATGAAGGATTGAGCCTTACAGGTAATGGCGTTTGTTTGGCCGTCCAGTTATGGATTGCGACCGCCTTGTCTGCGAACGTCGTTTGTTCCAGCAGCCATCCGAGCCTTTGTGCATACGGCAGGCAATCGTCTGCCTTCGCGGCTTGTACCAGCCGGCGGGGATCGATCTTTTCACCGAGTTCTTGCAGGACGGTCATCACACGTCCCAGGCCGCCGGCACGGCGATAATATTGCACAACATCCAATGCCGTCGCTTCCGGCGAGGAAACCGGCAGATACCCTGCATAGCCCTTCATCTGCTCAAGTGGCGTTGCATGGATATTCGTCTTGCGGAAAAAGCGGATCACCACGCCTCGGCACCTTATATCCCGCATGGAGCGATTCGTCACGACATGATATGCCTGGATTTTCTGGTGAGACGCACCGTGATAAGCGGCGGCGGATAGCACACCGACATAAAACGGGCGTTTCATAAATTTCATCAAGTCGTGGATAAACCAGTCCGGCGGCAGGATTCCGGCTGACTGATGCTCTAACGGTATGATGGCATAGAATCCGCGGTGGATAAGCGCCAGGCGATTTTTCGCAGCCAACCTCGAAACAGCACGATCAAAAGCCATTCGGCTGAGATTCATAGCGGCAAGCGCTTCATCTCGGGTAAACGTGTAGAACCCGCGCATCTGCCGGGAATCCACCCACGCAGAGAGCGATTTATTTGCTTGATCCTTGGAAGCGTTCATTTTTGACCTGTGTTATTTAATGCAAAGTAAGACATATTCTGTCCGTATTTGCAATAATTATTTTAGGCAGATAAAACGAGATCCCGATGGATTTCTCTCTAAAGTCTGCGCTAATCGTAATAAACTCCGGTATTTTATTATACAATATAGATTTATCATGCCGTTTGGCCGCTTGGATCGGTTTTCTGAACGCTGAACCATACCCATACCCCTGGCGCGCGTTTTCGCCTTGGCCGTGTTCGCACGTGATAAAGGATTCTGCCGGCATTTGCCGTTGACATGCAACATCCGGAAGTTTACCGTTTTTTCGTAATAAAGCCGTGATATTGGAACATGGAAAAAGCGCCTGAAGACAATTCCAATAGTTGGGTCGGTAGATATGATGAACAAACTGATTTCTGATTCAGTCCGTGAACATCTGGTGAATGTCAATAGAATACGACCATGAGCGTACAACAAACAGAACAGGTCTTGGCAGCCATCACTGATGAAGGGGTCTTTGAACGCCTGGCTACAGCGATCCTGAGGGAAACCAATCCGACGTACGCTCGTCTCGTTCATCCTGGCGTGAACGTCGCGGGCAAGACTGTCAAGTCACCCTTAGATGGTATTTGCTTCGAGCAAGGCGCCGATCCCCCTCATATGATTGCCGTCCACCATACGACCACTACCCGAAACGGTTTGGAGAAGAAATGGCTTCACGACCCCTCTAAAGTGAAATCGCGCAAGGATTCTGGCCCTACGGCGCCCGCTGGAGACCTTATAAAGACTGCGAAGATTGTAGCGGAAGAGCGAATACGAACACCAAGTCTGCGCGCGACGTTGGTGCTCACGACCAATCAAGAGCCAGACCAATCCTTGGTTCGTTCCGTCGAGGCAGCAGGGCGTAGTTATGAATTGGAGATTGATATATGGTCACGCTCAAGGCTCAGCCATTCCCTGGACAACAAGTCCACTGGACAGTGGCTACGCCACTTATATCTGGGCATCGAGCAGGAGCAACTCTCGCCCGAGTTGCTCCACGAGCTTTCTAATACGAGCTTGAAGATCAACTGTCCTTCGGACAATCCGAGCGCCTGGATTCCACGCACTCTCGATGCCGCGTTGACGATCAGCCTTCATCGTGACGTGACTTTCTTGGTGGCAGGATCTGGCCTGGGCAAGTCGGTGGCCTGCTTTCGCAAGCTCAAAGAGCACGTAGAAGGCGGTGGTTTTGGAATTGTCCTAACACATGAGACTGTCACCTCGGCAAGGACCATCGAACAGGCGATTACCATGGCGCTGCACGAACTTCATCCGGCTCTAGCCGTCACATCAATGTCCGCTTTGTCTTTTTGCACACCCGATCAGCCGCTGTTCTTGGTTGTTGAAGACATAAATCGTTCAGGACACCCGCACCTGTTGGCGAAGAAGCTTGCCGCTTGGAGTTGCGCTTCAACAAATGATAAGAATTGGTCGCCATCCCGCTGGCGCCTCGTATGCCCTCTATGGCCGGAGGTGTTTGCATCTCTAGAAGATCCGGCTCGGAAGAGCATCGAAAAAATGATGGTATCAACTAGTGGGTTCACAGAGAGTGAAGGCCGTGACGCTGTTCTTGCACGGGCGCGACTGACTGGTATCACAATGAGCGCGTTGAGCGCCAAGGCGATTTCGCGCGCTCTTGGTCAAGACCCCCTCCTCATTGCTCTCCAGGATCTGAGAGTGGCGTCGGATCCGCATCAGATCATCGGTCGATTTGTCGATGGTTCCCTTTCACGGGTTGCAGCCGATGCAAAAGATCACACGGCCACAGACTACCGTAAGGCACTTCGAGATCTTGCCGGAAAGATGCTTGCAAACCACCACATTGAACTCACTTGGAGCGAAGTCAGCGAAGGGGCGGGGCTGCCGGACAAATCTGTGTGTTTACTGAGTCGTCTCGCGCACCAAGGTGATCTGATACGACTCGTAGGTCCATCCAATAACGAACGGCTCTTGTTTCGACACGACCGAGTGCGCGACTGGCTTCTTGCTGATGCCGCCGCAGAACTGGACCGCCAAGGCCTTTTGACCGACCAGACAATAGCTGAGCCATATTTTGCAGAGGTAATGGGCGCCGTCATCATTTTTGGCCAGCCCAAACCAAACTTCTTGCAGCGGGTCACATCTTCGAACCCTTTGGCTCTCTTCTATACGTTTCGCCTGTTGGGTAATGCAAGCACACCAAATCGGGCCGCAATTCTTCATGCAATCAACAAATGGCTTGACGATCCGGCGACGCATGATCGATCCCACCTTCATCTGAGATGGGAAGCAATGGCCCTGATGGCCGAAGTAGATTCTCCCGAGGTCCTTGCGCTTGTCGGCAAATTCCGCGATCGAACTCCTAACGTTGAGCTCGCGCGACTCCGCAACGGTGATCTTTCCGGTGGAATAAAACTCTGTATTTACATGGAACCCGGCGTTGGAGCTCCGTGGCGAGACATCCAAATCGAGCATGCAAAGCTCCACCATGGTCTCAACCTGACAAAGTCCCTAGATGGCTTCCTCAGGCGGACAGATTTAAGCATGGCCGAAAGGGTAGGTTCTTTACGTCTGGCCGGACACATCGCTGACCCTAGCTTGATCTTGGCGATCGAAAAGTGCTGGACCGCCGATGACAAGAGAGTGGACCATCTCGAAGACTACCTTTGGGCATTCGGAGAATGCTGCTCAGATGCCCCGGCACGTTACCTTGGACCAGTCTGTGATGCTTGGGCGGCGCTTTCGGATCAGTCAGACAAAAATGGTGGGTCGCCGCGTTATGCGTTAGCGGCCTACGGGCTTCGATGGGCCTTCCAAAAATGGCCGCCGCTTACCGCAATAGACTACTTCGTTCAGCGTGGATCGAAAGACGATCTGAGAGGACCCATCACCCACATGCTCCATGGCATCGACCACCCAAAAGCGATCTTGTTTGTGGTCCAAGAACTTGCGGCAATTCGACGGCGCCTTGAAGGGACTAAGTCGTTTAGCCCGTTTGTTATGTCGGCGAAGGACGATTGGCGGCGGGCACAGGAAGACCAGAGTCGTCCGATGTCAAAGGCGTCTCGTGACCTCCTGCTCGGACTTTGGCGAGACGATACAAACGACAAACACCTGCGTTACCAAGCCTTCACATTTTGGGCGGCCACCCAAGATTATAAGGACATAGAGGTGCTCAGTGCTGCGAAGCCATCGGATGAACTGGACAACAGCATACTTACGGAACGATTAATCCGCGGAGACCAGCAAGCGATCCCGGCGATGATCGGCAAGCTGGCTACAGATGACGATGGCTACTGGTGGCAATGCGGCCGACATATTTGGTCACCGAAACTCACCGAGGCTCTAGACGAGTTCTTGGGCAGGCGCGGTACCCGGGCAAAACTGACGTGGGGAGAGTCCTTAGAGTCCGACTGGTTTACCCATGAGATGATAATGCGTCTGCCAGAGAGTGAGGCCGAGCGGCTTCTGCTGAAACACTGGACGCATCTCCGCTTCGATTCACACTTCGTCCAGTCCGCCCTCTATGTGTCGACGCCACACCTATTGGAAGTCGCAAAATCCACCATCAATGAGTGTCCGGAACCTACTAAGCTATTTAAGTATCTGAGTCTAAACTTTGGGATTCATATCAAAGGCCACCCGGGGTTGACCCGTGAAACCCAAGTGCTTGCGTTAGCCCCTTACCTGCATTTCCTGTCGCCGAGGGATCTTGCGATACTTTGGGATGCATGCAACGACCTTGGCTGGTTTACGATACGCCGCGAACTCTTGGACGGTCGCCTGCAATCACAGTACCTGCAACGCGAGTGGAACCGAAATTGTGCCATGTCAACGCTAGACGAGATTGTTGCCAAGAAAAACGTTGGTAGGCTCTCTTATTGGATCGATGACTTTCTAAAGACCGATGTTTCTTGGGGCGAGATTCTCGCTACTATGACAGAATGGATGAAGGAACGGCATTCAATGGAGGCTATGCGTGTCATTGCCGCTGCTGTCGAGCACCGAGGTACACGCGAAGATCTAAGCGTCCTTAACATCCTTGCAGGTATGCCCGATAGCGCAGCCAAACAACTGATCGAGGACACTCAATTCGCAGTGTGCAGACGATCTCTTTGCTAAAACTATAGATTCTGGCATTCGTGTGGTTTGTGCGAGACATTTCAGCTTGACTGGTAGTTGACTTTCCAGTGGCGAGTGACACTCTATGACGGACGACTGAATCTACCGGAGCCCCGAATAGAATAGGCGTCAAGTCTCATTTTCTGTCAAATTGCCCCATAAGTACATGCCAGCGTAAAGGAAAGTATTACAGATGGGACGTAATACCTCCAATATAGTCCATTTGTTAAAAAAAATCCGAGGCACCAATGGATTTAATAGCCCGGGCACCCCGACGAGTCGGCCAAGCCCCCCCCGCCCACCTGCACGATCGCACCTATGTCTGACTTCGTATGGCTGGCGCCTTGGTTTCGCGCCATGGCGGTAGGCACCCTTGGTCAGTCTTCCTTGAGCGTGATCTTAACCTTGCCGGCCAGATATGCGCGGACAAGTTTCTCAACGGCTCCAGCAATCGGCAGGCCGTCCATCGCACACTTCGCTTTCAGTTTCCGGTGTGTCTGCTCTGGTAGCCGGATGTTCAACTGTTTCACAGTATCGGTCATGGTTTCTGCCCTTTCTTCAGGTAGGCCAAGGTCCGTTCTGTATTCACTTCCCCGGCGCCAATCATCCGGGATAGTTCTTTCATGGCGGGGTGAGCGGTAAGTTTGCCGGCCTTGTGCTTAGTCTTCTTGTCATGCTTCGACCGATGTATGACAGTCGCCTTCTTCATGCCGCTTGCCTTTCAAGTATTTGCTTCACGCTCTGCGGGTGCCAGTGTGTCCGACCAGTCTTCGTCCGGTAGCCACGTGCTTCCAGTTTCCGCGCAATCTGCCGGAGGGAATTACCTGCCTTGTGAAGCATACGGATTAATGCAATAGCCTTCTGTTCGCCTGCGTCCTTGATAAGGCGCCCATCTTCCAGCTGGTAGCCATAGGGAACATCTCCTCCAGTCTTCTCGCCGCTCGCTCGTTTGTGGGCCAGGGCAAAGCGGGTTCGTTCGCTCACCTGGTCACGCTCAAACTCGGATAGCACCGCCAGCATACGAAAGACCATCTTGCCGGCGGCGGTCGTGGTGTCAATCTTCTCCGATAGGCTCACCAAGTCCGCTTCCCTCTTCGCCAGCAGTTCGGAAATGGCGATAGTGTCCTTTGTGGACCGGGCCAGCCGGGATAAGGAATAGACAATCAAGGCATCGCCCTTCCCAACAGCGTTTAAGGCTTCCTGAAGGCCAGGCCGATTGTCTGCGCGCTTCCCGGACAATCCGGCATCCCGATATATGGTCACACTCTCCGCACCGTTCAGGTCCGCCCAGGCCCGAAGTTTCGCTTCCTGCGCTTCCAGTGAAACACCGTCTTGTGCTTGTCCATCCGTGCTCACTCTTACATACCCGATTATTTTCATGGTAGTCCCCTTTCTTTTGGGTTTGATAGCAAGCTATCATACTACCATGATTATTGCCAAAGTAAATTATGGTTTTAATTCCAGTCGTTGAGAATTCCGTCCAGGCAGACGCTGGATCCGGGTATCTCCCACATATGTAATGACGTTGAAATACCGCTCTGTTCCAAATTGCCAGCTTCCATCGCGGCCACCGTCAAACCATAGTTGACGGTACAAAGGAAACGCACCGGTCGTTCTTTGTTTCTGAACGATAAACATGGCGTCGTTTTTTTGGTCAATTTCCTGAAGCTTTGTTTCAAACACGGCACGCTGTTCGGCGGTTAAGGTCGATTTTCTCAATTCCTGATAGATTATCTCCCTACAGGTCTGTTTGGCCTCGTTTCTCCACATACAGATGACGTTCCATGCGCCATTGGGTAAATCGCTCGATCCGGATATATCCAACTCCCCGGGCCAGTTTTTCTCTTTGGGATGCTTGGTGTCCGGTTTTTTGCTATGCGCCACCAGGTGGACATGAACTTTGAATGTTTTTGCAAAGTCATTCAGGCGATTCATCAGCCCTTTCTGCGCGTCAAAGTCCATGCTTGGAACGTCTTGAAGCCGCATTAGGGAATCCATGACAAAATGATGAATACCGTATTTTTTTGCGGCATACTCCCAGCACTCAAGCACCTTGCGAGAATCGGCTGAACCTACAAAGTCATAGACCCATAAATACTCGTCCAGCCAGTCCATAGCCTTGTCAAAATCCTCGCGGGTGGCCGGCTTTCCGCAGCCAATGGCCTGGCGTACCATGTTTTGCAGAGTCATGCTGGCAGGCATTTCCAAGCTTGCCACACAGGAACGCCGTCCATGCGCCGCGAACTGGATCAGACAGTGGTCCAAAGCAATAGTCTTGCCATGACCGTTATATCCGTGCCAGACCGTTACTTCACCGTCTCGGAACATGAAGGGAATAGGAAGGGAATCCGGATCGGACGTTGTTGACCAGGGTAAATCATCTCCAGGTTCGACACCTGCCACCGGATAAAAGCGTTCCCAGACTTCCTCCCGGAAATGACTTGGTTTTTTAAGCTCCTCCGGATCAAGGTCGTGGGCATGTTCAATCAAGCTGTCAATTCCAAGCCCCTTTACCATGCACTCGTTGCCGTCCTTGCATCCTGTAGGATAATCAATAACCATGACCCGTTCGCGTCCCAGCCGGGGAATCAGGAGCTTGGCGGCCTGACGACCAGGCTCGTCGCCGTCCATAGCGAGATAGATCGTCACAAAAGCCTCCAGCCAGTCATAATCGGCCTCTATCCAGGCATCGTGGGAGCATTTATCATCCGTGTCATGTGGTTGGGCGCCAATCGGAACCGATACTGCTGGATAACCACACTCGGCGAATGAAAGTGCATCAATTTCGCCTTCAGTTATTACGACAATACCAGTTTTGTCTGTAACTCCCTGGATCCCGAAAAGGTGAAGGGGTGCCCCATGTTTGTATGCTGCCGCATCCGCGGCTTTCGGATGCAGGAACATGTATCCTTTGTCGTTAATGTCGCGAAACTTCATCCGAACAAGGTTGCCGGCCGGATCGAAGAACGGGAAAACAACACAATGCCTTTGCCCCTTCTGAATGAATGCCTCGCCAATCCTGTATTTCCGGATTGTTTCGGCTCCAATTTTACGGGTTTCTGTCAGCCACTGCCAGACCGGAGAGCCTTCAACTACCGGCTTTAATTCGTCCTCAAGCCTTTTAGGGCCCCCTTGCTGCAGTCTGCCTACCAATCGTTTTCCTTCCATCCGTTGCCAGGCATCATCTCGCACACCCAAGAATTCCTTGGCCTGGCGCAGTGCATCCCGGAAAGGAATACCTTTCACTTGGCACCAAAGTTCCAGCAGATTATTCCCTTTTACGGAAGGATCGGCAAAATCATGGAATATCCCGCATTTATCACCGCTGATCCCGATTTTAAAGCTGTCTCCGGGTGTTCTATGTATATCCCCAATGACATAATTGTTCTTTTCCGCTTTGCCGCCCGGCAGCAGCAGTTCGCATACTTCCAGCGCCCGCTGGTTTAACATCTCCTTGATTTGTCTGCCGTCCATATATATCTATGCTCCAGTGCTCGAATACTTACATAACAAATGCCGACCGTAATTTCTCCTGCGAGTCTTCATTCCCAGCCGACGCGGCGGGTGTTTTTGCGTAAAATTCCACATCCACGTGCTTTTGAATCTGCCGCCGCCAGAATAAAGCCGGATTCCTGATCTGTTCCGTCATCAATTCCGCTTCTGCAACCGTCCGGTGGGCCAAAGCCACCAAGTCCAGGGAGCGCGGCGTTGCCTTAAAATCCTGTCTGACCCTCAAATCCTGTTCATAGGTCATTGCACGCAATTTTGTGCTTCCTACGAGTATTTGATGCACTTGATCGCCCCCGGAGAGGGATTCTTCTTTATGCCCTTCTTCATCATTCTTCTCTGCGGTATCGGGGGAATGTGGATTTCCTGCGGTTTGCCTATGGTCAACTTCGTGGTTCTCGTAATTTCCCGGGTCTTGGTACTTGCCATAATTGCACACTGTTACAATCAAACCGTGTGTAGTTCGCCGTGCGGTGATCATGCCGGCCTTCTTGAGCCATTTCATCGCGCTTTCGCATTTGGACTTCGAATACCGCTCTTTACGCCAGCCGATACACCAGGAAAGGTCGTTCTGAATCTCCGCGTAACTGGTGCTCGCTTCGCCCCGCTTAAGCCATGTGCCGTTCTTGAATAGCGCTTTTCGAAGGAAGTAGTCCCATATCTCCCTTACATGCGGCGGAGCGTGCGCTACGGCGCTATCAGCAACGCATCGTGCCTTGAGGTAATAGCCGCCTGGGATCCAATTTGACGAAATTGATCTCAACACATCACTCCATTCTGTATCTATATTGCCCAAATTTCCCCGTCTTCAAACCCATTCGAAAAGCCGTTATTCCTGACTGTGCAAGTTGTTCCATCGCTCTAAACCTTTTTTCTATTGCTACAAAAATCAAATCAGCCCTGTGAGCGCGCTGGTACGCTTCGAATAATTAATTGCGAGTCTAAATTCGGCCGCAAAAAAACGCCGCGCGCCTTCACTTCCACTCAACGGGCTTGCCACCGGTAAATACATCTCGTGGATCGACGCCCAGTTGCCTTGAGCACGCGTCTTTTACGGCAACCATGAAGGCGTAAAGTATTTCCGGATTCATATCGACTTTTTCATGAAGGTGATACCACCATTCAACCAACTCGCCGGCGGATGAAATTTGTCGCAGATCTATTTCATATAGGCTGCAATTAGATCCCCGCCGAATTTCAATAGCCCGTCCATCCGCTGATAATTTTACTCTGTCTTTATCCTGCATAATTCAGCCCTCCTCTTTGCTTATTTTGTTTGTCTCCCAAATCGCGAATTAAGCTTTCCCGCGCTCCCTCGTGTGACGAATCTCGCGGAGTTCCTGCCGTCGCTTTGCACATGCGTCGCTTCGCAGATATTCCAGGACACGTGAACGGCGATAACGCGGCCTGCCGCCGAAATTATCGGCTACAGACTTGACGCCAAGCTTCCATAGGCTCGTGTAGTGTTTATAGCCCAAGGCTGCCGCCACCTCCTTGAGTGACAAATACCGCTCTGCTTCTTCGGCATCCACTCCATCCAATGCGCGAAGGCCGGCCGCAAGCGCCGCCTGCTTGCGATAGTCCGGTGCAGTTGCGTACCGCGCCATGAAACTATCTAATGTGATATTCTCTTTCATATCCTGAATCTCTTGCCGGTCACTCCGGCCCTAAAACAAAACGCCCGCAAGAACCTGTTTGGTCCCTGCGAGCGTATGGTCGCAAATATATCAGTAAAACGTAAAGAGACTTAGAATCAAATGGACACGTCTGGACGCATCCGGACGCTTTTGGTCAGGTGCTTTATCCGCTATCTAAGACCTTCTTTGCCGTTGGTAAGTGGAAGTAAGGCCATTTCTTGCCAGTGATCTTCTTCGAAGGAATCAGATGCCGGATTTTCTTGAAGTGTCGTCGAGAAATCTTGCACTTATCTAAGATGGTTGACTGCCAAGCCCATTCCGCCGGGTCAAAGTCACTCACAGGCTGAAGTGTTCGGGGGATCGTAGCTTGGGATGCTTGAAGTTTGATACGACATTTCTCGACTTCAATTTTGATCTCTGCCCGCGCAGCTTCGTTCGGTGCCACAAGCCGAAAAAGCTCCTCGTCCTTCTCGTCATGGACACAGCGAATTATGACTTGAATCGGGACGATGATATTGTCTTCAAAGACGGCCACAAAATGAACTCGCTCCAGAATACGCTGTCTGGCTTCAGTTTCTTCAATCTTTTCCGCCTCTGCCGTTTCCTTTGCCCATACATCGACATGCGACTTCATGCCGGATGAGTAGGCAAAAAAGACCCGCTCCGCGATATTCTCCCCGGTCAATTCCTCGACTTTCGCCAGAACGCGACGGAGAGTCACGTCCCGGATAACGGGATTCATGCAGTTGCCCTGGCAAACGTCTTCTTGGATAAATTCATAAAGCGTCTTCAGCTTCGCCTTGTCGAAATTCTTAATACCGTAGGCGGACAAGGTCCGGCCTAGCTCGGTCAGTGCTTCCGCTTCGATCTCAGCTGCCCGTTTCGCTTTTTCAGCCTCGATCCGCTTCCGGTGCTTCGCCTCGATCTGTGCCCGGTGTTTGGCAATCCGTTTCTGTTCCTTCATATAGGCTTCAGAATCGGAAATGATCTTGAGGATTGCGAAGGCTTGATCGGAAATCTCCTGCCGTTTCTTGACTATTGTTTGGCGATATTCTGCGGCTTTCTGCTCCATCTGCTCGCGCCTGAGACCTTCTGCTCTCCACTGGTCGATTTGATCCGATGTTGGCGTGTCAACATCATACGACAACAACCCCGTTTCTTTTATACGCTTGGCCAGCCCATTCTTGATCCATTCCTCGTCCCGCGCCTTGTGTGCCTTCGTTTTTGCTTTATTATACTTGGCCGTATCCGGTAACTTTTGCGCGGACACCCACTTCTGCAATTCGGCATTCGTTGCTTCGTCTATCTCGCTTTCCCAGTTGCGGAGATCATTATTAACGTTCTTCTGTGCTACATAGTGAACAGTCCACTCCAGGTCTCGGAAAATGGAATCAATCCGCTTCGGTACAGAATGCATTGCCTTTGCGGGTGCGAGCGGGGATTGATACGGGATTACCACAAGGGTTTTGTTCCCGTCCATGATAAAACGCCAGACTGTTCCCGAATTTGTGTCCGGTTGCGTCCGGTGCGTGAAGACGGCATCGACACTACCGTCGTATCTCATGAATCGCGTTAACATATCCATATCAATTTTCCCTTACTTCCGCATTCGACAGCGGCAAACCCGTCTCATCAGATACCGGTTGTTTTCTTGTCAGTTCCGCGTGATCGCTTAAAGCCCCATTCATGGCCGCAGGTCTTACAATGGAAGCTGGGATCATTATCCCCAACGCAGCAGCCACCTAACTCAACTTCCCCGCGTTTCGACGCCTTGCACAAATCCGGCCCGGGATAACCGTAAATGATCCGCACTCCGGCCTCTTGGCCGCACTTTTGGCATTTATATTTCCTGATGTTCATATCTTTTAGGATTCTCATCGAACGTAAATCATCATTGTGATCAAATAAATAGCTACGCCGGCCTGGGTATCTCCATTCTGGGATTACGAATGGACATTATCTGAGCTATGCGTGACGGAGACAATGCGATGACAGAATTATTGCCGGCGTTTACGCGTTTCCTGCACGTCAAGGAATGTGTATTCATACTTTATGGTGTTGTCCGGAGTCGTGGATACGACTTCGCGGATACTGACGTTGTAAAGTACTGCTTTTTGCACGCCCCGTGATAAAGTAACGATCTCTTGCTGAACATCGGGGGCAAGATGTCCGGTGACAGATCGATTTGTCGCAGTGTCCAGAAACTCAAAGCGCCCGGTATGTAGTGAACCGGCAGTAAAAAGACCGGTAGCTTCAAATACAGTTTCCTTTGAAACGGCCAACTGACTAACTTGATCAACGATCTCTGTGACCAGTTCGGCTGACCACTCAGACTCCCAAGCGGTTTGCCGGCGGGGGCTTCCCCATTGCAGTTTAACCCCAGCTTCGGTCTTGCTCAGGGATGTCAAGTAGGAGAGATAGCTGGATTTTATCCTTGGCGGATATTCGCTGAGAATACGACACAACTGGGCCACATCAGATGGCTCTGTCAGTTTGGCAAGAAAGGATGCGCCTTTGTGAACTACGTCAAATTCTTCAATCAATTCTGGACTTCGAATCGATTCAATACGGAGCTGGACCGATCCAGCGGCAACAGCGGTCAACGCGAATTGACTGGCGTGCTCAACGGAATGTGACACGTATCCCCGCCGGCCGAAGTTCTGAGAATCTGACCCGAACATTGCAAGGTTTGTGAGGAGACGTTGCAGAGCCTTGCCAACATCAGCCAAATTTGTCAGCGGCAAAAGATTTGGGAGCATTCGTTGGCCCAAGAGACGTAAGTAGAAAACCTCGGCCATGCATTGCCGGGCATAGGATGCAATAGGTGCAAATTCGGCACTGAGGTAGTGCAGGAACTCATCCTCGAAGAAACGGAATGAAGAATTGGGAAGGCATTTGGCTAAGGCATCCAGGGACTCACATGCTTGAAAGTCTCTGAATTCAAACGTGTGTTCGTTCCGCTTAGAAATCTGTCCGATAAGGCGGTGATGGCTTGGAATGTCGGAAAGCGCCGTATTGAGTGACACCTGGCCTGACAAGAGGCGTGGAATCAAGGCGTCGCTGATGGGGACAATATACCAATACTCGGCCCCGTGTTTCTCACAACCGCAGAAGTGTGCCAGGTAGCGACGACCTAGAGAATCGCGAAGAAGAACGCAAAGTGGTACGTCTACACGCACAAGTTCAAGCTCGATCTCCAGTACGGCCATGAATGGGATGACCAAAGACGACGAGCGTGGAGGCTGGAATTGAGGGATCACGATTCCTCCTCATGATACATATTCATCGAGTTGAGGATTTCATGTCGGTTCGCCCTTTCAAAGAGCCAAAAACTAATATGCGTACTAGATCCTCTAGGGGAGCTGACGCGAATACGTCCCCACTCTGGCAAAGGGCGAAGGCCTGCTATTTGTCCTCCGCGAGCCCATTGATAGCTCTGAATTAGCCTGTGGACACCTTGGGGTTTCTTGTACATCGATAGAGCTCTGCCATCACAATGATTGGCATGCGGCCAACTTAATTCGTATGGCGACTTGAGGGCTTCTAATGTAAGCGGATTGTGCACAAGTCGGTAATACTCCCTCTTACCGTCAGGCGGTTCAGCGGAGTCAGGAGGACACGATACGGGATAGTGCTCCGGAAAATTCTTGTTCATTAAGGTCATGGTCATCTTATACTGAGTTATCTGTCACAACTCAACAGAAAAGGTCTGTCAAAAATCTTTTACAATATTCCCTTGTGATGATACAGCAGATTGACTTTTTGAAGATCTGCAAATCGCCGTGTATATCAGCAAAGTGGCGACGAGTTTGCTGCCTTCGTTGTCACAGTTGTGCTTTCAATCCTTGATACGAGAAGAACGCTCCAGCCTTGGCCTTGAAGTCTCTACCCACCTGGGTATTGTTCGTTGCACCGTCTCTCTGGAAGTGTTTCATACGAATTCGTCTCTCGCCCCTACTTGCGTTCGGTTGCATACCAGCGCAACGCCCCAGTCCTCATCCCCCCGGTAAATCACCTTGTTATCATGGAATGGAATCGCCGGCCATCCAGGAATCACCTTCAGACGCGGGAACCCATCTGTCGGAAAAGGTTTCTCCACATCCTGGAAACGCAGGCTCTCTATTTGCGTAAGCTGCAATCCGACAAGCGAACCACTTGTGACCTCCTTGAACAGAGAACCTTTACCGGTCAACCAGCATACAATGCCTCTCTTTCGGAGGTTCATGCAGACGGGCAGGTCCATATCGACAGGCAACTTCATGAGTTGATCGAACGGAACGTGACCGAAAGCAAATCCAAAACCGTCGAGCATGCCATGATTCACATGCAGATCATTCAGAAAAGCGAGAGAATGGAGATCCTCTTCCTCGACATCTGCGACCCGCCAGCCGACCGTTGTGACGAACGACCAGCTGGTGAGACCCTCGATGTATGTGACAAGCCAGCCCAAGCTGCACAAACCCGAAATCATGTCCGCACTGAGTTCGATGTTTGCACCGCAGACACGAATTGTTGCATTGTCACCCGTGCAGCATTTTAGAAACGGGGCTATGTCAGCCGCGCAAAGCCGTTCAACATGCATTTCAGGATCAGCATCTGTCTCAACCCGATGGACATGCTGATTGCCAGCTTTGACGGCTTTCGAGAACCTGATGAAAACCCCCGAGTCATGGCTGTAACCGAACCACTCGTTTAGGGAACGGCGCTCAAACGTAGCGCGTATGCTCCCATGGGAGTTGGTTGCCTCTATTTCGGTATGTCCACTGGCCGTTAACAACGGCCCGCCGATGAGAATTGGACGCGGAAGATCCTTCAAAACATCTCGTACTTTCGGGTGCAGGGGCAAACGAGCGAGCCGCTGCTCAAGTAGATCGCTCCGACCGAAGACGGCCTGATGCAGTTGATCCTGGGCACGGGGTGCAGTTACGTCGAACTGATCCAGAAAATTGGAAGAGATGATGACCGAATAACCACCATGACCGTCGTGAACTACATGCAAACGGAGGACCTTGAGAACTGCACCCAATCTTAGTTCAACTTTCAGATGAGAGAGTCGATCCTGATAACTCCGGTGGAAGAGCCGCTCGACGTTATATCGAATGGCAGCGAGGTCGGTACAGCTATCGCTGAATCTGATCGAGTGAGAGTCAGCCGTACTGCACAAGAATAAATGGAGTTCCCGAATGAAAGACTCATCCCCGAAGCGAATGGACACCTGCCCCGCCTTACCGATGGGAGCCCTTCTTACCATGACTAACACGATCAACGTGTTGCTCAATATCAAGTTGGCGTCGGAACGCGACAGCACTACTTTCTGACCATCCTCCTCGGTGGATCGGACCGTTGCCAAGAAGACTCTCCCTGGCATTGTCGAGGAGGCCTTGCCCGACGTCTTGTCACCTTTGACTTGACAGAGATAGTCAATGCCATGGTCCGGGATAATCTTGGTCGGGTAAAAACCGGCCTTGGTGGCCCAGGGAACAAATTCAGATTCGCCGATATATCCCATGTCCTGGGTTTCACTGACTTTCTTCACGTCGCACATATTCATGTTCCTTTTGAAGCCTCTCACTGACGGCAACACTGATGCTCAGCAAGTCTTAATTGTTCAGTTTCTGATGACAGGTCCCAAGACCGGACCGTAGTCATTGCCGAAGTGGATGACACCAAGCCACTTCTTTGCTCGCGTCGCACACACATAGTATAGGCGCCGTTTTTCATCGAGTGCTGACTTGGTACTCTCGCACCGCGGATCCACTACCAGAATCACGAAATCGAACTCACGCCCCTTGGCCTTGTGGTAAGTTAGAGCATGTGTCTTTCCCTTCCAGGCGTCGTAACCGGACAAACCTTTGGGCGTCCGTGCGGATCGGAAACTTTCAAACAGCGAAAGTTGTGGGTCGTCGACCATAATACGCTCCGTCTGCAAATGTCCATGAGCAGATATCCGCGCGGCAGTTACGGAAAACATCTTCAGTCCAGCCAAGCAATCAATGAAGGCAGGAACTCTAGATGCTAGATCATGTTCCATTTTGAGACCGACAATGAACTCGCCCAATGGCATCGATGGCATTGGTAGTTGAGCCATCAACCCCTTGGCAATGCTTTCGACCTGACCCGCCTTGATCTTCACTCGGCTATTCCAATGTGTGTTAAGAGCCAGAAGAGAAACGGCTGCTTTTCTGCTGGTCAAGTCCGATGGGGAATACGCCAAATCATGGAGCGCAGCTACAGCCAGAACGACAGCGTCATAGGCTGCTTCATCACGAGCCATCTGAACGTGCACCGGGAACCGTATAGGGGAGTCCTTTGGGGGGCTCCTTAGTTCAACAGCGATCTTCTCGACAAGGACATTAGACGGGGCCAAAACGGCGATGGTTTCTGACTTGCCTACTTTATCTTGAATGGCCTTCCAGATGAGCGCCACAATGCCACGACGTTTCGTCCGATAATCAACATTAAAGATGTGCACGTTGTCAGTCTTCCTGGACCCAAAAGGTATGCCGTTAAGCAAACAGTCCGCAAACTTGAGAATGTCTCCGTCTGAGCAACGGAAGTTCTTGGTGGAAAAGGGAGTAGCTGCGACACGTTTCCACTCCTCGAATTCACGCATACGCTGCACTGTGGCGGCATGTATACTCGCGTAGATGATCTGATTAGGATCGGCAAATGCAATCACCTGAGAATCAGCACCCAATGCCTGCAGCAATCTCCACTGTGACTCACTTGTATCCTGGAATTCATCCACAACGATGAGAGGGTAGTGCCGCGCGATGACCGTTCGGAGTCCAGCGGAACTCCGGAGCAGCTTGTCGGCAAGTGGGATGAGGATGTCAAAACTGAGCAACCCCTTCGTCTTGGCGACCTCTATGAGGCCGCACTTGCTTGCCTCATCGTCTTCGGCCCATCCACTCTCGATGCAAAGCAATCGTTCTTCCAATTTGTCGGCTATGCGTATGTTGGGGGGGAGGCCGACAAACCTCCCGTAGTGACGCAAGATACTTGCCGCGCAGGAATGATATGTCATGAAACACAGGTGCTTCTTCTCTTCTGGAGTGAAATACACCCCCGCCGTTGAGGCGAGTCGTTCGATGGCCGCGTTAGAGAATGACAGAAAGAGAATACGACGACGCAGCTCTTCATCCAACAACCACACCTTCCGCCGTGCAACCTCGATGGCTATCCTGGTCTTTCCCGTGCCCGGCCCGGCCACGACCAACGCCGATGACCCCGTGTCCAATGCGTCCTCAATCACGGACTTTTGCTCGGTTGTGGGGGTGAAAGGGTTCATGTTACACACTTAACGAATCAAACTGCAGGTGCCAACATCACTATTAGCAACCACATAGCCCAGCACCATATCTACAATATCCTTGAGGGTGTTCGGGAGAGACGTCTCATCCACCAGCGAGATGATCCACTCGTGCATAAAATGAGACCCTTTGTTTCGAATCAACATCTCACGGCACGCAGTGCGCGCATCCGACTCGGTCATGGCGGAGACATCTGCAGCCGCAGCAAGAGGAGTCTTGCTGTGGGGAGCCTCCGTCAGAATGCGTCTTACAAGAGCGAGTGAAAGATTCTGCGCCAGAACGTCCTCCAGCCCAGTCTGCTTTATGAAGATCGCGGGGAATTGACCCGCACATAGATCAGAGACAAGTGTCGAGTCCGAGATATTGTCAATAACTGCGACGACCTTTAACCCGGCATCGGCGAGGAACTTGCCAGTCTTACAGATATCACCGTTAGTGTCTGTGCTGACTACAGCTATGCCCTGTAACTCGAAAGCCTCGCACTGCCTGTTATTCCAAACCTTGCCGCTAAGGATGCGACTTGAAGCAGCAATCCACCATCGGTCAGAATCCCCCTCAACGATCACGGCTCCTCTGCCAAGAAGCGCCTCACAGAAGCCATGCTGAAGTCGTCGGGAATAGAGGTTCACCTGCTTTACGTTGGCGGCCGGCAGAACGTTCCAAGTGACCGTTCCGTCCACTCTTCGGTCAATTCGGCCAACACCCTCCACAGGAATTCTCTCCAAGACATATGGTGAATGCGTCGTGACGAACGACTGACTGGACAGAGCCAGGCACTCATCTATGACTCGGCGCTGGGCATGAGGGAAAAGAAAAGTTTCGGGCTCCTCCAAGGCTAGGATCCCTTTCCCTCGGCGGCGCATTATCAGCGTCAGGAAAGCCAATATAGCCAAGCTACGTGTGCCCGCGCCACTCGTCTGGAGCGGCAAAGGGACCGTGTCCAGAGCGTACATTTGAGAAATTGCCTTGAGCTCAGAACGCGTCCCGTCAGTCAGTTCGAACGAAAGGCGTGATGTACTTGTCGGCGAAAGCAGAAGATATCGCTCCAGTTCCGCCTTGTACGCGTTGAGTATTGCTGCAAACTCCGGTTCAAGTGTCATGGGATCCAAGGCACCGTGCAAATGGTTGAGCACCTCTTCAAAGTGCTGTGGTGTTACGTCCTGACTCTGCAGAAGACGCCCGAAAAGAGCCCCTGGATCGAGATTGACTGGTCGGGTCAGAGCGCGGAAATCACGGTAGATCAAGAAACCAATATGGCGCTTGTGTTCCCTGGTGAGCTTTTGGCAATCCTCCCGGGCCACTCCTTCAGCCGGCAAAAGAAACGTCTCATAATAAAAATCGTCTTCCTCAACGTCATACCATGCCTCAAACACGCCCCTTATGGCTTTCTTGGCGTTCTCAAATGGGTCTTGGCCTGCCTCAGTCGCCTCGATCACGCTAGGAGGAACGTCACACCACGGTACCAGCCAATCACGAAAGAGATCTTCATCCTCTTCATTCAAGTCAACCAGAACTGCTTCAATGCGGATGACCGGTGCTGGAACCGGCGCTATTGGGCTTACTGGGGTCGCGGACGGAATACTGTCAGCACCTGATCCCGGAACATCTACAGGGGCTACGATTGCTGCAGGTGTAGTAGTCGCCTGATAGCATCGGCAGAAGAAGTCGTTCTCGTCGATTGCATGAGAGTAAGTTGAGATTTCGGGATTCAACAGGAGATTCAAGCCTTCCAAGACGGCTGTCTTTCCTGAGTTGTTCGGTCCCAGCAGTACATTGTGCTTTGTGGGGAACAACTCCGCCTGACGGATGCAACGGAAATTCTGGATCCGAACACGGACTATCCTCATATCGATTACTCCTCTCTCTTTGGCGTGCCGTTACTTAGTTCACCCTTTTCAATCCCCATTCGGCTGACTGGATGAATTTATTGAAAACTGAACTTGGTTCTATTTTACGCTTTCCCCAGTTTGACGTGGGGCTCCAGCCAGTTTCTTCAGGGCCTCCGTGGCTAAGACAAGGCTTGAAATATCAGCGCCAGATGGAGGATTGGCGCCATGATACTTAGTAATGTAGTCGGTGATCTGCTCGATGCGCATGCAATAGACGGCGCCGGTGGTACCCCAGTTGGCCTCCACGCGGGTACGGGGGAACACGAATATTCCCTGAATGAATGGGTCAAGTTTTGTCAGGGCCTTCAAACGCTCCTTAAGGTCCATCACCCGGCGGGTGAAAGCACGAACCTGAGGTTTAGAAGTTGGTTGGCCGTTGAACAGGAGTTCTCCCTGCCCGTCAGCGGAGACTGTGCCGCGCCAGTTTTTAACGTCGATTGCGAATACACCACTGGGACCGATGACCAGGTGATCGATATTTCCAAAACTATCCGCGAAGTTGAGGTCACAGACAACCGTAAACGAGTCGGGGAGTTCCTTGAGATAGGGCAAGATTTCCAGTTCCCCCGCAGCTCCGCTCTCATCTAAACTGGCCATGCGAATCTGTTTGTCAAAAAGTTTTCCACTTATTTTGTAGACTGGAATAGCAGTGACAGCGGCAAGTAAACTCCACCAAAGAGACATCTTTGCGGAAACAAACCCGAGCACGAAGAACACCACAAGCATTAGAAGAATGAATATTAGAATGGCGTTCATTCTTCGGTTAACGCTCCGCTCCTTCTGAAATTCGCCGGCCTTTCCAATAAACTTGACCATAGGTATTATTACTTTCGCAGTTTGTCCAATTTCACCCAATCCCCAGGGGCGCGTTCGTATTCCCAGAAGGTCCATCCGTTGCAGGAGCGGCGTTTGACGGCGGCGGCACCGGCTACAGAGGGAGAAGTATAGATTTTGCCGGCAAAGCGGATGGTGCCATTACGGCGCACCCGGGCTGTGAGTTTCTTTCCCTTGAAGAATGCCCTGAGTTTCATAGGGCCGGAGATATATTCCATTAGCACTGTTTTATGTCCGCTTTTCTCTAATTCATTCAGTCTCTGCCTCGGTGACCGATACTCTATAAACAACTCATCAATCTGCGCCAGGGCATTTCGTTTGCTATCGCGCCGGAACCGGCGATGCAGGTCTTCCGACCGGGCAAATTTGCCTTTCTGCTTGTTACCTGCAGGCTTTACCGTGCGCAGGATTAAAGCTTCAAGCTCTCGCAGATGATAATCGCCGATGGTTAGATACACCGAAAACCGGTCCCATGAATGCCCGTGCCGGTCCTTGAGATGATGCTTCAGCCGATTGCGTAAATTTGTGGCAAGGCCAACGTAGTACAACTTGCCGCGCCGGTACAAAACATACACGCCCTGACGACCGCGGACGTATTGATAGATGATCTCCGGATTTCTCTCAAGCGCCTCGCGGGAGATGTTTTCCAGATGCTGGCAAACAAGTTGTGCTCGTTTTTTCATATTATCCCTCCATCACGTCTATTGTTTGGTCAGAATGCAATGCCGTTTTCCAAGAAACTGAAATGGTTATTCCTGTTGAAAATCAGATGATCAAGGACGGTGATTCCCATGAGTTCCCCGGCTTCCCTGAGTCTGCGTGTTGTTGCTATATCGGCCTCAGAGGGCTGTAGTGTTCCAGTCGGGTGATTGTGGGCGAGAATTACGGCACAAGCCCGGTCCGTGAGCGGATCAGCAAAAACCTCCCTGGGATGTGCTGGACTTCTGTCAATGAGGCCAATGGAAACGACACGGACATTCATAACTTCATTAGCGCCGTTTACAGAAGCGCAAAGAAAGTGTTCCTGCTTTCGGTCAGCATAATGCCGTAAAAGCGGCAAAACATCGGCGGGTGATTCTATTTTCAGACCCTCCGGCTTGATGCGACGACGAGCAAACTCTATGGCGGCAAGAAGAAGCGATGCCTTTGCCTGACCAATACCTTGGAGTTGAGTCAGGTCGTCCCCTTTGACGTTAAGCCCCTTCTCATCCATCACTCGTGCCAGTTTTGCGGCCAAAGCCATTACATCAGTGCCGGCAGTGCCTTTACCGAGCAAGACAGCGAGTAGCTCCTGATCTGTGAGAGCGCTGGCGCCCTTTGCCATGAGTTTCTCGCGTGGTCGGTCCTGCTTCGGTATCTGTGCGATAGTCTTTCCCATAGTATCTTCAGGCTGCGGATGCCTTCTCCAAATTGTATTGAATAACTGTCAACGCCATGATATCGAAAATGGCACCGGTATCAGTGTATTTCACGTCTGCAAGTTCATCATAACGACCACGCTCCGCATAGGCCGCTTGGATTTGACCATTGACCTGTCCGTGGAAAGGCCCCTCCAGGTAGACGTGATCTTCCTTGTGCGTCTGTACGGTTGACTGAATCACGGGATCTTTGGTCTTTTCTTCTGTCACTTCCTTGATGTAGAGCGCTTCCTCATCAGTGATTTTGTGTTTTTCCCGTATGTCATCAATCATATCCTGCAAGGAAACCTTTATTGTTGGCGGACCGTTCCCTTTGACATGTTTGCCGGGCTTAAGTTTAACTGCTCCGGGGACGCGCACTTCGCCTATATACTGCACGGCCGCCTTCACGACTTCTGTCTGTCGGATCAACTTCATCATTTCAGAAACACTACCCTGTTTGACGAGTTGAGGTCCGACGTATTTCGCAAATATAGCCAGTTCACGATATTCCTCCGGATAGGAAAAGAAACACGTTAGAAAATGAAAACTTTTCACAAAACGCGCCAGCAGGTAAACAAACGCTTTTCTGGCTTCAACGTCGGTAATCCTGGCATGAAACCGGGATCTAAGGCCGTTTACAGTGAATTGCACCTGGGCATCATTTTCTCTTTGGAGGAGTTTTACAAAATTGCGCGCATCATCCTGCGTAAAAACCCCTTCGGAAAGGATCTCGTCGCGTAGTTTCACACACTGCTCCTGGCTCGGTTCCTCCGGCTCAAACGGGGTCCCTTTGCGGTATTTGACGAAAGCCTTCAGAATCGCCTGCGCATTGTTTGTGAAGTCTACCACCACAACGTCTTCCTTGCCTTCGGTCTTGCGGTTCAGGCGTGAAATGGTCTGCACGGCGTTTCGATCAAACACGGGCTTATCGAGGAACATCCCGGCCAAGAGCGGCTGATCGAATCCCGTCTGGAATTTGTTCGCGACTATCATCAGACGATAGTCTTCGCCTTCAAACCGGTCCTCAATCTGCTCGCCCTCTTTCAGCTCGTTTACTGCATACTCGCTGATGGCCGCATTAGTCTGCGGATGAACGAAATCCGAGAAAGCATACAGCGCCTTGTAGTTCGTGCCACGTTCTTTGAGCTTTTCCTTGATAATTTGGAAATACCGAAGACCTGCCACGCGCGAACTCGTAATAATCATCGCCTTGGCTCGTCCGCCGATGAGTTTCTTTATGTCTTCCTCGAATATCCGAAGCATAACTTCTGCTTTATACTGGATGAGCCCGTCATCCTGAAACGCCACATTCTTCAACGCCTTGGCCACCACACCTTTCGGGTATAGCTTCTCTTCGTCTAGCTTAGGAACCACACGGCAATGCAGGTGATAGAGTGTCTTGTATGAAATGATACTTGCCGCAACGTCCACGATATATCCCTCGGAGATAGCTTCTGCCTCAGTATATGTGTCGAAAGCTTGCCCGAACAGCGTAACCGTTGCCGGTGCCGGGGTTGCCGTAAATGCTACGAAGAGCTGGTTGCGATCATGTTCCCGGATAATCCGGGCAATCTCCTCTTCTTCATCTCCCGGCTCTTTCTCGGTATCTGCATCAGCATTGTCCGTGACCGCTTGCTCGCGAAATGGCTTCCGAATAGCCGCGCCCATTTTGCCTTCCTGCGATCGATGCGCCTCGTCTATCAAGAATGCCACGCGCAATTTTCTCAACTCCTCGTTCTTCTCAATCTCCTCAAGCACGTACTCAAACTTCTGTTGTGTGGTGACAATGATCGGCTTTCGCCCTGTCATAAATCGCGGGAGATCGTCTGCCTTTCGAGCAAGCCCAATTATGTCCTTGAGATGGGTGAAGTTCTCCACATCGTCCTTGATGTTCTTGTCCAACGCCTTCCGGTCAGTCAGTATGAATACCATGTCCACCAGTTTTTCGCTGGTGCCGGGTTTGAAAAGGCTGTGGATGCGGTCGGCCAGCCAGCAGATGGAGAGAGTCTTCCCGCTGCCGGCGGAATGGTTAATGAGGTACTTCCGCCCGATCTCGCCGGTCGAGGCGAAATACGCCAGCGCGTCATCCGTTACCCGGCGTACCATACGGCTTTGGTGGTAACGAGGGAACAGCGTGAATGCCGGGCGTTCCGGCTTGTCTTCTTCTGCCTCACGCCTAGGAACATGTACAAGAAAGAACGAGAGCGCTTCAAGCAACTGGTCTTGCGACAGAACCTCGCGATACAGGAATTCCACCGGATATTCGCCTGGGCTATGCGGCGTATTGGTGAGCCCCATGTTATGCCAACGAAAATTCTCCACCCGGCGCGGGTCGGTAGCGGCCATTACATCACTCGTATCTGCCGCGAGATAGAGGAACGGATGCTGGAATATCTTCTTTCCGTGGTCACGGGTTGTAAACTGCAACACGGCATCGTGCACGTTCTGGTTCTTCTCGTGTTTCAACTCCAGCGTCACGATTGGCAGACCGTTGAGGAAGAATACAAAATCAATTTCCTCGTTCGTTTCGCCAAAGTAAAAATGCGGACGAAACGTGATCCGGTTTTCAGCGTATTTCTTGACCGCGGCGCTTTCGGTGGAGCGTGGTTTTGGATAAAAGAGGCGGAATTCCAGGCCGCGCACCGGCAAGCCTTGACGTAAGATCATCCAAAGCGGTGTATGCTCCAATTCCTTGTGCAGAGCGCAGAAGATTTCATCCCGCGCATCAGTGCCGTAGTCATCTTTCAGTTTCTTGAGGGTATCGGCCTGAGTGGCATTGAGAAACGCCCAGAGCAGGTCTTCGGCAATAAAGCGTTCGGTGTCGGTAATGTCGGTTTGTTCTAATACGCCATATTTGTGCACGCGAACGAGGTAATCCGCGATATGCTCTTGAAAGGTTAATTCGGGTTGTTTCTTACGCGCCATTGATCCGCCTCTCCATAATCTTCAACTGCGTCATAATTTTTTCAAACTTTGGTGGAGTTGCCATGAACATGTCCGCCATGCCACGGTAATCGCGCTCGATTTGAGCTTGCCGTTCAGAAGATGGCAACAGACGAAAGCCGCCGGGAATGGCGGTTTCGTAATGCACCCAACCGGAGCGGAAATAGGTTTGTTTATGTGCGCGTACCCGGTCCAGTAATTTTATGTCGGCCAATGCCCGTTCTCCAACTGTGGTCAGACTCAGGCAATACAGATCATAATAATGCCGCGAAATGCCGATTGGTAAATGTTTTTCTGCTGGCCGATGACACTCGGCGTGCAAAATTGTGGCCTTCTCCCAGAATGTCCTTTCCGCTTCCAATGCCACAACCGGGCAGGACGGTTCGCGAAAAAGCGCGGGGAACACCTCGGCTGTTAGTGATTTGATCAAATGTGCACCGGTTGGTCGCTGATCGTAAAGCGATCCGAATTCCAGTTTCACCTGCGGACGCAACGAACCGGTCTGCTCCTCACGCGGATAGGCAAACAATAGCACTGGCGAATGAGTGGCTTCATCTACCTCAAAAGTCAGCGCTGACTCTGTATGACCAGGGAGATTTATGGCAACATGGCGTTTCAAGGCCGGCAGAAACCGGTCGCGAACTGCCGCGATGCAAGCGTCTTCAAGCGCTCTGGCGCGCTTCTCAAATTGTGAACGGCTGGCAGAGGCTTCCAGGCGCAAATCATCACCAAATCCAAGCCAGTCCGGGGCCACCGAAAGATCAATGTCCTCGGAAAACCGCTTGATGATGCCAAACACCTTTGATAATGATGTGCCGCCTTTGAACACCAGGTGTCCGCCGAGTTCCGGGTCGGCAAAGATCAACCTCAACAGCCAGCAGACCCAGAAATCTTTTTCAATGATGTGTGGACCAATATCAAGCCGATCGCTCACTTCCTTAAAAATGGCGAACCGCTCTGATATCGTTTTTCTGGCAAAATCAAGCATTGGTTGGACTCTCCTCGCTGATTTGCCGGAACACTTTGTGCATCCATGCCGGCGCGTGAAGACGATCCTTCGTCAAACATCTCTTATCCTCGGCGCTCAATTTTTTTCTCAACATGCCAATATGTTCCTTAGTCAGCCGATCTTTTCCGATATAACGGAGGGCCTGAATAATCATTCCGCTGATCCGGCCGGCTGTAGTCATATTCCTATGGGTGGTGCTCTTCAATCGGATTTCACGGTTTCCGAGCTTCACGCGCCTGGCTCTCCCGTCTGTCAGATACACGATCTTGGCAGGCACTTGTTCAGACAATCCCAGCAGGTTCGCGGCATACGCGCCAGTTGGCTGAATACGAGTCTTATCACGATGCGCCAATGCCTGGGCAATGGTATCAGTGTCGGGTGAAAGCAAGCCCAACTGTTTATGTTTTTTGGGATAATCATATAACCCCTTGGCCAGTCGTCGGATAATTTTCTTTTTAGCCAGTCGGAATAAAGAAATCCGTACAGATTCAGGGCTTCCGATATCCGCGAAATCATTTGGTGTAAAGCACCAACCCCTGCCGTGGCCATATATGCGACTAATAACTTTATTATCAATAGTTTGCATGTTTTAGTTATCTTTTTCTTGTAACGAAATATGCATAATATTCGTTACAAATGCAAGCCTAAAATCAGCCGCCTGCCCGCCAAATGTCCGCATCCGTAATCCGCCGCTGGCCAGTGACGCATTCGTGAATCAAAGATTTGCGGTAGGCAATAAGTGTGGCAATTTGGGTTTCGATGCCAAAGCGAATGCCTTTTTGTTTTGCGTCCTGTTGTTCAAGTGCGTTGACAGTACCGCGTTGAATATCAATCGCTGGCAACGGAATCGAAATGAAACCAAGCTCCTTATGGCTCAAACCTTGGCGTGATGCTCCCGTAAAGGATGAGAGAATTTGACCTTGTCCCATCGGTGAGGAAAGGAATGCAGCAAGAAAACGATGGTCTAACTTATGATTGACTCGAATAATGCAGACGTGTTGGTTGACGTTCCCTTCGCCAAACGTCTCGGGTACGAAAGTGCACCGACCAATCGAAGCCCCCGTGATGTTGAGCAGAACGTCTCGCGGCTTGATCTGACTAGCCGCCATTTCGGCATGCGTTTCCGTGGAAATAAAAGCCACGTCATCGAGCCGCAAGCCTTCAAAATGCACGTTCTGACTTCGGATCAACGGGATTCCATTGTCAAGGTAACCCGATGCTCCGCCTTTGGGCGTTACTCCGCTCCCAATCTTCTTGGCAACATCCTTGATCCTTTCGACCGGCCAATTCTCATTGGCAAACGAGGCGTGGAGTGTCGCCCGGCGGAGTTCGTCGAGAGTTTCAAGTTGGCGCCGTTTGGCGGCTACCGCCGCATCAATCGCCGCGCAACTTGTATCCAAATACGCTGCAATGCGCTGTTGCTCAAGTGGTGGGGGAAGTGGAAACCGTGCTGCTCGGAAAGCATACTGCGAAAGTCCGAAGCGAGTGACACCAACGGCCTTGGCCTCGTATTGCGCCCGAAATTGCTTAGAAGCATGTGTCCATGCTATGAATGGACCATGCGCGTTTTTGTATCGTGGCCGAATCATTGCAAGATGATAACCGCAAAGAACATCTGGAATATCTTCTGTCACGAGCGAAGGAATCGCAATGTCATCTGGTTCTTCGGAATCTTTTGTTGCAAGTACATCCCCCCGCCTAATCTGAAACTTCTTAACCTCTCGTGGCTCGGCAGTCGCCTCCATAAAATCAAGCGTGCCGGTAATCCGCTCGTTCTTGTAAACATCCACATAGTTGCAGAGTCGAACGGTCTGTTCGCCCTCTATAGTATGTTTATCTACATTGCTAAAGAGAACATCGGCGACAGCATCAAGTCGAGTTGCCCGCCAGTCGGCCGGCAAACTCTCGGCCCATGGAGCAAGCGCCTTTGTTTCTTCAATCAAGGTCATCTTGCCAATCCCTCCAGTAACTTCTCCGCATCCTTCTCAAGTTTCCAGAACTCGGCCAGCAACTCCTTGGCTGGCGTTGGCGGCTGATAGCGGTAGAAGTATTTGTTTGGAAGGATTTCATAGCCGAGCTGCGGACTGTCTTCCCAGCGGATGATCGGCTTGGCAATTTCGCGTTTTAGGAACGCTTCAATGTCCTCACCGTGCTGAATGTATTCGTCGTCCTGAACATAGTGGCGATGTGTCCATTCAACGGATAGAACCTCCGGCCTGTTCTCCATCAGCGCCTTAAACTTTCTGGCGACGTTGTCTTTTGGGATGAGAATCAGTGTTTCTGTTTTCTCGCCGCGCTCAGTTTTCAACCGCACCTGGAAAGTAAGGTCGCTTTCGTAGAATTCATGCTCCTTCTTCAGGTTCGCGGCTGTGAAGGGCTTGTCGTAGGGCTCGGTGACAATGGCCGGTTTGTCGTTTTCGTCGAATTGCCAGAAGACGACACTGACCTTGTGATAGGCAAAGTCCTCGCGCCGGAAGATCTTCACGCATTCATCGGTATAATCTTTCTTCCAACCTTCCCGGTAGTGCTTTTCAATCCAGACACGATGAACATCGGTGATCCGATTGCGTTTGTTGCCGAAAGATTTCGGCTCTTTTTCAAATTGTTTCCGGGCGTCTATCAACATTACTCGCCCCTTGTGACCGGTAGGCTTGTCATTCCGCAGCAACCAGACATAGGTGAAGATGCCGGTGTTGTAGAAAAGCTGGTCGGGAAGCATGACGATGGCGTCGAGCCAGTCGTTCTCCAGAATCCAGCGTCGTATTTCGCTCTCGCCAGAACCGCAGTCGCCGTTGGAGAGAGGCGAGCCGTTGAAGATGATGGCGATATGGCTTCCGCTTTTTTCCGGCGGCTGCATCTTGGCCAGCATGGTTTGCAGGAATAACAGTGCGCCGTCGTTTACTCGTGGCATTCCCGCCCGATAGCGTGTCTGCTCCAGTTTCCGCGCCTCGGTCTCATAGCCGTCCTTGCCACCCCAAGTTACGCCAAAGGGCGGATTGGAGAGCATGAAATCAAAGCGGTCATCTTTTCCCGCGAGTTGATCGCCAGGGTCCTTGCTGTGCGGATCATGCGGAATGAGCGAATTTCCCATATACACCTTGGCTTGCTTATCATTCTTAATGAGTAAATCCGCCTGACAAATAGCGTAGTTGGTGGGCGACAATTCCTGACCATGGACAGTGATGTATTTATCAACTCTGGCCCTTTCTGTATCGTTCTCGGCCCGGTCAAGCAAGTGTTCTTTCGCTACCGACAGCATTCCGCCAGTCCCGCAGGCCGGGTCGTAGATGGAGAGGTGTTTATCCGGGATGGGAATATCCAGTAATTCAACCATCAACCGAATCACCTCGCGCGGGGTAAAATGTTCTCCGGCTTCTTCGCCGCTTTGTTCTGAGAATCGCCTGAGCAATTCCTCGTAAATATAACCCATTTCCAGATTCGAGATATGGTCGGAACCGACCTCCAACTCTTTGTATTGATTTAAAATCGGGGCAAGGCGGTTATTCTTCACCATCAATGCGATGGTTGCCCGGTAGTTGAAGTTCTCAATAATGTCTTCAACATTCTTGGAGAAGCCGTTGATGTAAGCACGGAAGTTGTCCGCAAGAAGCGCGTGATCTTCTTCATAAACCTTACGAAGAGTCCAGGCGGTTTTGTTGGAAAATGGGGCCGTGCCTGTCTCCAATCCTTTCACGAGTTTAGCGAGTTGCTTCTCCGGCGTGTTGGGCCTCTTGGCCAGCACCTCGGCGCGTTTTGCCTCTCTCCAGGCAACAAGGACACACTCCAGCCTGCGAATTACAATAATTGGCAGGATAACATTCTGATACTCGTAGGGCTTAAACTTGCCGCGCAATCGTTCGGCGGATTTCCAAATTTCATCCGCCAAATTATCCAGTCTGCTCTTATTCAATACCGTTGCCATGTCATCAATCCTTGCTTATCTGTCTATCCGGTTCCGCCCGCAACACTGCGACTTGAATGGTTTCCAAGGTCGTTAAAAACTGTCGATGCGATACGTCGCACCTTCACAGTGGTTTTGAATATATCAGGACAATCATGAAAAGCCAGTTGAAAGAAATCTTTTGATTGAGTCGGCCATTCCCATCCAATGCCCAATCTAGCCGCATGAATCCCTGCATTTTTCCTCTTTCTCCGTTAATCTCTCCACTAGCTGATCGATACGATCGGAATGCAGTGCCACGTGAGCACGAATGGCCGGTGTCTTGAGTAGTGCCTCGATCACGGATTGATCGCATGCTCTATACTTGGCCATGATCCAGACCAGTTCGACTGTATAGTCTGGGATCAGGCATAACAGACTCCGGCGCACATTTTTAATTGACGCCAAGTCTTCCGGGATCCATTTGGCACCGTACTTGACCAGGAGATGCAGCATTTTCATCTTTTCCCGTGCTTTCTCTGTATCGAGATGCCTGCGTTCCCGTGTCGAATCCCATCCCATATAATTCAACAGTGATTCTATGTATGATGAACCGCCATTCTTCTGGTCATTGACAGGATATTCCAGATCAAGCAGGCGCTTCAGCAAATCGGCGGTTTCGTTGTAGCAAGCCATCCGAATCAGGCCATGCGCGTGTTCATGTTTTGGATCGAGGCGTATCTGCTTGAGTTTAAAGATCTCGAAATGTTCGTAAAATGCCGCAAGTTCCAAGGCGTTATCGTCACACTCAGTATCCGGTTCTTCTTCCGGACTATCCGGCCCTTTGACATACGGGTCGGCACCGGCCCATAACATCAAGGAAATCCATTTGAGATTACCTTCCTTACAATGATACCGAAGCGCAATGTTAGCCTGTTCCTGGAAGCTTGGAAAACGATCCTTGTATTTCTTGAAGATATTTAACGCCGTGCGAATTCGCCAGCAGAATGCCTGAGCAAGTGGATTACCAGTTTCGACATTGGCACCACGCTCAATGAAATACTCCATGATTTCAGGTTGCCAAGTGTCAATAACCGTGACCATATCAACCGATTTTACATCAGCTCCGTGTTCCACGAGCAACTTGGCTATTTCAAATTGCCGGGATTCCAGTGCATTTTGGAGTGAAGAGTACCTGCAATTATGTTCGATCTCAGCTCCGCCCGCCAGAAGCACCTGCACGAGACTATGAAACCCTGTGTTGATAGCATACTGGAGCGGGCTGCGCTTCCGCGCGCCTTTTTCAGGCGGGGGAGGCGGATTGACCGGATTGCCGGATGCAATCCACACTTGTACGTCGAATAGCTTACCTGCCTTGCATAACTCGATAAGCGGTTTGATCTCCTCATGATTCTTGGCCCGATTCATCCTAATTCCCTTACCAGAACGCCTGCCGTTCGGTCGGTCGGTACTTCTCTTCGTCATCCAAAATCGACGGAGGACTTTCCTTCAGAGGATCTATGCGATCAGCCTGCTTTTGCGCCCAGGCAATCCACTTCCCAAGTTCACTCTCTTTGCCTATGTCTTTATTTTGAGCAAGGGCATTTTGCTTCACGGCTTCGATGTAGGTCCGGATCTGCCTGCTTTCTTCCCATGCTGCAGCGTCGGATCGCAACTTTTCGCATTTGGTTTGTTCTTTTTGGATCTTTTCCCACATCGCGGCGCGTAACATTTCCCGTTCTTTACGCTGCTTTTCCTCTTCTTGCCGCTCGCGCTCCCACCGCTCGTGCTCTAATTCAGTTTCCCGCTTTGCGGTTGCCACGTTAATGATGCCGGCAACGAACTGGTTCAAATAACTCTCAATCCTGCCGCGCTGACCGTCCGTCCATTTACGCCGCTGACCGTGCCCTCGTGAGTAATAGCCGACGTGTGGTTCAATTTCCAAACGCAAGTCCCCAGATGGTACAGTCTTTGACTGGAATTTACTGTGCTGGAACTCATATCGCCCTTTGATATTCCCGGCCTCATTGACTTCTTCCTTTTTTGGTACGAGGATTTCGGAGATTCCAATGGACACCCGTGTCTCCATCAGTTCAACAACGGTTCCTTCCACATCCTTCCCTGCCACCATTACCTTATATCCTCGGGCCTCAAATGCTTTGATCAAGGCATCCATGATCAGAAGCGCTCGTCGCAGAGAGTTCTTTGAGACCAATACATCCAGACAACCGCCCGCTGGCACCTGCAGTAGTCCATACTGGTCCTTCTCGGCAAACTCCAGAGTATGAAGTGACCGTGCCACAAGAGTATGGGCGCCCCGAAGGGAATCCGAAACCGCGATGGGTGTTTCTTGTGCCGCCATAGCCAATTCCTTTTCGGCTTCTGCGCGCAAGGATGGATCTTGTATGACTATTTTGTGCGGTGTGATCTTGATCTCCCAGTCCTCAGTAACCCGTGGCAAAGGAGGCTTGGCCGATTTGTACCCAGATGCCTTTTTGGCCCAGTATCCCCGCGGAGGACGTGGAATCTCGTTTCGCTTGCAAAGTTTTGCGAACCCAACATCCGAAAGGCCAAACTCCTTAGCCAACTTAGTCACCGGCTCCGACCATACGCGTTGATATAACTCCTTCCGTTTAACCTGCATGGAGTCCACCATTATGTTTTGATGCCTTAAACGAATGATCGCGGTTGTGGGTAGTCTTGGTTACAGGTCGGGGCATGACGGAGATTTCCGTCATGGTTTCAACAGCGCAGTGCGGGAGTTCGAAGGTAGAGGATGGGGATTGCCCCACGCTGCTGCTTGTAGGTCGCGCTCTTTCTGCATGCGGCGCATCAAATCCGGACAACCAAATTTACAGGGCCTCGTCGGATAAATGATTGATTTCTTTTTCATCGTGGGCGGCTTGCGTTTCGGTAAGATCATAAACCTCCTCTTAATAGTATCCTACGCTCTGCCGGGGATACCGACCCGCGCTTGCCGGGCCCAGACGAAACTTAATCATCATTGCTTAGGAAGGCTCGTCTTCAATCAATAGTATTTTCTTTTTATTCACAATGCTTTTTCTCTCTTCGCTGAATGATCCTTTGTTTTGTGCTTTGGAAAAGTAAAGGCGAATTTGGTTCCGCTGCCCCGCTTGCTTTCCACCCGGATTTTGCCCCTGTGCATTTCCACAAGATTCTTGACGATGGAAAGGCCAAGGCCGGTTCCTTTTTCACCGGGCACGGCAACTCTGTCAAACTGTCGAAACTTGCTGAATACCATGGGCAGGTCATTTTCCGGGATGCCAATACCGGTGTCGGTAACAAGGCATTCCACTTCATGCTCCAGCTCCACGATCCGAATATGAATATGGCCTTTTTTGGTAAACTTAAGCGCGTTGCTTATAAGATTGGAGAAGATTTGGATTATTTTATCGGAATCAATATAAATATTGATTGCCGGACTTGAAAAACTTGTCTTTAATTCCAATCCTATATTTTTGGCTTGCGGCGCAAAGGAAGCCACAACTTCATTTGCCTTATCCACAATATTCACCAATTCCATTTTAAGCTCAACTTGACCCGCCTCAATCTTTGAAATTTCCAAAACGGCATTAATTGTCCGGGCTAATCTATCTATGTTATTTTTCGCCGCGGCAAGAATGCCCTCCTGTTGTTCGTTTATCTGGCCGGGGATCCTGTCCAGGACAAGGTTTAGCCCCTCTTTGGTAATGGCAAGGGGGGTGCGCAGCTCATGGGAAAGAGTGGTGATAAAGTTTGTCTTCATTTGATCTATTCTTTTTAGCTCTTCCTCCACCTTCTTGCGTTCGGTGATGTCATGAGGAAAGACTGCAATATTGATCACCTCGCCCTTTGAGTTCATGATCGGAGTCACCATGGTGTCGTAGAAGCGCGCTCCGACCTGATCCTCATAATAAATCGCTTTTTTCGTCTTGATGACTTGATCCAGCAAAGCGCTTCGTTCGGCCGCGAGTTCCGGCGGAATACCGACAAGCGTGTTACGGCCGATCATTTCCGCTGCGGTTAAGCCAAATGCCCGTGCCATCGTTTCATTACAGATGCGGATCGTGCCATCGACATCAAGCAACTGGATCGGGTCCGATGCCGCCATGACAAAGTTCCTGAAGTTTACATTGCTTTCCTTTAACGCCTCCTCCGCCCGCTTGCGTTCGGTGATGTCTTCAAACATCACCACGAAATATTTCATTTTGCCCTCGGCGTTCATGATGGGAAACACGGTGGAGCGGAAACATGACAGTTTATCCGGTAGTTCCGGATTCAACCAATGGGGATTATACCACATCTCGGGTGCCACATGCGTTTTACCCTCTTTGACGGCCAGATTGGCTTCACGGAACCCGGCCTTGGCGGCAATGGGATCGTCAAAAAAACAATAGTCGGCCGGCGGCGTCGACTGGAACATGTTGAGAAACGCCTGGTTTGCCCGGACATGATGGCCCTCGGCGTCATAGATTTGAATCCCGTAGGGGTTCAGGTCAATAATGGAATTCAACATGACGCGCTCTTGTTGCAGCAAGCCTTCCGCCCGCTTGCGCTCGGTGATGTCGACGAAGAAGCCAATGTTCCATTTCTTCCCCTGCAATATGGCTGTCGCACCGGTCATATCTGCGTAAAAGATCGTGCCGTCTTTCCGCAGGCAGGGAAGCGCTGGCAACAGCTTCTCGCGCAAGTCGGATTCGAAATCGGCTATGATATGATGATCCAGTGCACCCTTCGGGTGAATATCCGCTATACTCAGCCGCATAAATTCCTCTTTGGAATAACCGAACATTTGGCATATGGCCGGGTTGGCGTAGCCGAAGTGTTTGGTCTCCAAGTCGATCATCAGCACGCCGACGGCGATCTGCTCGAACATCCCCCGGTATTTTTCTTCCGACTCGCGCAGGGCCTCCTGCGCCTTAAAGAGGTAAAAAGCCATCTCGATTGAGGAATGGAGCACGACATCGTTGGAGTCCTTGACTACGTATCCGTAGCCGGCGATCCCTTTTATTCGCTCCACATATTCCTTTTCCGTGTGCGAGGAGAGAAACACGATGGGGAGATTACGCTTCCCGAGAATCTGCTTGGCTGCTTCCGGGCCATCTATGCCGGTGCCCAGATTGACATCCATGAGAATAAGATCTATTTTTTCACTGCCGGTTGTGACTTGGACCGCCTCTTCGCCGGATCTTGCGGTGACAACCTTATAACCGAAGCCCTCGATCATCGGCACCTCGACCATCGTGGTGACGAGGTCATCTTCAACAAGCAGGATGGTTTTCAATTCCTGATTTTTCATGGCATTGAATCGCAATTAATCTTTTCGGTAAAACCGTCATTTAATACACTTTTACCACGTTTAGGTCAACGCAGTTCCGAGATGCGCCGGAGATTTTCTCCCCCCGTTCGCACGAATAAAACGGTTGCGGACGCTCGCGCTGGCCATATTGCCAACCCGCAATTAATTCGCATCCTGCGTTTTCGTTCTCTTGTTATAACCTCGGTCAAGAATTGATTAAATTATTTCCCACCTGTTCGTGTTGTAAGCCCCAGGGCAAAATAACGCATGCGAACGTCAGGAAAATAAACACAAATGATTCTTCCTCCTTGAAAAAATAATGGCTTATGATGGCAATGACCGTGCAACCCAGTCCTAAAACTATAGTTGTCCATGAAAAGACATGACAGCCGGTGCGTTTATACGGAAGAAAAGTTGCTGTGGGGAGAAACAGAAAGATAATAAAAATCCAAAGATAACGATGAATTAATTGAATATGATCCAACTTTAACAAAAACTCCGTCCAGGAACAGAAACAGACAGTAAAGATCATAAGGCATATTAAAAAACCTATTCCATCCAATATTTTAAGGACACTTTTCATTCTGCCCCATTTTTTGCAGACCCGAGATTGATCGTATCGGCAATGGGCGGCATAGATAGCCGTCCGGCGAAGGCTCCCCAGGCCATCCCAGCTAAGGCCAGCATAAGCGCAATGCCCATATTATGTCTTGCCGTCATTTAGTTTGGCTCCCTATTGAAAACACAATACAGCCGATCGGCTGTGTATATCAAGCAAAAAATATGATTATGTGAGTACATGGTTATGAGGAAATCAAAAGATCGCCGGCTCAAACAGATCGGCCTAAATCTTCGCTCCTATCGTGAAGCGTTGCGAATGACACAAGAACAGCTGGCAGAAAAAGCCGATCTCCATGACCGGACTTTGGGTAAAATAGAGCGCGGAGAATTGAATTTCTCGATTCTAATTTTAGTCCGGCTTTGTAAAGCAATGCACCTTACGGCCGACAAGATTCTTTCAAGCATACCTGATTAAAATGGTGTGAATTTGTGGGCGATCCCCCGTCGAAAGACAATCAAAATAATTCGACACTTGCGCCCACCGCGCCGGTTGGCGGCCTTAACGTCAGCGTTGAGGCCGAGGCACGCCTTGCACGCCGATAGCCTCCGACGGTTGGTTTGCTACTTTCTTCTTCCTGATGAACACAACTCGCTTGCCGTCTGCCGCCACGGCCTTCAGGGCCTTGCCGAACCTCTCGACATGGAATCGCGAATCGAAGTCGATCTGTAGTTCAGAGAGGCGGAGAAGACAGATGCTTGATAGCATGGGGTTGGGGTAGTTGGTTGGAGCGACAAAAAGTGTCGGAAGTTGTCGTTTAGACTGTTTGTCCAGCTGAATCATGTAGCGTCCGGTCATTTCGACCATCTTACCCTGCTTGACCTCTGACCATTCCACAATGCCGTTGGTGTAAAACGTGATGTCTTTGATGTCCTGCCACATTTCCGGTGGGGGTTGCGAAATCAGTCTTTCGCCT
>JGI24730J26740_1000577_pt1 | contig 24707 bp, 25 predicted proteins | sample EPASupsiteSAE347_FD_26740 | JGI IMG/M metagenome (IMG submission 26740)
CATACAATTATATGCTTATTTTATCAACATAGTTATTAACATTACTCATTGACAATCAAACTATTAAAAAATTGTCATGTACTAAGCAAATACTTATAAAAATTACATTGATTTAAAAGTGTAAAGTTTTTTTACAATGTTGTAAAAAGCGTAAAAAATTTTTACACTTTTACCCTTATGAATCCCATCTTTTACTGTCATCTATTTTTTACCTTATATTTGGTAAAAAAAAAGATGATGAACTCTATTCCTAATGGCATCCTGTGTGGTGTGATGATCCTCTTCCCGGGCGCATGTACCAAGGATGAACCGGAAGAATCACCCCGCGGCAACGAAGAGGTGTTCGAAATGGATTAATCTATCACCATCCGACCCCGCCATGACCGATCCAGCCAGAATTTTCAGGTATAACACCCTCCCGGCAACCTCCGGCCCCGTGGTATACTGGATGCAACGCGACCAGCGTGTTGCCGATAACTGGGCCTGGATCTACGCGCTCGAACAGGCGCTGAAGATGAATCAACCGCTGGTGGTCGTCTTTTGCCTCCTGCCTGAATTTTCAGGAGCGCAACAACGCCATTTTGATTTCATGATCCGGGGACTGGAAGAGACCAGCCGTACCCTGTCGGATCTGAAGGTGCCTTTCTACCTGCTCCGGGGTGATCCCGTTGAGCAGATCCCTCCCTTCCTTGATCAATTCCGGGCGGGAATGCTGGTCACCGACTTCAACCCGTTGAAATTCGTCATCCGTTGGAAACAAAGGATCGCCGGGCAGATCCGCGTTGCATTCCATGAAGTGGATGCCCACAATATCATTCCCTGCCGGTTCATATCGGATAAAGCTGAATACAGCGCTTTTACCCTCCGGAAAAAAGTCGAAAAGCTATTGCCGCGGTTCCTGGTACCGTACCCCGGCGCTGTTCCAACCGAACTGCCGCAACGACTTCCGGCTTTGGAACCCGGAGATGAAACACAATACTTTTCCGGTTTCCCCGAAACATTCGCGAACCAATCGACCGGCGCCGGTCCGATCCGCTTCAAACCGGGTGAACGGGAAGCGCGGCAGTGCATGACCCGGTTCATTGAGACGAAACTCGCCGGCTATGATACCCGGAGAAACCGGCCGGAGATCGACGGACAATCGGATCTCTCACCGTACCTTCATTTTGGCCACCTTGCCCCGCAACGACTCGCCCTCGGGGTGCAAAAAGCGGATGACGGAAAGGGATCAGCCGCCTCATTTCTCGAGGAGCTGATCGTCCGCCGGGAACTCTCCGACAATTTCTGCCTGTACAATCCCGATTACGATAATATTAACGGCTTTCAGCGGTGGGCGCGCGTCACGCTCGACAATCACCGGAATGATACGCGCGAATTCCACTATACCCCCGAACAGTTTGAACAGGCGCTTACCCATGATGACCTGTGGAATACCGCGCAACGCGAAATGGTCATCACCGGTAAGATGCACGGGTACCTGAGGATGTACTGGGCAAAAAAAATCCTCGAGTGGACCGGATCGCCCGATGAGGCATGCGAGATTGCCCGCTGCCTGAACGATAAATATGAGTTCGACGGCCGCGATCCGAACGGCTACGCCGGAATCGCATGGGCCATCGGGGGCATCCACGACCGACCGTGGAAAGAACGGCCGGTTTTCGGGATGATCCGGTATATGAACTATCAGGGGTGCAAACGAAAGTTTGATGTTGAAGCCTATGTAAGAAAAATTAAAGCCCTATAAAAACATGTGCATCTTTAATGTGTTGAATGCTTTTTATTTACGATTGACATGATTTACGATTTACGATTGAAAGAAATTTACGATTGAACAAGATTTACGATTGACATGATTTATGATTGAAAGAGATTTAGGATTGACATTAATGTTAGATTTGCAGGGCAATTGAACCTTTTGAATATTGTACTTCGCTGATCTCAAAACCTGAACCTGAAATGAAAACCAAACCCTCGTGCGACTGGCCTTCAAACGATCCGATGATGATCGCCTACCATGATACGGAGTGGGGCGTGGCGCTGCACGACGATACAAAGATTTTTGAATACCTGGTGCTCGATGCCTTCCAGGCGGGACTGAGCTGGAAAACGATCCTGCATAAGCGGGAGCATTTCAGGAACGCGTTTCACGGCTTTGATTACCGAAAAATTGCCCGGTATGGAGACAAAGACTTTAACAGGTTGATGAACGACGCGGGAATAATCCGGAACAAGGCCAAAATCAATGGCGCCATCAACAATGCCCGGTGTTTTCTTGAGGTTCAGCGGGAGTTCGGAACTTTTGACCACTATATCTGGCAATTTACGGGTGGGAAAACGATTCATCATAGCCTGTCGATACTCTCGGAAATACCGGTTTCGTTGGCCGAATCGGATGAAATGAGTCGCGATCTGAAATCGAGGGGTTTCAAATTCGTCGGCACCACCATCTGTTATGCCTTTATGCAGGCCGCCGGCATGGTCAATGATCATCTGGTGAAGTGTTTCCGTTACGGAGAATTGAAAAAGCAGGATTGCCATGGGTGAATTCATCAATTATCTTTCGGCCTTTAATCCCGGGGCACACCGGGGATTGGCAGAGATCGTTCAGGAAGCAGATCATTTTCTGATCTATGAGGATGGACGGCCCATGCTTACTCCGGGCGGCAACCGTTACAGTCACCGGTCGGAACGGGTGGTACGGTTACTTCTCGCCGAAATGATCCTTTCAGAGGAGAAATGCGCTACCACGATCACGGCGCCGCTTTTGTTCGCTTTCCAACGGGACATTATCGAAACCCGTGGCGATCCGTTTCCGGATCAATGGGAACCACTGATCCGGGACGATCCTTTCGTCAGGCTGAAAACAACCGGGAAAACAGGGATTTCGCCATTCTCAACGGATGATCCCCTGTTCAATTTCTCCTTTATCACCGTCACTTCACTGGTCCGCAATATCAACGAAATGGTCAATGCGCTGATCCGCGAACAGGATCTGCAGGAATCGGACCTTCATCCTTTCACCGAGCTGCTGCGCCATCAGTATCTGTCGCTCGATCATGTCGACCGGTGCATCCTCCAGGCTTTTTCAGAAAAGCACCAGTCAGGACTTGTGCTTCCGATGGGGCTGACGCACGGATTGCTGTCGCCCCTCGAATACGTGCACGGGCTGATCTCGTTGAAGATGCAACCTGAGACCCGTGTGAACGAAATAATTTGCGACGTCATACACGGCCTCGATTATCTGACCTGCGTGAAAAGCGGGATTCAGCGGCTGTCGCGACTCGATGACTTGATTGCAACAGGGGAGAGCGATATTCTCGAGTTCAAATCAACGCTTCGTTGGGACATCCGGGCGGGAAAGACGAGTCAGGCCATTGAGCGGGCCTGCCTGAAGACCATCTCGGCATTCCTGAACACCAACGGCGGAACCCTGCTCATCGGGGTCAGGGACGACGGGACCCTCGAGGGAATCGAATCCGACAAGTTTGTCAACGAAGATAAGTTTCTCCTGCACCTGTGGACCCTCATCCGGACCTGCCTGGGTCGCGATGTAAGCCTGTCGGTGCGTACCAGCCTGGAGAAGGTTTCTGATAAAACCATCTGCAGGGTTACCTGCATCCGGAACAGCCGGCCGGTTTTCCTGCGGCAACCGGGTTTCCCCGAAGAATTCTATATCAGGGTCGGCCCTTCAAGCAATGCCATGGACATCAGCGAGGCGCTCCGTTATATCGCGGATCACTTCAATGCTGCAGGTGAAGGATCAGCCGGATAAATTTCCGGAAATTACGGGATTTCTCCCGAAGGTTTACGTGGTAAATTTAAATGGATGAAAAACCGGGGATAACACTCCGGAAAGGTATCAATACGGATTGTATAACCCGTTGCCAAATCCGTTAAATCCCGTTTCAAACGGGTATTGATAATCCGAACAGGGGTATCCGGGCCCTGTATCACGGCTGTACCGGAAGCCGGCCTGAATGAAAAATCCTTTTCCGATGCGATAATCCACGTTTACGTTTACTCCCTGGGCGTTGTATTTTGGGATGGGAAGGAAGGGATTAAACGGGAGCGGCTCCTGGCTGATCGGGATCTGTTTGAATGCCGAACCACTGATTCGCAGCCGGTCGTTGACCGTCCATAAACCATTCACAAAAACCGTCGCGGTCGAAAAATTCGTGTAAGAACCGGCATCCGGGATCTCAGACCGGTACGATTTTGCAACAAAAAAACCGGTATTGGCAATACGCAGCCCGCCTCCCAACATGAGATTCCTGCCGACTTTGTAAGAAACCCGTGGTGTGATCCACGAGGTGACTCCGGTGCCGTATCCCGAAAACGAGGCAACCTGGGTGCCCATGCTGAGCCCGTAGTCGAATGGTCCCTGCTTCTGAATAGCGCTATCCGGTGAACCCGTGAAACCGGCGGATAAATCCTGGGCAGATGCGTTCAGGAAAAACAGGAGTACCGGAAGAAAAAAAATCTGGCGTTTCATACGTGAGACCGGATCATCGAATTTGATGCAAAGATAATCATAACGCGGAGAAGCTGTTTTTATTTGTACCGGAAGGAACATCATTTCTTTAACTGCGAAACGATTTCGATTCAGTAAAACCATTCGGTGGATCGGAGCTCAGAAAGCGCACGTGGTTCTCGGTGATCTCCATCCGGATCATTTTAAGGAGTATAAATTTTACCAGGATGGTTTCGGCGCGGCGGGCTGAAATCCCGGTAAGACTGGTAAAATCCGATTGGGAGATCGATTGGAATTCCTCGAGATACGAAAGCAACCACTTCTCCGGTTCGGTGAATTTCAGAAAAACGCCCCGGGGTTTGCTTTCTTCCTTCCAGACCCGCATCAGGATCCGGTTTACGATGAAATTCTGGTCTGCCAGTCGGTGATAGGCTTTCCAGGCGCCGTCCTGCTGCTGCGCAAAATGCGGACGACTGACGCTTTTCGGAACGGTTACCTCGAGCACGGTTTTCTTGTTCAGGTTCCATTCTTTAACCGTGAAGTGAACAGGCGGTTTGCAGTAAAGCTTCGCCGCGGCTTCGACCATATAATATTCTTCCTCACTCCGGATCCCGGCGATACTCCCGTTGTCCTTGACCCCGATCAGAAGCCGCCCGCCATCGGTGTTCGCAAATGCAACGAGCGTGCGGGCGATTTTATGAGAGTCGGCGACCTCGAACTTGAAGTCGAGTTGTTGATGTTCGCCCTCTTCGATCAGCCGGGTAATGTGGTGCGGCATTACCGGAATGTAATATTATCGCGGGCGGTGATTTTTTCGCAATAGTGACAGCGTAACCGAAGCTCCTTTTTGTCGATGACCGTGAACCGGGTGGGAACCTCTTCGTGGTTGGTGATGCAATTGGGATTGAAACACTTCACAATGTTATCGGCACGGTCGGGGATTTCAACCTTCTTTTTCTCGACGACCTCGAAGTTCTTGATCACGATAAGGGTGGCAGATGGCGCTGCCAGGGATATTTTATTGATCTCATCGCTCTTGAAGAACTTGTTACTCACCTTGATGATCCCTTTTTTGCCCATTTTACGGCTGTCGAGGTAACTCCCGATCAGAACCTGGTTGTTATACTTTTCCAGGTTTAAAATCTTGATGACCTGAAAGACATTTTCTGCCGGGATATGGTCGATTACTGTGCCATTTTCGATGGCCGATACTTTAAGTTCTTTTCTTGAATCTTCTTTTTCCATGATTTAGGAATGTTTATTATTCAACAACACCGAGAATAGATGCCAGCAACGCCTGACGGACGAATACGCCGTTCAGCGCCTGGGTGAAATAGTAGGCCTGGGGGTTGGTATCGACATCGGTCGTGATCTCGTTAACGCGGGGCAGGGGGTGCATGATCTTCAGGTTGGACCTGCTCCCATCGAGCATGGAATTACGCAGGATGTAAGCATTCTTGACTTTTTCATATTCCATGGGATCTGAAAAACGTTCCTTTTGGATTCGGGTCATGTAGAGAATGTCGACCTTCGAGATCACCTCCTGGAGTTCGGTGTACTGGTAATAGGCAAGATTCCGGTCTTTGATATGCATTTTCACGGAGCTGGGCAGTTTCAGTTCCTGTGGAGATACCAGGTGGAACGTTGTATTGTAATTGCACATTGCGATAACGAGCGAGTGGACGGTTCTTCCGTATTTCAGGTCTCCGACGAAGGCGATGTTCAGTTTATCAAGGGAACCCTGGGTTTTGCGGATGGAGTAAAGATCGAGGAGCGTTTGGGTGGGGTGCTGGTTGGCTCCGTCGCCGGCATTGATGACCGGAACTTTCGTGACTTCGCTGGCAAAGCGGGCGCTTCCTTCGCGGGGGTGGCGCATCACGATGAGGTCACAGTAATTGCTGACGGTAAGGATGGTATCCCGCAACGATTCTCCTTTCTGCGTGCTCGAGCTGCTGGAGTCGGAAAAACCGATGACCCGGGCTCCCAGACGGGTCGCGGCGCTTTCGAAACTCAGCCGGGTTCTGGTTGAGGGCTCAAAAAACAGGGTCGCCACCACGTAATCTTCGAGGATCCGCTGTTTGGGATACTTTTCGAATGCACCCGCCAGATCCAGGATCCTGATATGTTCTTCACGGCTGAAATCATTAATGGAAACTAAGCTCTTATTTTTCATTGGAATGTGCGTTTAACATGGGTTTTCTTTCGAACAAATATAAAAAAAATCCCGGGCTGGCCGGGATTTTGGTACTATTTAATTTTGTGTTTTTTCAGGAATCCTTTGATGATCTCTTCCAGATCAGGTTTGCCGATCTCCTGAAGATCGTAGTAGACCCGGGTGTTGGGTTTTTTGATTTTCACAATGCGGTTCAAATCGATCGGGGTGGCAATGACCACGGAGTCACACTTGACTTTATTAATCGTTGCTTCGAGGTCTTTTACCTGCTGGTCGCCATAACCCATGGCAGGAAGGAGTTGCCCGATGTTCGGATAGATGCGGAAGGTCTCGGCAAGTTTCCCGACGACATAGGGGCGGGGGTCAACCAGTTCGGCGGCGCCGTATTTCTGAGCAGCAACTACACCGGCTCCGATCTTCATCTCCCCATGTGTGAGGGTGGGACCATCTTCAATAACAAGTACTTTTTTACCACGGATTACCGATTCGTCATCTACGCGGATGGGAGATGCACCGTCGACCACGATGGCGTTGGGATTGATCTTCTGAAGGTTGTCACGAACGGTCTTGATGTGCTCGGGATAGGCTGAATCGATTTTGTTCAATACCACCACATCCGCGATGCGGATGTTCACTTCACCCGGATAATACGACATTTCGGCTCCCGGACGGTGCGGATCGGCTACGGTGACCATCAGATCGGGCTTGTAGAACGGGAAATCGTTGTTCCCACCATCCCATAAAATCACATCACAACCCTTGGGATCCTTCTCGGCTGCACGCAAAATAGCTTCGTAGTCGACACCTGCATAGATCACGTTACCGCGAACAACATGCGGTTCGTACTCTTCCATCTCCTCGATCGTGCACTTGTGTTTTTCCAGATCCTTGACCGTGGCAAAACGTTGAACCTTCTGTGCAACAAGGTCGCCATAAGGCATCGGGTGCCGGATAGCTACGACCTTCAACCCTTTGGCCATCAGGATCTCGATGATCCGTCGTGAAGTCTGGCTCTTGCCACATCCGGTACGGGTTGCACCTACCGCAATCACCGGTTTCGTGCTTTTGATCATGGTATCCTTGGGCCCCAGCAACAGAAAATTGGCTCCGGCAGCATTAACCACGGAACTCAGGTTCATGACCCTCGGGTAGGGGACATCACTGTAAGCAAAATTGCAGATCTCTACGTTGAACTTCTTGATCAGCGCCGGAAGTTCAGCCTCGGCATAGATGGGGATACCTTTGGGATACAATTTTCCTGCAAGAGCCGCAGGATATTTTCGACCATCAATGTCCGGAATCTGCGCTGCTGTGAACGCTACCACGTTGAAATTCGCGTTATCGCGATAGTACGTGTTGAAATTGTGAAAATCTCTTCCGGCAGCACCAATAATGATTACATTCTTTTTCATGCCTACCTTTTTTTAGAGTTTGATGTTTATGATTTGGTTTTGTGTTAATAATCAGGAACAATGGTTTGCAAAATTACTCAGTTTTTACTACATGGCAAAATCAAAAGAAAAATAGAAACGCTTTTCAACACAGATCATGTTTGTTTGCTTCATTGTAAATACCTTTGCAGCCTAATCGGATATTTCATGATCGAACTGAAGATACAACAGGAGGTTTGCAACGCGGTGCAACGTTTATACGGCGCAATGATCGATCCTAAGATCATCGGCATTGAAAATACAAAAAAAGAGATCGAAGGCGATTATACCGTTGTGGTGTTCCCCTTGTTAAAAATATCCAGAAAATCACCAGAAATAACAGCAAAAGAACTCGGCACCGCGTTGATGCAGAACATGCCGGAGATTCAATCGTTCGGGGTTATCAAAGGATTTCTGAACCTGATACTCGCCGACAACTTCTGGATTGATTTTCTACATAACGAATATAAAAATATCATGTTCGGCCATATTCCCGAAAGAGACGAGGCCCCGGTGGTAGTGGAGTTCTCCAGCCCGAATACCAATAAACCACTGCATCTGGGACACATCCGCAACAATTTGCTGGGTCATGCCGTGGCTGAAATCCTGAAAGTCAACGGCCATAAGGTCTTTAAAGTTAACCTGGTGAATGATCGCGGCATCCACATCTGCAAATCCATGCTGGCCTACCGGAATTGGGGCAACAATGAAACCCCCGGGTCATCGGGATTAAAAGGAGATCATCTTGTAGGGAAATACTACGTCATGTTCGACAAGTATCATAAGGAAGAGGTAAAACGCCTGATGTCGGAAGGATTGACCGAAGAGGATGCGCTACGGCAAACACCGCTGATCCTCCGGGCGCAGGAATTGCTCCGGTCGTGGGAAAGCGGGGATCCGGAGACCATCGCACTCTGGAAGCGGATGAATCAATGGACCTATGAGGGATTTGATCATACATACCGGAGGATGGGCATTGAATTCGACAAGACCTACTATGAAAGCGAGACCTACATGCTCGGTAAAGAGCTTGTTATGGAAGGACTGAGAAACGGGGTGTTGGAGCAGAAAGAGGATGGGAGTGTCTGGGCTGATTTGAAGGATGATGGACTCGACGAAAAACTGTTACTGCGCTCCGACGGCACTTCCGTTTATATGACCCAGGACCTGGGGACAGCCCGCAGACGGTTCGACGATTTTTTACCTTCAGAAATGATCTATGTCGTCGGAAATGAACAAAACTACCATTTTGATGTATTGAAACTGATTCTGAAAAAACTCGGACAGCCGTTTGCCGATCATATTCATCACCTCTCTTACGGAATGGTCGAACTTCCCCACGGAAAGATGAAATCACGTGAAGGGACCGTGGTCGACGCCGATGATCTTATGCAGGAGATGTATCAGACAGCCGAAAAAACAACCCGTGAAGTGGGTAAAGCGGATGCGTTCCAGTCGGACGAGGCTGAACAACTTTTCGAAACAGTCGGAATGGGAGCGTTGAAATATTTCATACTGAAAGTTGATCCGAAGAAGAACATGTTGTTCGACCCTGTCGAATCCATCGATTTTAATGGTAACACCGGCCCGTTTATACAATATACATATGCCCGCATTCAATCGTTGCTTGTAAAAGCCGGACAGAACGGCTATGACCCGGCCGGCCTGCATATAAACCACGCTGCAGCCCTTCTGAAACCTGAGAAAGAGATGATCATGAGGTTTTACCGCTACCCCCAGGTCATCCGGGAATCGGGACAAGAACTGAGTCCTGCCATTTTGGCCAATTATGTCTACGATCTTGCCAAAGGATTTAATCAATTCTACCAGGAAATCCCCATCCTGAAGGAGGACGACCCGGAAAAAGTTACCATTCGGTTGGCCATCTCAAGCTTCACGGGCGATATCATCCACCGGGCGATGGAGCTTTTGGGTATCCGCGTTCCTCAGCGGATGTAATTAAGGGGTAAAAAAAAGAGGGCGACTTTGCAGTCCGCCCTCTTTTTTCATCCATCCTCAACCGTTAGTTCTTGATAAACTTGATGTTTGAGGTTCCTTTATTGGTTTCAACCTTTACAAAATAGATGCCTTGAGCGAAGCTGCTGACATCAACACTGGAATTGATTCCCTGGTACAGGATCATTCCTCTTGCATCGGTGATCACAATACTCTTAACGACGCTGTTGGTAGTAACATTGAGTTTGCTCTTTGACGGATTCGGATAAACCATGACTGCAAGGTTTTCCACTTCGTCCATGCCAACGCCCACTACATCGAGGGTGACAAGAACATCCAAAACCGGAGTTGCCGGATCGTTGCTCAATAACTTCAGGATTGCGTGGTACTGTCCAATGGAAAGACCTGCTGCGTTGAAGGTAAGGAGAAGGTTATCGGTTTCAGCCGGAGGAACGGTTCCTGTCATCGGGGCTACGGTGAGCCAATGCGGTGCTACGTTACCGTTGAGGTTAGCGCGGATGTTCCAGTTATAGTCGAGCGACGGTGCAAGGTGTGACCAGCCTACACCGGTACTCAGGAAATCACCATTGGGATTTGCAGGGCCTGCATCGGTTCCGGGGATATAAATTCCTGCATCGGTCTGTGTGAACTGGTATCCTACCCAGATATCTTCGCCGGTGATCTTGACCGGGGATGTTAAAGTAATGGTTTCCCAGTTCATACCCATCGGGGTGAAGGTTTGCTCGTGAAGAATCGGGCCGGGTTCATAAGTATTTCCCATACCGTAAATCTTGAGGGTCATGAGGTTGGTTGCCGGAGGAGCGTTGAGTTCATTTACAAAAACTTCAACAGAGGTAAGATCCAATCCGGCATAGGGAAGGGTCATGGCATTTGGGAAGCGGGCTGCAACGGTAACAGTTACCGGGGGGGTATTCCACCCGATAGCCGAATTGTTGTCGCCATCGTAATGTAATTGTGCGCTTGCGTCGGAGATCGGAGCGGGTGTGATTCCGTTGCTCTGGGCGACCGAAATGTTCGAGAGGGCTTTCTTGACGCTGTATCCATTTTCTTTGGGCTGTACGATGCCGTTTTTAAGAACATCGAGATCGTAAACAACGTTTACGTCATAGGTAAGATCAGATAATCCTGTGTTGGAAACAGTCAGATCTCTTGTCGTGGTTCCGTCAACCAGCCAAGCCGACACCGAGGTTGGTGAAACCCCGATGATTGGGTCGTTGCCGCTTTCCAATTCCGCAAAATAGATATCATCGATGAAATAACCGGGAAGCTCACCAGTTCCGGTTTTTTCGCCCGCGAAGAAGTCAACGCCTCCGAGCTGCAAAGTTCCGCCGGGATTCTGTGCCTCATTGCTAAAGGGCCAGGTTTGAACCAGGGTTCCGTTAATGTATAATTTGATCTCGTCGGTATTCAAATCGATCTCATGTTTGCATTGGTACCAGGTGTCTTTCGGATAGGTTCCCATAATAGTGTTGCCACCTTCAACAAGTTCAAAATCTCCGCTTGTTCTGAAATAGATTTCAAAGGCCCATTCGATACCGGGTGACTGGAAATGCTGGATATTGTAATAACCGCATTTGCCGGTTTCAATATACATATACCAGGTCAGCTCATATTTACCGGATACTTTGTTACCTAATTTCAAAATAGCATCTGACTGACCGCCGGTTTTATCCGCAGAACCTGAATTTGGCGCTGAGTGGGAAAATGAGGTTAAAATCTGAATGTCCTCACCGCTGCCGGGGTTGTTCGACCATGTGGTCCACCATGTTGGATTTACAACCGCGAGGAAACTATTAGCAGCATAGGAATCAAGGTTATCCTCATAAAGGACTGTTTGGGAAAATCCCATTCCGCCCCACAGGAATAGCAAGGCGCAAAAAAGTACAAGTTTCTTCATCGTTTTTTTGGTTTTGGTGAATAATTAAGTTGTTAGCACAAAAATAATCATTTTTAATTATGCCGGGATAAATCTTTTGAAAAAAAACTTTTTAACAGCAGATTTGATTTTCTGTTTCAGCCTGTAATAAATGGAGTAGGAGGGCGCCTTTTGGAATGAAAAAAATGGGTACCTTCGCAAAAAATTCTTAAATTCAATGTTTGAAGGATTAAGCGATAAACTCGACCGTGCATTTAAGGTACTGAAGGGCCACGGTCATATCACCGAAATCAATGTTGCCGAAACATTGAAAGATGTCAGAAAGGCGCTGCTCGACGCCGACGTAAGTTTTAAAATTGCCAAACAATTCACCGATCAGGTGAAGGAAAAGGCATTGGGTCAGAATGTACTGACCGCTGTTTCCCCGGGTCAGCTTATGGTTAAGATCGTTCACGATGAATTGGCCGAGCTGATGGGTGGACAGAAATCAGATCTGGTTCTGAAGGGCGACGCCGCCGTGATCCTCATCGCAGGATTACAGGGATCGGGTAAGACCACTTTTTCAGCGAAACTGGCCCATTACCTGAAAACGAAAAAAGGGAAAAGGCCTTTACTTGTTGCCTGCGATGTGTATCGGCCCGCCGCTATAGAGCAGTTGAAGGTCTTGGGCGCCCAGATCGGGGTTGAAGTATTCTCTGAGGAGGGATCGTCAGAACCTGTAAAGATCGCCCGTCATGCCATCAGCCATGCCCGCGACAACGGTTGTAACGTGATCGTGATCGACACGGCCGGCCGCCTCGCCATCGACGAAGAGATGATGGATGAAATTGCCAATATCAAAATGGCGGTGAACCCTCAGGAAACCCTCTTTGTTGTTGATTCGATGACCGGCCAGGATGCCGTGAACACAGCAAAAGCCTTTAATGACCGGCTCGATTTCGACGGCGTCGTGCTAACAAAACTCGACGGCGACACACGAGGCGGCGCGGCTTTGAGTATCAAATCGGTGGTTAATAAACCCATCAAATTCGTCGGACTGGGTGAAAAAATGGATGCAATCGACCTCTTCTACCCGGAGCGCATGGCCGACCGGATCCTGGGAATGGGCGACATCGTATCACTGGTTGAAAAAGCCCAGGAACAGTTCAACGAAGAGGAAGCGCAGAAACTTCAGAAAAAAATTGCACGGAACCAGTTCGACTTTAACGATTTCCTATCCCAGATCAAACAAATCAAGAAAATGGGAAATGTCAAGGACCTGCTGGGTATGATACCGGGTATGGGCAAGGCAATCCGCAACCTCGAAATCGACGACAACTCCTTTAAGGGCATTGAAGCTATCATCCATTCCATGACTCCTGAAGAGCGCGTCAATCCTGCAGTGCTGAACGGAAGCCGGCGTAAACGGATTGCCCAGGGTTCCGGGACTACTATCCAGGAAGTGAACCAGCTCATCAAACAATTTGACGACACCCGGAAAATGATGAAAATGGTCACTGCCAACAAAGGAAAGAATATGTCGCAGATGATGCGGAATATGAAACGTTCAAATTAAACCTGATACCGGAATACAGCGGCCAGCCTGTAAGCACGGTGTGGAATTGCACATCCCGGTATCGGCGCCTAAAAACAGATCCGTGAAATATCTGCAGGAACCAGGTTCATGCAAATCGCGAATGATAACAATGGATATTCCATGTGACCAATGAAATATAAAATTATTAACACATGAAACTTTTAGATGGTAAACTGATTGCCGATCAGATAAAAGATGAACTGGCCCGCGAGGTACGGGAGAATTTCATCGACAAAGGATTGAATCCACCCCACCTGGCTGCCATCCTGGTTGGAGAGGATCCGGCGAGCCTTTCTTATGTTGCCGGGAAGGAACGGTCCTGTCGCGAAGTAGGATTCACCTCCTCAGTTTACCGCTACCCGGAAAACATAAGCAGGGAAAAGCTTTTCGAAGTAATCGATTTTCTGAACCATGATCCCGAGATCAGCGGTTTCATCGTCCAACTGCCCCTGCCGCAACACATTAGTGAACAGGAGGTGATCGAACGAATCGATCCCTCCAAGGATGTCGACGGCTTTCACCCGGTAAACCTGGGAAAGATGATGCTGAACCTGCCCTGTTTCCTTCCGGCAACCCCGAAAGGGATCATGACGCTCCTCGAAAGATACCAGATTGAAACATCCGGTAAAAATTGTGTGGTACTCGGACGAAGCAACATCGTCGGAACGCCGGTCAGCGTGCTCCTATCGAGAAAATCGAACCCGGGAAATGCAACCGTGACGCTGTGCCACAGCCTATCCCAAAACATCCGGTCGCTGACGGCACAAGCCGATATTTTGATCGCCGCGATTGGTAAACAAGGCTTTGTCACGGCCGACATGGTAAAGAACGATGCAGTGGTTATTGATGTCGGGATTCACCGGATACCATCCGAAACTTCAAAGTCGGGATTCCGACTGGTCGGTGATGTAGATTTCCACGGGGTTTCGAAGAAATGCAGTTATATAACCCCGGTTCCGGGTGGTGTCGGGCTGATGACGGTCGTTTCATTGCTCCAGAACACGCTCGCGGCAGCCAGGATGAAATTACCTGCGGTACAGTGAACCATTCCCAAAATACCCTGCTGGCACTCGGAAAATTACTCCCCGTGATGGAAGAATTCTATTCCGTACAGGGTGAAGGATTCAATACCGGGCAACCCGCCTACTTTATCCGTATTGGCGGGTGCGACGTCGGCTGTCGCTGGTGTGATGTGAAGAAATCATGGAATGCTTCCGACTTTCCGCCGGTCAGTACCGATGAAGTCATCAGCCGGGCCGCGGGATTTCCGGCCAAAGCCATCGTGGTGACGGGCGGCGAACCCCTTCTGTATAACCTCGACTACCTGTGTGAAAAGCTTCACCGGTTGGACTTCAGGACGTTTCTTGAAACATCGGGATCACAACCACTCAGCGGATCCTGGGATTGGATATGCCTGTCGCCTAAGAAGGATGCGCCGCCGTTTCCGGAGGTTGCAGTAAGGGCACATGAACTGAAGGTCATTGTTCATGACGATTCGGACTTCGCCTGGGCCGAAGAAAACCGAAAGTTAATACCTTCCGGTTGCCTGTGTTTCCTTCAACCCGAATGGAGCCGGCACAATACCATGATACCCGCCATCGTTTGTTATGTAAAGGACCACCCGGAGTGGAGAATCTCGTTACAAAGTCATAAATACATGCACGTTCCCTGACCATGCGCCGGATCTTTTTTCTGATACTGGTTTTTGCAGCATCGTTGCATCAGGTCGACGGGCAACAGTCTCAGTTGTCAACCCGGAATAAACGGGCCGAAAAGTATTTTTTCACGGCAATCGACGCTTACCGGGCCGGCAACCTTTCAAAAGCGTTGAATGATCTGAACAAAGCGGTTGAAGCGGATCCGCTTTTTACCGAAGCCTTTATTCTCATGGGTGACGTTCATGCCGATCTGCGTCAGCCCGACCAGGCCATCGATTCATACCAGTCGGCCATCATGACCAACAATCCTTTCGCCCCGAGTCTCTACATGATCCTTGCCGGAGTACAGCAAAATGCAGGACGATACGGGGATGCACGTCTCAACTACATCAGGTTCATGGAATCGCAGGGAATCCCGGAATCAAAGAAACAGCAGGCTGAAAAAGAAGTTATGGCCTGCGATTTTGCCCTTGATGCGATGGCACACCCCGTTCCGTTCTCACCGGTCAACATGGGCGACAGCATCAACACACCTTATGACGAATACATTAACGCCATAACTGCGGATGAAGAACAACTCTATTTCACAAGGAAAAATCCCCGGAATGCAATGACCATCGACCGGAGCCAGGAATTCGAAGAAGATTTTTATTTCGCTGTAAGACAGGATACAACATGGCGTTACGCACAGAGCCTCGGTACTCCCATCAATACCCACGGCAACGAGGGGGCACTCTCCATCTCCCCCGACGGGAAATACCTCTTTTTTGCCGCCTGCAACCGGGAGGACGGATTTGGGAGTTGCGATCTGTACTGGTCCCGGTGGGTCGACAACCACTGGAGCCTCCCGGAGAATCTGGGACCGACTGTGAATTCGCCTCAGTGGGATTCCCAACCCTCTTTCTCCTCCGATGGTAAAACCCTCTATTTTGCAAGCAAAAGGAGCGGCGGAAAAGGAAGCTCCGATATCTGGACAACACACCTGCAGTCCGGGGGGAATTGGAGCGTCCCTGAAAACTTGGGAGATTCGGTCAACACCCCTCAGGAGGAGATGGCCCCCTTCATTCATCCCGATGATCAGACCCTCTATTTTTCTTCAAAAGGGCATCGGGGTATGGGCGGGTTGGATCTGTTCTTTTGCAGGAAAAACCGGTATGACCGGTGGGGATCACCCGTCAATCTTGGATATCCCATCAATACACACGCCGAAGAAATTACCCTGGTCGTAAATTCCAAAGGGAATATGGCATTCATCTCCTCCGATAAACTGGGCGGTAAAGGACGACAGGACGTTTATGAATTTCCGTTATACGATAAAGCAAGACCTTTGCTGACGACCTATTTCAAGGGCGTAGTCTATGACGAAGAGACTAAAACCAGGCTTGACGCACGTTTTGAGCTGACTGACCTGGAACAGATGAAGCTGATCGCCGAATCACGGTCGGATCGGGTAACCGGCGAATTTCTACTTGTACTGCCTACCGAACGAAATTACGGACTTAACGTATCCCGGGAAGGATACCTGTTTTATTCCGAAAATTTCCCCCTCACGGGAAACGGAGATCTGTCGAAACCTTTTATTAAAAACATTCCCCTGAAACCGATTAAAGTAGGAGAGAAGGTCGTTCTGAAGAATATTTTTTTCGATACGGATCAATATTCTCTGAAAGATCAATCCATGGTTGAACTTGATAAACTGGTTGATTTTCTAAGGAAAAATCCGAAATTGAAAATCGAAATCAGCGGACATACCGATAACATTGGAACCTCCGGCCACAACCTGGAGTTGTCGCAAAACCGGGCGAAAGCGGTATTCGACTTTCTATCAGGTCACGGCATTGACGGTAAAAGAATGACCTACAAGGGCTATGGCTTCAACGATCCGGTCGACTCGAATGATACAGAGTCGGGGAGGGCCAATAACCGGAGAACTGAATTTAAAGTCATTGGGAATTAAATTAAAGTTCGTACCTTTGCACCCCTCAAAACCACACGTTGACTCATGATTCGTATTACTTTACCCGATAACTCCGTTCGTCAATATCCTGAAGGGGTTACGGGACTTGATATTGCCAAAAGCATCAGTGAAGGACTGGCGCGGAATGTTCTTTCGGTTATGGTTGATGGAAAGGTACAGGATGCTACGCGTACCATCGAAAAGGATGCTTCTGTCCGGTTGCTGACCTGGAATGATCCCGAAGGTAAAGCCACCATGTGGCACTCCTCGGCACACTTGATGGCCGAAGCGATCGAGTTGCTTTACCCGGGCGCCAAATTCGGGATCGGTCCGGATGTGGAGAACGGATTTTACTACGATATCGATTTCGGCTCGCAGACCATTTCCTCCGATGATTTTCCGAAGATTGAAAAAAAGATTCTGGAGCTGGCAAAGGAAAAGCAGCAGTATCTCAGGAAAGAAGTTTCGAAGGAGGAGGCGATCCGTTATTTCACCCAGAAGGGAGATGAATATAAAATTGAACTGATTCAGGACCTTCCCGACGGGAGTATCACTTTTTACGAATCAGGAAAATTCACGGATCTTTGCCGGGGGCCGCATCTGCCCGATACCGGATTCATCAAAGCGGTTAAACTGTTGAATATCGCGGGCGCCTATTGGCGCGGCGATGAGAAGCGCAAGCAGTTGACACGCATCTACGGTATCACCTTCCCAAAACAAAAAGAACTTGACGATTTCCTCATTCTTCTTGAGGAAGCAAAGAAACGGGATCACCGGAAGCTGGGGAAAGAGTTGGAATTGTTTGCCTTTTCTCAGAAAGTAGGACTGGGATTGCCACTTTGGTTGCCCCGGGGCGCCCAGTTGCGTGAACGACTTGAGATGTTTCTGAAAAAAGTCCAGAAAAAAGCAGGATATCAACAGGTTATATGTCCCCATATCGGGAATGTTGAGTTGTACAAGACCTCGGGCCATTACCAGAAATACGGAGAGAGCTCATTCAGGCCCATATCGACTCCGGTCGAAGGGGAGGAGTTCTTCCTGAAACCCATGAATTGTCCCCATCATTGCGAAATCTATAAAACTTCCCCCAGATCTTACCGGGATCTTCCGATCCGGCTTGCCGAATTTGGCACGGTTTACCGGTATGAACAAAGTGGCGAACTTCACGGATTGACCCGTGTTCGGGGATTTACGCAGGATGACGCCCACATTTTCTGTACACCGGAACAGGTGAAGGATGAATTCAAGGGCGTCATGGATATCGTCATGCTTATTTTTAAAGCGCTCGATTTCAAGGATTTTATTGTTCAGATTTCGCTACGTGATCCCAATAACAAAGAAAAATATATCGGATCGGATGAGAATTGGGAAAAAGCTGAAACCGCGATCATGGAAGTTGCAAGCGAACGCGGCCTGACAACCGTTGTCGTACCGGGTGAAGCTGCCTTCTACGGGCCAAAGATGGATTTCATGGTCAAGGACGCCCTGGGACGCAAATGGCAGCTCGGAACGATCCAGGTTGATTACAATCTTCCCGAACGGTTTGATCTGGAATACATTGGAGCCGACAACCAGAAGCATCGTCCGGTCATGATCCACAGGGCTCCCTTCGGTTCGATGGAACGGTTCGTGGCAGTATTGCTCGAACACACCGCCGGCGATTTCCCGCTCTGGCTCACACCTGATCAGGCTATCGTATTGCCAATCAGTGAGAAATATCAGGATTATGCAAAAAAAGTTTTAAATTTGCTGAATAATTCCGAAATTCGCACCCTGATTGACGATCGGAACGAGAAGGCAGGCAAGAAGATCAGGGATGCTGAAATGAAGAAAATTCCTTACATGCTCGTGGTGGGTGAACGCGAAGAGAATGAAGGAACGGTCTCAGTCAGAAGGCATGGTCAGGGTGATCTTGGTCCCGTAAAAGTGGAAGATTTTATTAAAAAGATACGGGAAGAGATCAGTAATGAACTGGGTGAAATAAACTGACGCTTTAACCTGGATGCATCGATACCACATTCTTTGACTGATCTGCTGCCAGATAAAAAAACAGAGTATTAACCAAAGATAGGAGATAACACTATAGTAACGCAATTCAATGGTCCCCGGCGGACTCCCAGACCCGGGAAAAAAGAAGAGCCGTACAATATCAATCAATGGATTAAAGCGCCCGTAGTCCGTGTTGTTGGCGAAAATATTCAACAAGGCATTTACAACATCCGTGAAGCCTTGAATATTGCAGAAATGCAGGGTCTTGACCTGGTCGAAATTTCCCCCACCGCAAATCCTCCGGTTTGCAAGGTGGTCGATTACAAAAAGTTTCTTTATGAATTAAAAAAGAAACAAAAAGAGATGAAGGCCAAAACGGCTAAAGTCGTGATCAAGGAGATTCGCCTCGGACCCAATACCGATGACCATGATTTCAATTTCAAACTCAATCATGCCATCAAGTTTCTTAAAGAAAATGCAAAAGTCAAGGTGGATGTGTTTTTTAAGGGCAGATCCATCATCTATAAAGAACAGGGAGAACTGATCCTTCTGAAATTTGCCCAGGCGCTGGTTGATATCGGAAAAATCGAACAGATGCCGCGCCTCGAAGGAAAACGGATGATCATGATCATTTCCCCAAAGAAATAAGTTAAATCAATTATCAAATCAATCAATCAATAAATCAATCAATTAACAAAGGTAACATGCCAAAAATGAAAACGAAATCCGGTGCCAAGAAAAGGTTTTCTCTTACGGGGACCGGAAAAATCAAACGGAAGCATGCCTACAAAAGCCACATTCTGACCAAAAAGACCACGAAAAGGAAACGTAACCTGACCTATTCGACGCTGGTAAATAAGGCCGATGAAGCGAATGTAAAGGAGATGCTCCAGGGTTAATTCACCATTGTTTAACTTGTGCACAGCTTCAAGATCCCGTTTTCGGGACGCTGACACAAAAAATCGAAAAAAATGCCAAGATCAGTAAACGCAGTCGCCTCGCGTGAGAGAAGGAAAAAAATCCTGAAACGGTCCAAAGGACAATTCGGCAGAAGAAAGAATGTCCTGACCGTTGCGAAAAATTCAGTTGAAAAAGGTTTAACCTACGCATACCGTGACCGCAGAACCAAGAAAAGAAATTTCAGGGGGCTGTGGATCACCCGCATCAATGCCGGGGTGCGTGCCTATGGAATGTCCTATTCGGTATTTATGGGAAAACTGGCGGAAAAGAATATTCTGCTGAATCGTAAAACCCTTGCCGACCTGGCAATGAATCACCCCGAGGCTTTTAAAGCCGTCGTCGAAGCAGCAAACACATAATCCCTGCTGAACATGAAACGAAAAGAGCGGCTCAAAGGCCGCTTTTTTATTTGCCCCGCTCAATCAGTTCTTCTTTCCCTGAAGCTTCTTGTCGTAATTGATGATGAATTGCTCCAATTGATCCCCAAGCAAACGTTTGGCAATGATCTCCTTCTGTTCATTCAGAACGTATACCACAGGCGTTGAGAAAATATCGTACTGATCGTGGTAGTTTCCGGTCAGCGTCCTCGGCCCGTTAACATTGATCCAGGTCATATTTTTTTTACGGATCCCGGCTTTCATTTTAACCATCGACGTGTCGGAACAAACAGAAAAGATCTCCAGTCCGTACTTTGATTTGTCCCTCAAATAAAATTCCCTGATCTTCGGAACCTCAACCTCACAATGACTGCATTCCGGATCCCAGAATAACAGAATTAAATACCGCGCTTTGATACTATGCATCGAGACCAGGTTAAAACTGGTGTCCTGCATGATCATGTTGGGTGCCTTATTGCCAATGAGAATCGGTCGTAACTTATTGGCTTTCTTTATGATGGATTCATTTACGCTTTTTGCTATCCAGGGGGTCTGCCCCGTGGCATAATAGGTATCGACGATGTTGACAAAGATCCGGTCAAAGCCCATGATCTCTGAGCTTTCGTAATGATAGGTTGTAAACCAGATCAGGTATTTGAACATCTCTTCATTGGGGCGGGCCCGCTCGGCGAGTTGGTTGATCGCCTTCATGATGGTATCGGGGGTCTGTATGATGACATTATCGAGGTATTTCTTTAATTTGTTGTAGAAAACAGGGGTTCTGAGGATCCGGTCATCCGCAAGGTTTACACCATCCCAGTATTCCGCAACATAAGTCCGGTAGGAGTAGGTGGAGTCTTTTTTCCCGTTGGGCAAGGTGGGATTCTCCTTGATATCCGGCTCCTTCATCACCTTAAGCATCAAAGCGAGAAAACTTTCAGGATGCTCCTTTATGATCCGGTACTTATAATCGATCAAGGCTTTATTGATTACCTGTATCTGATCGTTAAGTGCCTTCGCAGTATCACTGTTTTCACCCGATGCTTTGATGCGGTCCTGCAACTCCTGCGCTTTTTTAAATTGTATCTTGTTGTAATCCAGATATTGATAAAACAATTTATTTTCAGGTGAATCTTTGATGATCATTTTCCCGGTAAGATCGGTTACATCCGTTTCCATCGAAAACCTGCGATCATTGTTGATGATGAAATCACAATAATTCTTTTCCGACACGATCAGAATGTACATGCCACCGGGCAGATCCTTGGATTTCAACGTACAGCGACCGGATCCATCCACTTTAAGAGTATCTTTAATATAGGTATTGTTACCGTAATAGTTGCCGATCATACAGACGGTGTCTTTAAGTCCGTGGATCTGAATCCGGATAAGGGTTTCGTTCTGGGTGTATCCGGTAATACCGAACAAAAACAAAAAAATGGTCAGAGAGGTAATTTTGACTCGCATTCTTAAAAGTTTTAGCCTGTTAACGCAAATTGTTCCGATCTATTTTGCAGGAAGCTCATTTTCATAGGGTCTGAAAAAAAACCGGACATAAAAGTAACCGATGGCTTCATTCATCGTTTCCCGGAATCCTTTGCTTGATTTCCACCAGGAATGTTTTCCATAATAAAAACTGGGCAGAGAGATGATTCCTACTTTAATGGAGTCACCCATCGCGGCTTGAAACAACAGCCGGCTTCTGCCCCCGTGCACGCTCATGGTCATGAGATTGAGCGACCGGATGCCGGGCCGGTGCACTTTCAGCCACCGCTTCAGGGCAATGGCAGAATTATAGGTCCGGTCGTTTCGGATTTCATCGGTGCCCACCATGACCAATTTACTTGAATCGAACCCCAACCGCAGCAAAGACTCCCCCGCTACAATCGCCGTGTTGTGATAGGGCGCCAACAGATCGCCATACTCCAGCGGGGTCCCGGTGGTTACGAGTAATTGGTACTTATTATTTTTGAACTCATTGATCGCGGCTTGTAAAACATAATCGCTGATAAATCCTTCAACGACGAGCAGCTCCGTTTGTTCCCGTTCAACAGGAGCGAGGGTGGGATAAAGGTTGGAAAGGATGAGGTAAGAAATCCCAATAACAAACACAAGGAGCAACAGGTGCCCATAAACAGTCAAACCCCACCGTTCGCGCTTCCGGAAAAGAAAATTCTCTTTTTTTAAGGAATTGTTCATGATTCAAGGTGTTCCTTACGCAACAGGTCGTTCACGGTCTTCACCGGATTGAAGGTAATAATAGGTACCTCAACAAACAAGGTAATCCAGTGTGACATGGAACCGTTCCACAATCCGGGTAATTCCTGCGCTTTTAATGTCATCCCGCCACTCGATTTCAGGGTGATGAAACCCGTGTTTTCATCAATGAATTGGTTCAGATCGAATTTTTTGCCGGAAAAATCACGGATGCAGCAGACCAGGTCGACCGGGTTAAAATGAGTTGATGATTTTACGATCAATCGCTGTTGTTCATTGTTGAGATCTATCTGTGAAGATTCGACGATCTGCAACGAGTTTTTTCCCTGCCCGTCAACGATCCAGAAAGGACCGCCCCCGGGTTCACCCTCATTTTTAACCATTCCGCAGACCCGTATCGGGCGGTTCAGGAGATTAAACAGAAAGTCTGCTTTTTCATTGACAGGCCAATGCAAGAATTCACCGGGAATGTCGAGGTGCAATACCCCTTTTGCAAACGCGGAGATCCGGTTCAATTCCAGGTCACCGAGTCTTCCCGACTGAATTTTATTAAGGTGGCCGAAAATTTCATCCCGGAGATGGATCAGGTATCCCCCAAGCAGCTTTTTATATTGGTAGGTTGTGCCTTTGAGCCGATCGGGGACAATGTTATCTATGTTTTTTATGAAAATGAGGTCGGCGTCAATTTCATTCAGATTTTCTATTAAAGCCCCATGCCCTCCGGGACGAAAAAGGAGGGTTCCCGCTTCATTCCTGACCGGGAGGTTATTTTCATCAACGGCAATGATATCAGTCGATGGTTTTTGTACCGAGAAGGTGATGTCAAAATTCACGCGGTACTTTTGTTCGAGACCCGGAATTACTGCGGCAACCAACTTCCGGAAAATATCCGTGTGCTCGGTCGAAATGGTAAAATGCAATCTTGCGACATGATGGTTGTCACGGGTATATTCGATGGCCTCAACAAGATGCTCCTCTGCTGAAGTACGGGCTCCGTCAGGATAACGGTGAAACTTGATCAGTCCTTTAGGCAAATTGGAGTAATTGAGACCTTTTTCTGTTAAAATATATTCAATGATTTTATTAAATGACTTATATTCAAGTAATTCTGAAAGATTTAACCCATCGCTGGCCAGCATATCCCGAAGTTCCTGGTAAAAGGCAATACTTTCAAAATGCGTCATCAGGTAGTACACCGAATTGGGCCCTTTATCGGCAAGGTAAAAGTGCATTCCGGACTGATCTTCAGTGTATTTTTCACGAAATTCAAACAAATGCTTGAACATCCTGCTGGCGGCTCCCGAAGCCGGTACGAATTTGACAATTTTCAATTCAGGTTGCCGGCTTGCAAAGAGTTCAATCATCCGGGCCCGGTCGGTTTCGTCGAATACCATCAACCCATCGGATGGGGAGGCAGGCCTCACAAGGCTGACAAACGGGAATCCTTTGATAAAATGATCGATCTGCTTCCTGATTTTTACGGGATCAATACCCTTCTGTTCAATTTGAGCAAGGTCCTGTTGATTCAGCATTACCATAATCTTGAGATTTCAACGCAAAATTATCGGAAAAAATGAAACAGGGGGGAGGAATTTTTATCTCTACGAAAGATCATTCTATAAGGTAATGCCGGTTTACTTTTCCCGGAACCATCAGTCGGATGACTCAAAACCATTTTCAATCCTGTTTTTTATATAATTATAAACCAGCTTATAATTAAATATACATAAACTATTGCTTAATAATATATTTAATATATAATTGTATTACATTATGTTACTGTCATTTGAAATGATTTATCTGAGGATTCTTTACAAATCAAATAATCCATGAACAGATTTATTTACGGATAGATACGGGTAAGTGTTTACAAATGTAATTACACTTGTAAACCACGTTAAAACACTATTTATTAATATTATATATTTGTTTTTCATTTTCCTCATATTCGATTTTACATTTGTAATTTACATTTGTAATCTTTTTGATTTTTATTAATAATTCATTGTTATAATATTATATATCAATATTATAAAATAAAAGAAA
>JGI24730J26740_1000595_pt1 | contig 24160 bp, 15 predicted proteins | sample EPASupsiteSAE347_FD_26740 | JGI IMG/M metagenome (IMG submission 26740)
AAGTCAACCCAGCCGCACTGACCAAGGCCCAACGAAACTTGCTCGGCAACCGGCGCGCCTTCCGCATGGATGGAAAATGGCCGGTCGCCCCCGTCGCCCGATAGAGAAACATCCCCGGAATACAGGCGCGCGCGATAGATGCCTTTCGGCAAATCCACCGCAAATTCCTGTTCCACTTGCGATTGAGCATTGCTGAACGCACAGCAAAAATCACAATACAGGGAATCGGTTGCCGGGATGCTTCGCCCGCGATCAGCTGATTTCAGTCCGGGCACGTTTTGACCGCCGGCGTCATAATCGCTCTCGGGAACGGGCACGCCCTTTTTCCGCGGAATCCAGCCGAAACCGCGCGCCGGGGTATACACCGTTTTTTCCGTGACTTGCACGAATCCCGGAAACACCGGTGAATTCTCGGCGCCGAAATCAAATACCCGGCAATCTTTCGCAGACCCAGATATTTCATTGGTTTCCATCGCGTGGAGCGGGGAAAAGAACTGCAACAACATAATAAAGAAAAATACGACGAAATATTTTGCAGTCATGCAGATGATCCTTGTTTTTTTGCCGCACGGTTCATTTCCGCATTTCTGTCACATGGGTGAGCCGCGCAAATGACACCAATGGGCTTGATTACAGAACTATGACAGACCAACCTGAAAAGCCAAGTTTTATGACCTGACGTTTTTTACGATTGACCTGACATTTTTTACGATTTTTATGCAGGCAATCAATGCGTCCGCCGCACATCTTCTGCGAGGACAAAATCAACCTGCCGCTTGTCAAAATCAACCCGCACCGGTCGCACTTTCACGCGAGTGCCGACACCGTATTTCTTCTTATGCGCCCGCAATTCCTCGCGCTGGGCGTCAAAGCGTACAAACTCCTTTGAAATCGTGGAGATGTGCACCAAGCCCTGGACTTGCAAACGGGTCAGCTCAACAAACATGCCGAAATTTTTCACGCAGACCACGAGCGCATCGTGAATATCAGACTCGCCGCGATGATGCGGAGAAGCGGACTTGCCGCGCGCAACCTGCTGTTCCAGGAAACGGTATTTCTTTATTTCAATCAGCGCCGTTTCCGCCGCGTCGGCAATCTGTTCCGTCCGCGAGCAACTCATCCCGAGCGCCGACAATTCCCCGGACTTATACGGATTGGCGCGTCCCGCAAGCATGGCCGCCAGGACACGATGGACAACCAAATCCGGATAGCGGCGGATCGGCGAGGTGAAATGGGCATAATATTTCTTCGCCAACCCGTAATGTCCCAGGGGCTCGGGTGAATAAACGGCGCGTTTCATGCTCTTCAGCACCGCAAGTTTGGCGTCATACTCAAACGGGTGGCCGACGATTATTTCCAGGAAGGCCGCCATGTTTTTTCGCTTCGAAAGATCGCCGGGATGGAAACCGAGCTCGCCGAGTTGAATCGCAAGCGCTTCTATTTTTTCCGGGGCGGGCGGCTCATGAATTCTCCTGACAATACCATAGCCCCGTTCGCTCAACGCGCGGTCAACCGCCTCATTGGCCGCGATCATGCATTCTTCAATCAACTGGTGGGAAACATCGCCGATCGTCTGACGGATATCTTCAATCAATCCGTTCTTGCCCATGAAAATTTCGTATTCCGGCATGTCCAGGTTAAGCGCAAACTGCGCAAAGCGCCGCCGCCGCAACTGGCGGGCAAGCGCATGACATTGGTGCAGAAGGCGGACGGCTTCCGGACATATTGATTTTGGATTTTCGATTTGCGATTTTGGATTGCCGACCTCCGATCTCTGACCTCTGACCTCTGACTTCTGACCTCCGGATGACTGCAGGACATCCAAAGCCTGTTCATAAGTCAGACGCAGGCGCGACCTGATTACGCTCCGGCAAAAATCGGCGCTTAACGGCAATCCTTCGGCGTCAAAAGTCATCAGGACCGAAAAAGTAAATTTATCCTCGTCCGGCCTGAGACTGCAAAGGCCGTTGGATATCGCCTCCGGCAGCATCGGCAAAACCAAGTCCGGGAAATAAACGCTGTTGCCCCGCGCGCAAGCTTCGCGGTCCAAGGCGCTGTTTGGCCGGACAAAATGAGAAACATCGGCAATATGCACCCCCAATATCCGGTTGCCGTTCCGGTCCGTTTCAAGCGAGATGGCATCGTCATAATCCCGCGCCGTGACCGGATCAATGGTAAGAATATATTTCCCGCGAAAATCATCCCGCTCGCCGGGCTGGTTCAGCAATTCAGCGCTCCGGTCCGCTTCACGCAGGACCTCCTGGTCAAAATGGTCCGGGAGGGCATATTGCCGGATAATAACGGCGGTATCATGGGAAGGATTGTTTTCCGGCCCGATAACCTCAATTATTTCGGCCTCCGGATTTACGTGCCGGTTGGCCCAACACGTAAATTGAATCACCACGCGGTCATTGACCCGCGCATTCTTGGGCCCGGGAACATAAAAATCACGCGCATATACCGGGTCAATCGGAACGACGTAAAAGAATTTGCCGGTCGCCCGCAAAGTGCCGACGATTGCCCCGCGCGACCGTTCCAATATCTGGATTACTTTCCCGGCGCGGCACAGCCCCCATTTGATTTTAGCGCCATCCTTGATCAACCGCACCACCACCAAATCGCGCGGCAAGGCCGTGCTCAAATCGTCCCGTGAAATAAAAACTTCCGCGTCGCCGTCCTTCGGCATAACGACCCCGTCGCCGGAACGGCGCACATCCAGCACGCCGGTAACCAAGTCGGCGGGCGAACCCAGCCCATACTGGTTCTTATGAACGCAAACAATCAAGCCTTCCTTGACCATGGCGTTCAAAAGCTTGCCCAGACTTTTACGCCCCCCGCCGCGAACCGATAACTTCTCCGCAATCAGCCGCTCAGTGAGCGGCTGGTCCTTCCGCTCCGAGAGAAGGTTAACGATCCCGTTTTTAAACTCTTCCGTAAACAATTTTGTTTTTCTCATAATTTAATATCCTATCGTGAATGAATCAAACTCCCCCTGCGCCGGCTCATAATTTTCTTCGCACGAACTGACCGAAGCCAGGGGCGGACCGCGCCGGCACCAGTCAATTAAACGGTTAACGGCCTCTTGCCCGCCTTCGGCGACCACTTCAACGCTGCCATCATCATTGTTTCGAACAAACCCTTTTACACCGCAATTTTCCGCCTGTTCACGGCAATAATGGCGGAAACAGACGCCCTGCACCCGTCCGGAAATTTTCAAATGGATCCTGGTTATCATGAAATTTACGCGTTCAGGATAACGCCGAAATTGGCCTGCCCGAGCTCGGCCAGGGAAACTGGAAATTCGAAATTGAGGATACGAATTAAACATCTGCACCAATTTCTAATTTCCAATTTCGAATCGGACCTCCTGCATTTTTCGCACCGAATTGCACATAAATATCCTCCGGCATTGGCGCAGCATCCCGGTTTCGATCACTTGCTCCTTAATCTCCCCCTTGGCCAACAGCCAGGCACGATATGTTCCCGGCAACAGGCCGCATTTGACCGGCGGGGTCAGCATTTCTCCATCCATTTCAACGACGATATTGGCCGTGCAAAATTCAGTCACTTTCCCCTTTTCATTCCACAAAATAACTTCATCATATCCCGGCCGCAAGGCTTTTGCATTCTCATAGACCAGGCGGTTGGTTGTCTTATGATACAAAAAAACGTCATCAGATGCAACCGGATGCTTGGCCGGACAAACCAGCGTTCCGGTCTTGTCCGGATTTTGCCCCTTTGGCGCCGGACAAGGCTTGGCCTCACAAATAACCTTGCCTTCCCGGTTCAACAGCAGGCGGACACGGTGCGGCCCGGAAGGCAGGCCGGAGACAAAAGCGGAAATCTGCCGGCGCGCATATTTTTCATCAAACTTAAAATCAAAATAATCCGCCGAGGATTTCATCCGGGCCAGATGCAAATCCAGCAGGAAGACACCTTCTGCCGGCGTCCAGAGAAAAGTTTCCAGGAGGGAAAAATCAACCGGCGGCACGCAAACGACCTTTGCCTTGACCGCGCATTCGTCATATTCCGCCGCATCCACCGAGTCCCAGACAATCCCGCCCCCCACCCCGTATTCGGCCTCGTTGCGGAGATGGTCAACGAGCAGCGTCCGGATGGCGACATTAAACTGCGCCCGTTTTCCCGGGGCCAGGAACCCGATGGCGCCGGTGTAAATCCGGCGCGGGCTCTTTTCCAGTTCGGCGATGATCTGGGTCGTGCGCACCTTTGGCGCGCCCGTGATTGAAGCCGGCGGAAAAATGGCCTGCAATATTTTCACCAACGGCGCGGAGGTCCTGGCCCGGACGGTTGACGTCATTTGCCACACGGTGGCGAACTTTTCCACGTCATAGCGGGAAGGAACGGCCACTGTGCCGGGCGCGGCAATCCGGCCGATATCGTTGCGCACCATGTCAACAATCATGATATTTTCAGCGCGATTTTTTTCCGAGGAATACAACTCCCGTGACTTGGCCAGGTCATCCTCGCGGCGAAGTCCCCGGGGCATTGTTCCCTTCATTGGCTTGGACGTTATGACGCCGCCGGCCAGACTGAAGAATAATTCCGGCGAAAAAGAACAGATTGCATAACGGCCGGTCTCAACAAACGCCGCGTAAGGAACGTTGCCGGCGCCGGCAACCTGGAGAAAATAAGGCAACGCATCGCCGGCAAACGGCGCATGGAGACGATAGGAATAATTGACCTGATAGGTTGCGCCCTGGAGAATGTATTTCTTTACGGTTTGAATCGCCCGCTTGTATTCTTCCTGCGTTACCGAGCTTTTCCATTCCGGCAGCCATCCCGGGCAGGATTTCACGTCCGGAACGGCAAACGGTTCCGCTTCCCGGAACAAGCCGAACCAGAGCAAGGGAAAATCGCCGCCGCGCCGGAAAGAAAATGCCGGATCAAACGCCGCGCCGGCCTCATAGGCAAGGAATCCCGCGGCGTATATTTTTTTTGCTTCCACCTCTTTTTCAATATGGCCCAGGATAGAAACGACTTCCTTTGGATCGGCGGTATGAAAAACTTCAATTGGATTTCGAAAACGCAGCCATTTTCCTTCCTCCGCCCAGCGCATGATGATCTTTATGCCGGCATATGAATCATTCACCATGTGGTTCTCTTTCGTAAAAGCCCCAACAAAACCCCGAAAAAAATCGGCAGGGAAAACGCGGCGCAGGCAATGGCAAAGATATCGCCATGCCGCGTATAGAAAGTGAGCGGCATTTTCCCAGGCGAAAAAGATGCTGCGGCCAGCAGGAATTCGGGGTCGCCACAGCTCCCCTGGAGCGGCAAAAGCGTGGAACGAACGATGCCAAACCGGTCAATCAAACAGGTTGTTCCGGTATTGGTGGAGCGCAGGCAGGCGACGCGGTTTTCAACGCAACGGAAAATACAATGGGTCATGTGCTGGCGGGAAGCCCATGAGGGATCAAACCAGGCGTCGTTGGTCTGGTTGATCAACAACCGGGCGCCGGCCTTGACACATTCCCGCGCAAGATAAGGCAGGGTGTCCTCAAAACAAATCAGGACTGAAAATTTTTTATTGCCGCCGTCAAACCGGAAAACCACATTTTCCGTGCCGGGCGTAATATCCTCTACGCCGGCGATTGAACGCAAAAACGGCAAATAATCCCCGAAGGGAACGTATTCGCCGAAAAATACCAGATGGCGCTTGGCATAAGCCTGCGGCCCACCCTGTCCGGGGAAAAAAAGAAGGGAACTGTTGAAATAATTTGTCTTTCCCGGCAGTTTTTCAATATCCATGGAACCGACCAGGATCGGCACGCCGTGGCGCAGGGAATCATTGAGCAGAGTTCGGCTTGGACCGCTGAAACGCACATAATCAGGCAGGGCGGTTTCCGGCCAGACAATTAAATCCAACGGCGCCGCGCGGCAGGCTTCTTCGGTGGCTTCCTTCAACCGGCGGCAAATGTCATCGGCCCATTCTTCCGACCATTTCAACTGCTGGGGCACATTACACTGGATCGCCGCCGTCCGGATTGTCTCCAGTTTTTCCGAAGATCGAACCATCCGCCATTTTCCGTATTCCAGAGTCAGAAATAAAATCAATAAGAACGCGGCGAGCCCGATTGCCGGCTTGAGAACTCCTTTCCGACGATGATAAATCAACAGAGCAAAGACGGTGTTCCCCATGATCAGCAAATAAGAAACGAGATAGACCCCGCCCAGGTCGGCGCATTGAATGAGGCGGGCGCAAGAATACTGGCTGACTCCAAGCAAATTCCAGGGAAAGCCGGTCAGGAAATGCGACCGGGCATATTCAATTCCAACCCATATCGCCGGAATGCCGAGGATGAAAATCAGATCGTTCCATTGAAATATATGACAATTTTGCGGAGAAAAGCGAGGCTGCCGGCCATGAGGTTTGCCCTCCATACAGTCCGGCCCGGCCTTATGGAAATTCCCTATCCACCATGAGACAACCGCCGCAAAGCCGGCAACGTAAACGGCACAATACAAGCTGATAAACATCCAGCCGATGTACGAAACATGCGTGAGCCAAAAAATGCTTGCCAGCCAAAAGACGGCGCCGGATAACAGCCCGTATAAAAACGATTCCCCGGGTTTACAGGAAAAGCACAGATAAATCAAGGGAACGAGTGCAATCCAGGCAAAGACATGATATTCAAACGGGGGGAATGAACAGAAAAGCATTATTCCGGTCAACAGCGCGGCGGCTGATTTTTGCATTTATCTCACCCACTCGTTCCTGAAGTTTTTTACCGCAGAGGCGCAGAGTTCGCAGAGGTAAAACGAATTCAATTGTTTGTTTTTTTCTGATTTTTTTAAAGTCAGAAAACTCTCTTCTGTCTCTGCGTCCTCTGTGCCTCTAGCAAAGCGGGCGGTGCAATTCCATTCTTTCCTAGGTTCCACAGCACTTCTTGAATTTCTTTCCGCTCCCGCAGGGGCACGGATCATTCCGGCCCACCTTGGCGGCTTCGCGTTTCACGGGTTCCGATGTATTGGCCGCGCGCCCGGCCGCAGAACCGCCCCGCGCCGTTAACGCGCCCAACGCACCCGGCCCGCTGCCGAGGGCCGAGACTTCCTGGTGGACAAGTTTATGCGGGATTGAAACAACCAGCTTCTGATAGGCCGGAAGGGACGTTGTGGCGCGGAACATTCGCATCACGATATCGCTCTTTATTTCTTCCATCAGCGTCGAAAACATGTTAAACGCTTCACGCTTGAATTCCACCAGGGGATCCTGCTGGCCGTAGGCGCGCAGGCCGACCGACTGGCGCAGACCGTCTATGGCGCGCAGGTAATCCTGCCAATGACTGTCAATGGAATGCAAAACAATATAACGCTCAAGCTCAGGCAGACTTTTCGGGTCTTCTATCTCAACCTTGAGATCATAGGCGCGCTTAACGCGGTCATAAAGCAGGTCAAACGCTTTTTTCGCTGAAATATCTTTCAGGTTAAGCTCGTCATTCCGGATGCCGACCGGGAACGTGGTATTGGCCCAACTGACAAAATCATTCAGCATGTCTTCTTCATATTCGTCAAACGCTTCTTCGGCGTGGATTTCTATAACTTCGGCCACAATATCAAACAGGTGCTCGCGGACATTTTCAGACTTCACCACCGCGCCGCGGAAGGCATAAATTATCTCGCGCTGTTTGTTCATCACGTCGTCGTATTCAAGCGTCCGCCGACGAATGGAATAATTATGCTGTTCCACTCTCCGCTGGGCGGTTTCAATTGAGCGGTTGAGCCAGGGATGCTCAAGCTGCTGGCCTTCCTCAATCCCCATCCTGCTCATGATGTTGGCAATCCGTTCCGAGCCGAAAAGGCGCATCAGGTCGTCTTCAAGCGAAACATAAAAACGCGACGAGCCCGGATCGCCCTGGCGCGCGCATCGTCCGCGCAATTGACGGTCAATCCGGCGCGCCTCATGGCGTTCCGAAGCGATGACGTGCAGTCCACATGGTTTTTCGCGCAATACATCGCCGAGTTTTTTGCCGTCGTATTTGCTCTCCAGCCCCAATTTTGACTCAATAATGTCCTTCGTCAAAAAAACAACCCCCGCGCCCAGCTTGATGTCCGTGCCCCGCCCGGCCATGTTGGTGGCAATGGTCACGGCGCCGGGATAACCGGCGCGCATCACGATATCGGCCTCGCGCTCGTGATTTTTGGCGTTGAGGACGTTATGCACAATCCCCTCGTGCTTGAGCATGCGGCTCAAAAGCTCGGAGGTTTCAACCGAGATTGTTCCCAGCAGAACCGGCTGGCCGCGCTGATGGCAGTCGGCGACTTCGTCAATAATCGCCTTGAATTTTTCGCGGCGCGTGCGATAGACAAGGTCATTTGCGTCAACCCGCCGCACCGGCCGGTTGGTGGGAATGACGATCACGTCCAGCTTGTAGATGTCGCGGAATTCGTTGGCTTCCGTCACCGCCGTGCCGGTCATGCCGGACAATTTTTTATACATGCGGAAATAATTCTGGATGGTGATGGTCGCCAAAGTCTGCGTTTCGCGTTCAATGGCTACGTCTTCCTTGGCCTCAACCGCCTGATGGAGCCCGTCGCTCCAGCGCCGGCCCGGCAGGATGCGCCCGGTGAATTCGTCCACGATCAACACCTGATTATCCTGCACCACGTATTCAACGTCCTTTTCATAGAGACAGTAAGCGCGGATCAACTGGTCAACATTGTGAATCCGCTCGCTCTTGACGGCGAAAGCGTTCTGGACGTTCTGGCGTTTTTCCATCACCTGCTGGCTGGTGAGCGATTTATCCGCGTCAATTTCGCTTAATTGGGCGATAATATCCGGTAAAAGATAGGCATCCGGATCGGCCGGATTCAGGGTGGCACACCCCTTTTCGGTAAGGGTGGCGTCATGCCCGCGCTCGTCAATCGTGAAATAAAGCTCTTCGCGCAGGGCGCGCGCCTGTTCCTTGCGCATATCCGTCAGAAAAGCGCTTTCAACCTGTTCAAGCAGTTTACGCACATGGCCGTCTTCAAGCATATGGTGCAACTGCTTGTTCTTCGGCATGCCGTGCCGGACCTGATATAGACGGAGTTGCGCTTTTTCGTTTTCACTTTTTTCCAAAGCTTCGCGCGCTTCCTGCATCAGGACATTGCAGAGATCGCGCTGTTTGCGCACAAGCCGGTCCACGAGCGGCTTAAGCTCATGGTATTGGTGGCTGGAGACCGGCGCGGGGCCGGAAATAATCAGGGGCGTCCGCGCCTCGTCAATGAGAATGCTGTCAATTTCGTCCACAATGGCAAAGGAATGCCCGCGTTGGACGATATCGGCGGCGTTGTAGGCCATGCCGTTATCACGGAGGTAATCAAAGCCGAACTCGCTGTTTGTGCCGTAGGTAATATCACAGGCATATTGAGCGCGCCGCTCTTCGCTGTTCATCTGGTTCTGGATACAGCCGACGGTCAGGCCGAGATACTGATAGACTGTTCCCATCCACTGTGAATCGCGCTTTGCCAGATAATCATTGACCGTGACCAGATGGACGTTCTCGCCCTTGAGCGCGTTCAGGTAAAGGGGCAAGGTCGCCACGAGGGTTTTTCCTTCGCCGGTCGCCATTTCGGCTATTTTCCCCTGGGACAGGACAATGCCGCCCACAAGCTGCACGTCAAACGGCACCATATCCCACGTCAACTCATGCTCGCAAACCATTATCTTTGTCCCAACCAGCCGGCGGCAGGCGTTCTTTACGACGGCAAACGCTTCGCACAGGATGCTGTCAAGCGCGGCGCCCGATGCAACCCGCGCCTTGAGCTCGGCGGTTTTACCCCGCAATTCATCGTCGGACAGTTTCTGATATTCACATTCAAGGGCGTTGATCCGCTCAACGAGCGGAATAAGCTTCTTTAAATCCCGTTCGTGTTTATTCCCTAAAATTTTATTGATAATCCAGCGCATGGTGATAATGTATCAATGAAACTTAATTTTGTCAAAAGAAGGTTATGGACATAAATCTCCAAAATACCGTTCTCATGGAACAGCCGACAACGGTCCAGCTGCCGTTGAATGTTCCCCCGCCGGCCAATGGGAAAAAACCGGCCGACACGGAATTTGAGGAACTGATCGGCAATTACCGCCAGTTGATCCGCAAGCGGACCCTTCCCTATCCGGTGGCGTATCGTTTCATAAAAGAGATGGGGCATGGCCGGCAGGGAGTCGTGTTTCTGGCCGAGCGCCAGGGCGCGCGGGGTTGCTTGACGCATCACGCCATCAAACTTTTTGATCCCGGCATTTATTCAAGCGCGCCGGTCTACTGGACCGATATGGGCCGCATTGCCCAGCAGATTTCAACCTTGCAGCCGATCAACAACCTCAACCTTGTTTCCTGCGATTTTTACGAGGAATGCAACGGCGTCGGCTACGTGCACATGGAGGCCATTGACGGCGTTGACATTCAATTCCTGATAGACGGCCAGCATGCGCAAATTGCCCGCTCCCGGAGCACGGATGAGGAATGGGACCACTTTATGCGGATTTTCTTCCGGGTTGAGAACAACCGGGTCAGTCTTAATCCCGGCTTTGCCCTGTATTTAATGCGCAATGTGCTCCGCGGCTTGACCGTCCTGCATGATCATGGCTTTATTCATGGCGACATCAAGCCGACCAACATCATGCTTGACGTCCAGGGCCGGGTGAAACTGGTTGATTTCGGGCGGGCGGTCCGGATCGGCGAAAAGGTCAACATCCTGCTCGGCAGTCCGCTTTTCATGGCGCCCGAAGTTCACCGGCGCGAACCCGGTTGTCTGCAGGCCGACCTGTTCAGCGCCGGCCTGGTCGGATTGGAAATGCTGGTCGGCAACCAGATTACCGCCATGATGGACTATAATGAAAACGAACTGATTGATTTTAAAACCACGCTCGCTTCCCGGATTGAAGACTGGCTCCCGCCGGATGTCTTGAACAATGTTGAGCTCACGAATGTTTTCCGGCGTCTGCTTGAACCGGATTTGGCAAACCGCTTTCCCACCGCCAAGGAGGCCGAATCGGGCGACATGAGCTTTGCCTCGGCCCGCCTCTGGCTCCGGGATTATGAGCGCGAAACGGAATACGAGCGGGAACTTGAAAATTACTTGCGCAAGCTTGTTGACGATGAAACCGGCACGCTCAACCCGCATTTCGGCGCCGACAACTTGACGGCCATCATCATCACTTGAAATGGCGCATTCCATTCTTGCCAGCCGTCTTTTTTTCACGGAATCAGGCAAAGACTCACGTCATCAAGCCGCCAGACGCCCGTCTCGTGACAGTAGAAAGTCAAATATCCTTTGACCGCTTCATCCGGAGCAACGAACTTTTTTTCTATCACCACCCAGGCGTCGGCAGGTTCGCGATGTTTTCCGGAACTACCACAGATATACTTGTTTATGGATACAGGCAGCTTTCCCTGGGCGTCCGAGAAAAAGATTATCCTGTATGACATGTCGCATTTATCATAAGAAAGATATTCGCCGCGATAAACAAACCGGATGATATAACTTCTGCCCCCTTTGATTACAAACGGAGGGGTTGAATTTATTGTAGTCGTTACATCTCGGCTTCTGTTGGTCAACTTGAGACAGGCATCGCCTTTATAAGGCTTGCCTTTTTCCATCTCCCATTCCACGTCGCCATCCTCGCCAAAGGAAATCTCCCCTTTCCCCGCGCGAGAACTCGCCAGCACCCAGACCGTTTGTCCTTCAGTACATATAGCGCTGGCTCCTTTTTTTGCGCATTTCTCAAAAGAACCGGCCGGGAGAAGATCTTTCTCTTTTACAGACTGTTCCTCCGCCTTCAGTCCCGAACCATGAGAGAAGAGCAGGAAAGCTGTTAAAAATATTCCTGAAAATGAAAAATGTTTTTTCATTTATTTAAACATGGCGAACGTTTTCCGCTTCACTTTACCGCAAACTTTTCCACTGCTTCCTTTCCGCTCGTCACATCCCTTATGTGAATTTTCCATTTTCCTTTTGCCTCATTTAATGCCAGGGGAATCTCGCCTTCAAACAGTCCATCCTTGACAAGATGATTCCGTGTGTACGGTTCATTAAGTTTCATTTCCGGATCATAGACCTCCAATCTTACAACATGTTCGCCGGCTTTATCGGCGGAGGTCTTCACCTCAATCTTGTACATGACAACATCCCCCTGATTGAATGTATGATTATCCAGCGTCAGGATTGCTTCCTCCACCTTGTAAGGCAATAAACCGTAAAGTTTGGCCACCCCGGGAATTATCTTTGTCTTTATCTTGTCGGTCAAGCCATGGCAGTTGCCATCTCTGATATCATAGACATGGACCTTATCGGGAAGCATTATGATTGCCGGTGTCCCGCAGGCCTCCGCATCGTTGATCTTAGCTTTTTCAATATTCAGGCCTTTGGCCATGACAGGATCCTGCATTATTCCCATATAGCGGTTTTCTTTATTCCCGAAAAAGACAACCTCGCAGGGAATATCTTTCCCGTTTTCATCCCTGATGCTTATCTTGCTTTCCACCCCCGCCATTTTTTGCACTATATCCTTGAAAAGGCTCCGGTCTTCATCCTTTCTCCCGCCAAGCATATAATATTCAAATGGAAAATTCAGATACACGCTTTTCCCTTTCCCGCAAGCGTTTATAATCACCGCCGGATACTTCCCGATACTGCCGGTTGCTTTTGAAGAAGACAAAGGAACAATCTTGTCAAAGCCGCCCGCCTGGACCGAGTGGTTTTCAAACTTCAGGCTTGAGAGCCTGCTGGTAAGTTTTGTTTCTTCCCTCCGGATCCCGAAAAGGTCATCCAGGAGCCCGGCCTTCTGCTGCTTGCAGTGTCCATCCATGACGGCCGTCTGAACATCACCTATGACCACGCCCCCCTTTGCAACAAACACCCTGATCTGTTCCGCCTCTTTTTCCGACACCGCCCTGGAAAGGGGCAGGATGAGAGTCTTGTAACCTTTTTTGACCAGTTCGCCTTCTTCTATCTGTTCATAGGCAACAAAATTATATTGCAGGTGGATGTCCTCAAGCAACTTCAGAAGGCTATGGAGATTGGAGGCGTATTCCGTCTCCGTGTCATAGCCCTGAATCGTTTTCAAGATACAGGCGGCTTGAATACTGGATTGGGAATAATGAACGGCGATGCCGTCATTCAGTCTCTCACAGTTCATCATCAATTTGCCGACCCCTTTTCTTAAATCATTCTTTATGTATTTCTCCACCGCATCGCCAAACTCGGTGCGGGTAAAGTCGGGGTTCAGGAAATAAGGACTGTGCCAGAGCGAGGCCCCCTTATTCCCGTGAAAGAGGCCATACCACAAACTGTATTGGAACTCGAATTCGCCGGCCCGGTACCCCCGCCAGGGCGCAATAAATATGCCGGGAGAGAATGAGCGCTGCATTTCCCCTTGATCGCCGGTACCCTCGTATGATTGCAGATAGGTGCAGGCCGTCATCAATTTCCACCAATCATACCCTCCGTACGCGCTTGGCCGCTGGGTGCCGCTTATACCCGCCGGAGTGCGCGGATCAAGTTCAGCAACAGCTTCCTTGCAAAGATTCAGCACACCTGCAAACACGCTGTCCATAAAGCTTCTATGGTCCGCCCAGGGGGAGAAGTTGCCGTTAGCCCGGCCCAATACTTCCTTGGTCGTCATCGGCCTGACTTCCTCCCAGTTTTTAAAGGCCGTATCCCACTCTTCATTCAAATCTTCCAGACGGTTGTATTTTTTCTTCAACCATTCTCTAAAGCCGGCCAGACAATACTCGGAAAAACAGATATCTACCGGGGTTATATAGGAAGTTAAAGACATCTCATCGCCGAAATTGTAAGCAAACGGAGAATATCTTTTCACCTCTTTAACTTTATCCTGTACTCCCGCCTTTATTTGTTCCCTGTTCTTTGGCTCGCTGAGGCAGCCTGGCCTGATCAGTGTCTTCTTTGTTCCCTCGAGTTGATCCGCCCAAAGGTGAAAACGGTGAATGCTTTGCGGCACTATTCGCAAGTTGCACTCCAAGGCTAATCCCCCCAGGTGAGACGACCTCCAAATGGCGCCCAATGAAGTAACGCCCAAATCTTTTAATCTTCGATAATGTTCGAGGGTAACATAGCCGGGAAACGCGGCGACAGAATCCGGCGGAAACATCATGCATTCATAGTCATCCCACTCTTTATGCGGAATGATGAACTTTTCCCTTGCCACTTGAACGGTCTTGTCGCCTATCTTCAGCTCGCAACGGACATGGTTCAGGATGGAGAAAGAATTATCCAAGGCAAAATCGGTTTCAACCTCATTGGTGGATGAAGGCGCCAAGGCAAGCGCTTTTTCCTCCTTCTTCACCACTCGTTGAAAATTATCCACCCATGACAAAAGCAGCGAGATGTTTTCATCTTTCCTGCCGCTGTTAATTATTTTGACCTTGGCCTTGATCTTATCCCCCACCTCGTAAATTTCCTTGTCCAGAATAATCCGGGCGATGCTTGTCTCCGATTCCACATTGAACGCCTTACTGCCCCATGTAATAACTTTGCCCTCCTTATCCTTGAGGATGAAATTGGCAAAGTGGGCGCCGGTCTTCAGAAAAGGCGTCTCAAAAGAAAGACTATTTGTCCCGGTTTTCAGGCTCAGTTCCCTGGCAAGGATATTTTCTTCTCCGCCTTTGTTGTCCATAACGCTGAGTTGTGCGGTAATTTCCCTTTCTTTCCCCCCGTTATCCAATTCCAATACCGTCCGGGTTGAAGAGGAAGCCATGGATTTAATAAGGACTGACGGCTCTTTCCCGGATGCCCAGACCATGGCCTTGCTCAGGAATGAGAGATAATATTCCCAGCAGTTGAAATCAACCGCATAGTAGTCCACCGATGGAGTCAGGGCAAGACTCGTGTAATTAAGGAACAGGATTCGCCCCTTGCCGTATTGAACCGTTTTTATGTCTTTCTTGCCGAACTTGGGAAGCACATCAAACGGAATGCCCGCGACAAGGAAATGATCCTGGCCGATCTCTTTCGCCTGCTCGCTTAACTCCTTCATCTTTCCCGAAAGTCCCACGGGATAAACGTAGACCAGGCCGGCACCGTCGGAAACCATCCCCAGGATTTTTTCCTGGGTAAATTTTGTGAAATCATCCCACGCAATATCCATATCCATCTTCTTCCACGACGGCGTGGATTGCATACAACCGCTGATCACGATGGCATCATAGGCATCATTGAGAAGCGGTTCCACCTCCTTATACCCCTTGGAAAATGACATGGGAGGACGCGCCCAGCCCATCAGATAGTTCCAGGGAGCATCGGCAATGGTTGCTGTCCTGAAGTCAAGGTCCATTCTCTGGGCAAGTTCAATAATTTCCCTTTCTTCCGTGGCCGACATCAGGAAAAGCGCCTTTATTTTTCCATTATGATAAGGATCAGCCCACTTAATGTGCGGCGTTACGATTGCCCTGCTCAGCTCAAATGGAAAATAATTAGCCTCTTCTTTGGCAACCGCAATCTTTTTCTCCTCTATCGGTTCCAACTTGTAGACGGCAGTAGGCGCACCAACTATGACAGGCTTCTCCATCTCCACCAGCGTCTTCCCGGCTTGTTGCAATTGACAGTTGACGACCATTGTCCCTTCCCCCTGCGGGGTAAACGGAACGTCCAGATTGATAGTCTCACCGGCTAAAAGCGTCACACCTTGTTTGTTTGTTATGGACTGCCATTCCTCCTTGGGCAATATCCGGTATCTTAAATTCAAATCAACGTCCCCTCCTTCCACGGAATGGATCCCCAACTTCAAGGGAATTGTTTCGCCCTTGGCATATTTATCCCCGGAGGATATTGACCCGACAACATCCCGGGAAGCGCCGTCTATGAAAGACAACCCGGAAAAAGGAATTAGATAATAGGTGGTTGAGAATTCCTTCTCGCAGTCAACCGTAACCGGGCCATAAAACCATTCAATATTGACACCTACGGGTGCGGGGCTGAAATAATCATACAGCGTCTTCAGGTATGGATAGTCCATCAGACAGACCAAGCCAGTACCGTCTGCGCCAATCATCCCGCTCCAACCCCGCGCCGGATCGGGAAAGAAGGCATCCCGGACCGCAGGAGGATTCTGAGGATCATATTCCCTTGTTTGAATACCGGCGGTTGCGGGAATGAAATAGGTATTCTTCTCCCCATTAACCAACAGCACGTTATGCGACCTCAGGCTAAAAGAGAGCGGCTCTCGGGATCCCGCCTGATTCTTGATTGTATAGTCGGCCCTGATGACGGACTTATCCTTGAAAATGGTGATGGTCTTGTGAAATTCAAGCCAAAGCAGGGGGGCTCTTTTACCCTCTATCCATAGATGAAGTTTTACCCTGTCCGGCCCCCTCTCCTCTATGCTGTAATCGTATTTGGCATTGACCAATTCTGCCCGGCCGTAACCGCCTTCCTCGCTTGTCAGGTCCTCGAAAACGCCTCCTTCCGATGAGGTCAACTCCTTTCCGGTCTTCTTGTAAATCAGGCTGACACAGGCGCCTCCATCGGATGGCTTGAAGGTAAGCTTGACAAGGCTGTTTTCCATGGTTACCTCGTTGGTACCATCACCATCCAAATCATTTTCAATGATACTGCACCCATTGTTCGTTTCCCGGGCAAACGCATCTCCATTGAAATTACCGAAGACGATAATCCCCGCGAACATGAGTGTAAAAGCCACACGCCAACATAATCTCTGCATGTTATTCATGATGATCCCTTCCTTCAACATGGCGATCATATACCGCCGAGGCAATCGCCATGTGCCCGGTCAAATTAGGGTGCACCGGTTCCAGGCAAAATACGTCCGGCTCGTAATATTTCAACAAATTTTGGAACATGGCATGCGTCCTGATAATGCGTGTCTTGAACTCCTTGCTCATTTTTTCAACAACCGCCAGATATTGCGGCAGAATCGCAAGCACATCCCGGCGGAAACTGTCACGGGCGCAGGCCTGGCTGAGATAAAACGGTTGAATCAATAAAATCTCACACCGCGGCAACCCGGCGCGGGTGTGTTTTAATATTTTCCGATAAGTCTCTTCAAACCGTTCCGGCGAAACGCCGTCCGCCGCATTGCCCAAATGACGGTAAAGATCGTTAATGCCAACCTGGATTGAAAGCCAGTCCGGCTTATACCGCAACACATCGTCCTCCCAGCGATTTAACAAGGCCACCGATGTGTCGCCGTCAATACCCTTATTGATAATTTCGATCCTTTTCTCCGGTTCGCGGGCGATTAGATAATCATTAAACATTTTCACATAACCGCTGCCCAACGGACGCTCCGTTGTGCGGCGCCCGCAATCCGTAACACTGTCGCCGATAAAGAGTATTTTTCCGCCGTTTTTAATTTTTGTCTTCATTGTTTTGTTCCCTTTTTTGACGCTTTATATCACCCACAATTATTATCAATTCATTTAAAGCTCTTTTTGTTCCTTCCTGATCACTGCCGCCTGCCAAAATTGCATCCCGGCCCTTGTCGGTGGCGTCATAGGAAATATGATTTATACTCTCCACCAATTGAATAATGCCGCGGCCTTTCCCGGGATATTTTTCATCCACTATTTCCGGCACCTTGTTGAAAACATAGTTTCCGGCCGTCTCCAGCTGTTTGGCAACGCTGTTTTCAGCAGCGCTTCCGATCACAATCAGGTTGGCATCATCATCAATCACCTTATGAGAATATTTCTCCAGTTCATATCCGTCTTCAACCAGTTTCCCTTCCACCACCTTCCGCTTTATGGCATCATCGCTTACAACCTCAACTTTCATCCCCTTGCTTGCCAATGTTTTTATCAATTTAGCGGAAAGCTCTTTTATTTCCTTATCTGCGCCGGTACCGATCACTATTTTTAAAGTTTTCTTCAATTCCACGTATGAGCGCAAAACGTCTTTTGTTGCATTTACCCAAACATCAATTCCGGCCGGACGGATCAGCCAGACCTTGCTCATATATTTTTCCACATCTCCTTCAAATCCGCTCTTCCCCAAATCCTTCCCGCTGATCTTCTCCGTCACATATTTTACTCGCGCGCCTTCCGGATCAGGCTTCATGTGGCAATTGCCGTCCTTGCTCTTTTCAAACGTAAAACCTTCACCGCTGATATCCACCACTTCATATTCCCCCACCGGTATTTGATTAACCTTTATCTTCATTTTCTGCCCCCGATCGTCAAAGTTATTCACACCAACCAGCCAGTAACCTTCCCCTTCCAGCAGACCGGGAATAACCTTCCGACGGTCCGCCATCCCTTCAACGTCCACGCGTTTTTTAACCCCGGCTGATTTTAAAATACCCTCAACCAGTTGAGCGAAGCGTTCATGTGATGAAAAACTCTGGAAATATGCCAACCCGAGATATCCGCCAAAATACCAGGCCTTCCCGTTCGCCCCCTTCACCAATACCGGCTGGCCGTCTTCAGTCGTGGCCATGACTTCTCCTCCGGTTGATTCAAGCTTTACACCGTAATAACGGTTGGTCATCACAGTTTCCCCGGCCTTGTATCCGCATACCTCTTTTTTGACCAGTATCCCGTTTTGCTCGATAATTTTCCCATTATCAATCCTTGCCCCGCACAAATCACCAAGTCCGAATCCGGGCGATATTTCATTGACGGACTTGTCCTTCTGAAAATTAACACTGTCCCATGTGCCGCCTTCAGGATAGAATAAGACCGTTCCGCCTTTCTTCACATATTCTTTTATCTTTTCCGCCGTCTTTCGGCTCATCACGTTCGCCTGATACCCGACGATCAATACCTTGTATTTGAATATTTCATCTATAACCCGTTCTTCCACATAGTCAAAGGTCAGGTGCAGGTTATCAAACAAACTACCCAGCAACATAAAATCATGTCCCGCATTATCCATCCATCCCTGGATGAGTCTTTTGGTTAATGACAGTTTATTTTTCGGATCATGGCCTATCATCCGTGAGGCAGTGGTCACCAGCACTGCCACGTCCAACTTCGGCACGTTTGCCGGCAGTACCAGCGAGGCATTTCTCATCACCCATTGTTGTGCCCGGGCAATCTTCATGGTCCGCTCCTCAATCACTACGTCCGCAGTTCCGGCGCTATTTATATTACCTCGTCTCACACGGGTTCCGGTCCAACGTTTGTTGTAATGGATGAAATTGAATTCGCCCGAATAGCGTGTGTCCCATATTTCCCAATGGACGGCTTTATTGCCGTTGAAAACCATCTGCATGATATATGGATAAGATGCTTTCCCTTTCTGATCCAACAGATAATGCCATTCATTAGTATTCTCCCATTGAGTGAACTCACAGGCCGTGAAACAAATGTCCGCCTCCATCGCCTTGCCGTCGTATGCACGGCACGATGCCCGGCCAAGATGCGCATAAGAAGTGTCTGAACTGTATTCCCGCGACACATCAGTCCATTCCGTCAAGGCCCAATTGTCAATATCGTGCTTCCAATATTCGACACTCGCCCCGATATCCCCGTACGTTTTCTGCCCCATCACAATTTGCCTCGGCGCCGCGCCCTTGAAGGCCTTGTACATAATCTCGGCGCATTTCACCGAAGCCTCGCTCCGCCACAACTGAAAATTAGCGAAGCTTGCCGTCTGTTCCTTGTATTCCGGGAATTTTACATCATCAAAAGTCTTGTAATCCACCCCCCACTCCTCGTTGAGTTTCCCAATCGCGCCATATTTCTTTTCCAGCCATTCCCAATAACGTTTCAGGTCTTCCGGCCCCTGGGGAATCAAGTTCTTGGGAGACTGCTCCGCCCGCCAACCCATTTCTTCCCATAAACTCGCGCCAAAAACCCCCGGATGATCCTTGAACTCCCGGCCCAGCACAGTATGGCTCTGCCTTAAATATTCCTGGTATAGCGAAGCGGCATGGTTGGGGAAAAAACGCCCAGTTTCACCATTTTTTACCTTTGTGCCATCGGCAGTCTGCGCAATTACCTCCGGATAATTATCCGGCAGATAACTGGAGAAAATCGCATATGGCTCCAGGCAATAAAATATTGTCAATATGCCCTGGTCATAGTTTAACCGTGTCTCGTTTAATATCTCTCCAATTTCCCACGGCTGGGGATGATATTTATCCCAGCCGTCCTTTAGCCAGATCGGCAGACGGAATATTTCCTGGGACGGAATCCAGGCGTTCCCGGACATATTTACGTTGATCAACCCATAATAATTATAAATCTTCAAAACGCTGTCACGACCTGCCCATCCAGAATTAGCATAGGCCATAAAAAACGGTTTGGCATCCCGACAGATGAATCCATTATTGACCTCAAACGTCTGCGCCGCGCCCTTTGGGATTTCAAGATTATACTTCCTTTTAATTATTTTTTCCCAGTTCAATTCGTCGGGATCAATCTTGATCTGTTGCTTTTCATAGGCCGCCACGCGTTGTTTCATGTCTTCCAGATTTCCAAATCCGAGCGCTCCCACCATGAATCCATCGTAATATCCTGATTTCCACGAACCGGAAGGCACCAGTTCAGTCATCGTTATTCGATTTTCGCCGTTGGTCGCAATTCCCTTGACGTTGAATGCATACCAGTGATTGAGATCAAGGGTAGTGTAGGTTGACCAAATGCCTGCCGCCCCGCACTGGTTATTCATCACAAAATCAACGTCAAATTTAAAACGCCAACCATTGAGTTTCTGGTCGTTCTCGTCATATTTCCTGTGCAGTTGCTGGCTTTCAACAGGATTCCTTTTAACGGGCAAGCAAAAAAGCTCTCCCTGCAGTGCCGACCGGTTCGTACCGATTTCCACCCCATTGACTTCAACCTTCAACAGTCCACCGGGTGCGTGTTCCATCTTCCGGTTGTCGCAGAAGCGACCCATAATCCACAAGTACGGCGCATCCGCATTATTTGTTAACGCAAAGGTTACGGACGGCTGATCCTTCTGCAGATGATAATTTATAACCTCATTGGTTGCGATGACAACCTCTCCGGTTCCCGCGCCGGACGCGCAAATGACAGTAAACATCATCTGCATGGCCGCAAGCATTGCAATGGCCAGTATCTGTTTAAGCCATTTCATTTTGCCGCCGCCAGGTGTTTATGCAGGTATTTGACTGTTTCCAATATGTCCCGCGCCTGCTGTTCGCCGGAAACTTCCCGCTCAATAATAAATTCTCCCTTGAATTTGATCTCTTTTAACTTGCGAATAAACTCCGGGAAGCGCACCCGGCCTTGCCCCACCTTGACTTCCTGGCCGATTTGGGAAGGATCTGTCGGACACAAGGCGTCCTTGGCATGAATATTCCGCACGTATTTCCCGAACACGTCCAAAGCGTCAAGGGGATTGCCTTTGCCGTATAAAATCAAATTCGCCGGGTCCAGGTTGATCCCCAAATTAGGAGTTCCAACCTCCTTGATCAGCCGCAACAGGGTCAACGGAGTTTCCTGTCCGGTTTCGAACCAGAATCCCACCTGGCGCTTCTCCAATTCCAGCGCTACCGTGCGCACGGCAATTACCACTTCCCGGAAAAGAGGATCCAACGGGTTTTCAGGAATGAATCCGAGATGGGTAATAATTGCAGGAACTCCAATCTTTTGCGCGAATTCGCCGGCCTTGGTCAATTCCCGTATCCGATGATAACGATAAGCCGCCGGGATAAGCCCCAAGGTTCCGGGACCATCAACCATGTTCCATACCGCGGGACCGGTCCAACCCGCCCAGAAGGCCGTGATGTGGACACCTGATGACTTTGCATCTGCTTTAACCTTCTCGGCTAATTTTTCGGACCACAAATGCGGCTCCCAACTGTACAATTGGCAAACATCAAGTTTATACCGCCGCATCTCTTCAAAACTGGATTCTTTTTCTTTGAGCGAAGTCATTACTCCGATACGATTACGCATAACACCTCCATTTTATTGTTTGTTTTCATGATAACCTTCCGAATTCCTTGAAGACGCCAATCATGGCATCTCTTCTTTCTTTGGCAACGCCGATACACTCATAATCAACGTCAAACCCGATAAATCCGCCTTTTGCTGTCCCCCATTTTTCAATCATTAACCTTGCTTCGGCCCTGATTTCATCCAGAGTTCCATGCACGAGCGTGGTCTGGACATCCACGAAATCGGCGAAACAAATTTTCCCCGCAAATTTTTCCCCAACCTCCTCAATTCCCGCCAGTGCCGGCTGGCCGATATTGATGACGTCCAGGCCCAGATCAACAAATTCACCGATGAAATCGTTCACCTTGCCGCAGGAATGCAGCCAGGCATGCATTCCGATGCCATGAATTGCCGCAAAGAGCCGTTTATACCGCGGTTTAAAAAACTCCCTCCACAAGGGCAGGCTGATTATGGTGGAGTTCTGCGTGCCCCAATCATCCGTCATCAACACCCCATGGACCCGGCCTTTGAAATTTTCAAGACACTTGACCACTCCGATTTGAAAATCAAGAACTATCTCCGCAAGCTTGTGTGTCTCTTCCGGATACAAATAGAAATCCTGGAGAAGTTCGGTAAAACCGCGCAAATAATGCATTCTTTCAAAGAGCGTAAAAGGCAGGTTAAGCAAAACGTATTTGCCGGCAGTATTTTTCAGGATATCTTCAAGATTGGCGAACCGGTTACCCGCGTTTGGATCCGGAAAATTGTAATTCTTCATTGCCTCCCACGAATCCAGGGGATGTTTTTTCACCTGCCCCATATTATCCTGCTCAGTCCTGTTCCATACGCATCCCCATTCATCTTGCGTGGCGCGCAAAGGCGCCCAGAGTTTTGCCCCAGCCCCCGACGTGCCATAGTCTATTGTGCAATTGTCGCTATCAGCATCCAATTTGACCGAGACGACCGGCACCCGTTCCGGCGAACCGAATTCAATCGCTCTTTTTACAACCTCACAACCATTCATTTTGCCACCTATACTTTTATGCATTTGCCTTGCTTGGCCGATTGGTAAATTGCCCGTACAATCCTGATGACGCTTTGTCCGTCCCCGGCCTTTACGATCGGCTCTTTTTTATTTTGGACGCAGTCTATAAAATGAGCGATTAGGTTCACAAAAGATTGTCCCCAGTCAAAATCAACATAAGGAAATTCCCATGATTGACTGGCGTCACTGGTATGATGCCCCAATCCTTTCGGATCACGATAAATGCCCAGGGGAGGTTTCCGCAAGGACTGGTATTCTATTCCGTTGACAATTATGGCGCCTTTTGTGCCGATCACTTCCTTGCCGTCATCGCCGTAGCCGGCGCCCCAGTGGACCGTTATTGTGCCGGTTGCGCCGCTCTCAAATTCCAGCAACACCACCCCGCCATTCTCTATTTCCAGTTTGCCGGCGGGAAAAGAAGTCAGCCTGGCCGATACCCGCGTAATTTTCCCCATTAATCTTTCCGCAAGATATATGGAATGCGGACCGCCCTCCATGATTGCCCCGCCGCCGCTCCGGCTCTTGTCGCCGCGGTAATTGTTTTTAAGGAAATTTATATTTCCCCCGGGATAACCGAAGATATGTTTTGCCTGGTAGATAACGGGCCGGCCTATCTCGCCTTTTTTGAGCGTCGCATACGCCTTGAGAATTGAGGGAAAAAAGACAAGGTTATGAAACGGCATGAGAAGGACTCCCGCCTTTTTGGCGGATTCAATCATCCGTTTGCATTCTTTTACGGTTGAAGCAAATGGTTTTTCACAGAGAACGTGTTTCCCCTTCTGACAGGCGGCGATGGTCGCCTCGGCATGCAGAAAAGTCGGCAACATGATGTCCACCACGTCTATTTCCTTGATATTCAACAAATCCCGGTAGTTGTTGAAGGCATGTTTTATCCCGGTTTCGGCGCGTAATTTCTCCGCTCTTTCCTTGTCGGTATCGGCGATTGCCACGAGCTCAACCCGCTCGCCCAATGCCCGGTAACCCTTGATATGATAAGGCGCTATCCAGCCCGCTCCGATTAGTCCGACTCTTGTCTTTGTTTTCATATATATTCTCCTGCCAAGGCGGCTTTTTAGCCGCAACCAAATTTTTCTATCACTTGTCATCGTTAATCACGCTTTAAGGCGTGATTAATAGCAGTGCGAATTTCGTTGGGAAAAGGCGGCGGCGATCCCGGATCATCTGCGAACTTCCCGCGCTCGCATAGACACGAGTCTAATGCTTCGCGCGGCGCGTCCGCATCTGATCCGGCCTGGCCTTGCTTTTCCCAATCCGCCTTCCGGCGGAA
>JGI24730J26740_1000599_pt1 | contig 24036 bp, 9 predicted proteins | sample EPASupsiteSAE347_FD_26740 | JGI IMG/M metagenome (IMG submission 26740)
GCACCCCCCTTTGCAGCCCCGCCACTCAGAACCACACCCACCTTCTGCGCATGGGAGGAATTGACAATTGATAATTGACAAATGACAATTATAAAAAAAATGATGGCAAGGTATCGTAGGATGTTTCTCACCAGAACTACTGATTCATCTTAAAAACCAAAGATAATCTTTCCCCGGAAAAATGCCTCCCTTCCATCGCAGAACACTGATCAACCCAACAATATCAATCTTCAACTGTCCGTCTTCCGTTTTCAATTGTCAATTGTCCATTGTCAATTGTCAATTGTCAATTGTCAATTTTCTGCAATGCCTGTTCCAGATCAGCGATGATATCCTCCGCCTCTTCAATGCCGACCGACAGCCTTACGAGTTCGTCGCTGATGCCGCCCTCTTTTTTGGCTGCTGCCGAGAGTTTGCTGTGGGTCATCGATGCCGGGTGCTGGATCAGGGTTTCGATACCGCCGAGCGAAACCGCGAGGACACAAAGCCGAACCTCGTTCATAAGCCGTTTTCCGGCCGGCAGTCCGCCCTTCAGGCCAAAACTCATCATCGCCCCGGGTCCCCGCATCATTTTTTTCCCGAGTTCATACTGCGGATGCGATTTCAGACCGGGATACATAACCCACGCGACTTTGGGATGATTTTCGAGGAAAGTAGCCACTTTCATGGCATTTTCCTGGGCCCGGTCGATGCGGAGTGCCAATGTTTTCAATCCGCGGCGGGTCAGGAATGCCTGGTGGGGATCCATGTTGCATCCCAGCGTCACCATCATCTGACGCACCTTTTTGTAATCGGTTTCATTTTTTGTGACGATTATTCCGCCCACGATGTCAGCATGACCGTTTAAGAATTTAGTAAGCGAATGAAGCACCACGTCGGCGCCCATGTCAAGCGGATTCTGAAGGTATGGACTGCAGAAAGTATTGTCGACGCATACCGGGATATTGTGCCGGTGGGCCAGTTCGCAAATGGCCGGGATATCGGAGATTCCGATCGTCGGATTGGCCGGGGTCTCCAGGTAAATCAACGCGGTCTCGGGCCGGATGGCATTTTCGACCTGTTTCAGATCCGTGGTATCCACATAGGTCGAGGCCACTCCGAACCGCGAAAATGTGTTTTCGATGATCCCGCGTGATGGTCCGTAAACGGCATTGTGGCTGAGAATATGTTTTCCGGCGCCCAGGTAAGCCATATAGACCGTGTTAACTGCTCCCATACCGGAGGAGCACCCGATCCCGTCGAATCCATGTTCCAATTCTGCAATGGTCTTTTCCAGATCACGGATGGTCGGATTTCCGATCCGGGTGTAGATGAATCCATCGCTTTCACCTGCGAAACAGGCAGCGCCATGGTCGGCCGACTCGAAGGCGAAGGTCGAGGTCTGGTAGATGGGGGTGATTACGCTTCCCAGGGGGTCCTTCGGACCGGCCCCGTGGACGAGCTTCGAATTGAAGCCTGAAGGTTTGTGTTTCATGTGTTAATAATTTTATATTTCATTGGTCACATGGAATATCCATTATTGTCATCCGCGTTTTGCGCAGGTGGTTCCTATAGATCATTCATGTGTTATTGTTTTTATCTTTCACTGGTCAGATGGAATATCTGTAATTTTTCAGGAATTGCGGCGTACGATGGTGATTTCATTCTCAATATCGGGATGGAGGTGGCGTTTCACGGCGCAAAGCGATGCAGTACGGATGATCGCCTCATCGTATTGTGCAGGAAAATCAGCCGGTACGTTGATCTTCAAAATGAATTTTCCGATCATTTTTTTGACTGGATCAAACAGGCCATCCATATCGATGGTTATGGAATCGGCCTTTATACCACGCTGATCGCAGAATCCTTTGACATAGATCCCGGCGCAGGTCCCCAGTGAAGCCAGGAATAAGGAAAAGGGCGTGGGAGCCGAGTTGTCGCCTCCCGACTGGGCGGGTTGATCCGTAAAGACGGTGAATCCGTCGATAAGGGCATTGACCTTTTTATTGCCGTCGAAATATGCTTGTACTGACATATATCTTAAGATTTAAACTGATACAAAAAACATCCCGCATTCTGATCGCTGAACCCCGGTTTTCGCAGCCGGACCCGGAAGTTCAGATGGTCCTTCCCGTGTGGCTGATCCGGAGTGAGGCTTACGGAATTCGGGCAAAGATAGTAAATTCTTCCGAAAGGGGTCAGGGAACGGGATAGGTAACGCCGGTTCATTAAGTTCAAATGCCGGTTCATCGAGTAAATGGCCTCAAAAATCGAAAAACGGGATGGTGATGGCCGAAAGTAAATATCTTTGCTTCAGATAGGCCGAATATGTTAATCCGGTAATCTTTCCGATAATTTCCGATACAAACCAAACCCGATACCCATGAAAAAAAGTATGTTATTCATTGCGGCCCTGCTGAGCTGTACCCTGTTATTCGCCCAGGAAGAGGCACGGCTGTTGCGATTTCCAGCCATTCACGGCGACCAGATTGTATTCACCTATGCCGGCGACCTTTACTCGGTTGATAAGTCCGGCGGCATTGCCCAAAAGTTGACCAACGACGCTGATGGCTATGAAATGTTCGCCCGGTTCTCTCCCGATGGCAAGCAGATCGCCTTCACCGCCCAGTACGACGGGAACACCGAGGTTTACCTGATGCCTTCAGTTGGCGGGGCACCAAAACGACTCACCTACACGGCCACCCTCGGGCGCGACGACATCAGCGACCGGATGGGCCCCAACAACATCGTGATGACCTGGAAGGACAACTCCAACATCGTTTATCGGTCGCGTAAACAAAGTTTCAACGATTTTAAAGGACAGCTTTTTATCGTCAACGTGAATGGCGGTCTTTCCGAAGAGTTGCCGCTTCCCTGCGGCGGTTTCTGTTCATTTTCGCCTGATCAGTCCAAACTGGCTTATAACAGGGTGTTTCGTGAATTCCGCACCTGGAAACATTACCAGGGCGGCATGGCCGATGATATCTGGATCTATGATTTTAAAACCAAACAGACCGAAAATATCACCGGGAATAAATTTCAGGACATGTTTCCCATGTGGAACGACGACAAGATCTATTTTGTTTCAGAAAGGGAGCGTCCCACCAATTTATATTGTTACGACCTGAAGACCCGGGAGACCAGGAAAGTGACCGATTTCAAAGAATACGATATAAAATTCCCGTCGCTGGGCAATACCGGTGTGGTCTTCGAGAACGGAGGATACATCTATCTCTACGATTTTTCTACGCAAAAAACCCAAAAGGTGACCGTCCGGATCGCGAACGATATGCTTTCGGGGCGCGACCGCCTAAGGGATGCCGGGAAATTCATCAACACGTTCTCTCTGGCTCCCGATGGGAAACGGCTGGCATTCGGGGCCCGCGGCGATGTATGGACGGTCCCGGCCAAAAGCGGTATCACAAAAAATCTTACCCAGACTCCCGGCATCCACGAACGGGAAGTAGCCTGGTCGCCCGACGGACAATACGTTGCTTATATATCGGATCGTACCGGAGAAGATGAGATTTTCATCCAGAAACAGGACGGATTATCCGATCCCGTTCAGCTCACGAAAAACGGCGACACCTATAAATTTACCATGATCTGGTCGCCCGACGGCAAAAAACTTTTATGGTCCGATAAGCTGCTCCGCCTCCAGTATGTTGAAATCGACAGCAAAGAGGTGACCCTGGTCGAAACTGCAAAAAACTGGGAGTTTACCGACTTTAACTGGTCGCCCGACAGCAAATGGATCGTTTACACCTATCCTGAACGCCGCGTTGCATCCCGAATCTATCTCTATGAAATTTCTTCAAAAACGAAAACTCCGGTTACCGACACCTGGTACGATTCCGGTAACGGATGTTTCAGCAGCGACGGGAAGTACCTCTTTTTTACCTCCAACCGAGATTTTAACCCGACTTACAGTTGGACCGAATGGAACCACGTGTACACCGATATGTCGAAGATCTATTTCGTGACCCTGGCCAAGGCCACCCCGAACCCGTTTGCACCGGAAAATGATGAGGTGACGGTTAAAAAGGATGAGGCGAAGAAGGAAGAAGGAAAGAAGGATGAGGGCAAGAAGGATGAAGGGAAAAAAGATGAGGGAAATAAGGGGGATGATAAAAAAGATGTGGTTATCGACCTTGACGGGATTATCGGCCGGATCGTGGGATTACCGGTGGATGCCGGCACCTATTTTAATCTGAATTGCGTCGGCGACAATGTTTATTACATCAAGGCAGGACGCGGTGGCAGGCAGGGCGGACTTATGACTTACAACCTGAAGGATCAGAAGGAGACCCAACTGGGTGATTTCGGGACGTATGAAATCTCAGCAGACCGAAAAAAGATGGTCGTAGCCTCCTCGGGAAAGTTTGGAGTCGTTGATCTTCCCAAAGGCAAAGTTGACGTGAAGGACTGGGCCGATTTGTCGGATATGAAGCTGGTCGTCGATTTCAAGGCCGAGTGGGCGCAGATATACAATGAGTCGTGGCGGCAAATGAAGTATTTTCTTTATGCCCCCAACATGCATGGCGCCGACTGGCCCGCCATCCGGGAGAAATATGCAGCGTTGCTTCCGTACGTTAACAACCGAAACGATCTGAACTACGTGATCGGTGAAATGGTCGGAGAGATCAGCATCGGACATTCCTATGTGGGTGGCGGCGACAAACCCGAACCCCGCAGGATCAAGCTGGGGTTATTGGGAGCCAAGATCAGCCGCGATGCTTCAGGATACTACCGGATCGATCAAATTCTGAAGGGCGAGAACTGGACCAAAAACACCCGGTCGCCGCTAACCGAACTGGGCGTCGATGTAAAGGAAGGTGACCTTATCCTGGCCGTCAACGGAAAATCGACCCGGGATCTGAAGGACTTTAATGAAGCGATGGTTAACCGGGCCGATCAGCAGGTAGAGTTGACGGTGAATGCAACGCCTTCGGAGTCCGGTGCGCGTAAGACGATTGTCGTTCCGGTTGATGATGAAGCCCAGCTTTATTACTACAACTGGGTCGCTGAAAATACCCGGAAGGTCAGCGAAGCCACGAACGGCGAGGTGGGATACATTCACATTCCCGACATGAGTCCGGCCGGGTTGAACGAATTCGTGAAACATTTCTATCCCCAACTGAATAAACGGGCCCTCATCATCGACGACCGCGGCAACGGCGGCGGAAATGTTTCTCCCATGATCATCGAAAGGCTCAACCGCGAGATGACCATGATGACGATGGCCCGCAACACCGATGTGGCGCCAGGCAGGCTGGAAATGCAGTGGGGGCCGAAATGCATCCTGATCGATAACTACTCGGCTTCCGACGGCGATCTGTTCCCTTATCAATTCAAGAAACTCAAGATCGGGAAAGCAATCGGAAAAAGAACCTGGGGCGGTGTGGTCGGAATCAGGGGCACACTGCCATTCATCGACGGCGGACAGTTGATGCGGCCGGAATTTGCGCCCTACGACACAGAAGGTAAAAACTGGATCATCGAAGGATATGGCGTTGATCCGGATATTGAAGTCGATAATGATCCTGCACGGGAATACGCGGGCGAAGATCAGCAACTCAACAAAGCCATTGAGCTGATGAAGGAAGAGCTGAAAAGCTGGCCGAAAGAATTCCCGGGAATGCCTCCTTTCCCCGATAAAACGAAATAACCCATCAGGAGAAATCAAGATGATTCAATGCTTATGGAAGGCGGCTCAACAGGCCGCCTTCTTCTTTGATATTGCAGGCTGTTCTAAACTCTTTACCGGAATGGGGTTTTAACGCGTCGCTTTTCTTTTCCGGGAAGTGACATTCTTTTAATTAATTTTACCGCGAAAAAGTCGCACAATGCTGAATTCGAGGAACCGGTTTCAGATTGATCACATCCTGATCTTATTGATTTTACTGGCCGGAGCAGCGCTTCGCCTTTACCGGCTCCCCGATATCCCGTTCACACACGATGAGTTTTCCGCCATCATCCGGGCGCAGTACGGCACCTTCGGCGACCTGATTGAGAAAGGAGTGAAGATCGACGGTCACCCGGCCGGCGTGCAGGTCTTCATCTGGCTGCTGATCAAATCGTTTGGTGTGTCGGTCATCGCTTTGAAACTTCCCTTTATCCTCTTCGGGCTTCTTTCAGTCTGGATGGTTTACCTGATCGGGAAAGAGTGGTTCAATTCCACAGTAGGACTTACTTCAGCGGCCTTCGTCTCCTTCCTGCAGTTCCCGGTGATGTACAGTCAGATTGCGCGTCCCTATTCCAGCGGGCTGTTTTTCACACTTTTACTGGTCTGGTTCTGGACCCGGGTATTGTTCCGCCCCGAACGGAATTTGTTGCTGAACCTGGCAGGATTCACGGTAGCCGGCGCTCTGTGCGCTTATAACCACCACTTCAGCATGTTGTTTGCCGCAATGGTCGGGATCACCGGACTGTTTTTTTGTAACCGCAAGAGGCTGCTGCCATACCTGGTCGCGTGTGCTATGGTCATCGTGCTTTACCTTCCCCACCTGCCCATCTTTTTTTACCAACTCGGTGTCGGCGGTATCGAAGGGTGGCTCCGGAAGCCGAGATTCGATTTCATCACCGACTTCATCCAGTACATTTTCCATTTTTCGGTGTTCCTCTACCTGTTGATCTTCCTGCTGGTCAGTTTATCGTTATATTGGTACACGGACCGACCGAAGATCCGGATCCGGTTTGTATTGATCTCTGCAGCGTGGTTTCTACTGCCCTTCCTGATCGGCTACCTGTATTCCACCTTCAGAAGTTCCGTTTTACAATATTCGGTGCTCATCTTTTCCTTCCCCTACCTGTTGTTCATACCCTTCTCCCTTTTCAAAACCGAAAAGCCGTTACATCAGGCAGTATTGGTGTCGTTGATTGCGGCGATTGTGATCCCGTCGCTGATCTTTGAAAGGCGTTATTATGATCTTTTTTACAAATCCCCCTACCGGGAAATGGTGTTGGAAGCAAAAAAGGCCGTCGACTCGCCGGGAGCCGCGAATTGTCTGGTAATTCTCGACACACGCAGGGAAATCAACCCTTATTATCTTGAAAAACTCGGTTGCCCCGGTCTTCCCTTTCTTTACGCCGATTCAGCCGGAACCCGGGGAAAATTACTTTCGCTGCTCGACTCGTGCAACCGGCCCTGCCTGGTTTACGGATGCCTCTCGACTGCCCCGTGGGAAAACTATGCTTTAATTCGTTCCCGCTTCCCCGGACTGCAGGTTCATAAGACTTATGCCGGCGGGGATTTTTACCTGTTTTTCAAAAATGATCCCCGACTGAATGTTACCAGCGCCCATCAGAAGAGACAGGTTCACAAGATAAATGCCGGCAGTGATTATAACCTGTTTTCCCAAAGTAGTTCCCGCACGAATTCTGTCAGCTCCTCTGGTAAAGGACAGTTTCAAAATGACAGAAAGCAGGGGCCTCCTCCTGAAGAATATTTTTACACCCTCACCAATAATTTCGAACCCGCTCCGCCCGAATGGGGATGGATCGATCAGGACCAGATCACCGATTCGCTGCCTATTGAAGGAAAATACAGTTTTCTGGTGCGGAAAGGCGACGAATTCAGTCCTACCTTTTCCATGCCGATTCGCGACCTGATGCGGAGTCCCGACGATGTGATCGACATGTCGGTCGACCTGCGGCTTCCCGAAGTATTCCCGGGGGCTTGGCTGGTCATGTCGGTGACGGCAAACGGCAAAGAAGTTTACTGGAAATCGGTGGCAGTAGCCGACTATTTAAAGCCGGGGCAACAGGGGTGCGCCTACATCTCACTCCGGCTGAGCGACATCGAATTGCGCCACCACGGGTTGCTCCTCAAGGCCTTCGTGTGGAACCCGATGAAAACACCCTATCTTTTGGATCGGTTCACCATCCAGGTTAGATCGGGAAATCCCGTTATCTACGGACTGTACAGGAGGATTTACTAGAAGAGTTGGACGAAGAGTTGGACGAAGAGTTGGACGAAGAGCGGACTGGAGGACAAGCGGACAAATGGATGTACGGTTGCCATGATTTACTATTTACAATTGAGGGATTTACTGATTGATTGAATGACTGATTGATTGATTTGCATTTTGTTTTGAATCTTTTTCCTAATAGCTAATGGCCAATACCTAATGCCTGGTTTGAATTATTGTTTTTCCCTAATTCCTAATGCCCAATGCCTAATGCCTGGTTTGAATTTTGAATTCTTTTCGCTATTTCGCTTTTAGCATTTCTCATTCTCCTCCCCTTCTTTCTCCAAATCGCTGAGCGTGTACCCGAGTTTCAGCAGGTTCTCGGGAAGCAGTAACTGGTTCAACCGGGCTTCCGGAATGCATTGAAGGTCACGGTTTGCTGAGAAGATGTCAGTTCCCCGCGTTAACATGTATTTTGCCAGTTCCGCGGCCTTGTTATAGCCGATCAACGGGATCAGGGCCGTGGTCACGGCGGGGCTCCGGAACAGCATTTCACGGCTTATCGCAGGATGGATGGCCAGTCCGTTGAACAGGTTTGTTTTCAGTGTCTGATCGCAGGCGATGAGCAGTTTCAGGCTTTCGAGAAGGGCATGGCCGATAACAGGCAGGTAGGCATTCAGTTCCAAACATCCCTGGGCACAAAGTGAGGTAATGACCTGATCATTAGCATAGATCTTATGGGCCGCGCTGATCACGAATTCCGGTATCACCGGGTTGATCTTTCCCGGCATGATCGAACTACCAACCTGCACGCGGGGGAGTTCCAGCTGACGGGTTTCGCGTTCCGGGGTTTCAGGAAACGTGTCCGCTGGTCCGCTTGTTCCATGGTGCCGTGGTGTAGTGGTGCAGTGGTGACAGATAACATTCTTCTCCTCGTCCTCTTGTCCGCTCGTCCGCTTGTCCGCTTGTCCGCTTATTCCGTGGTGCGGTGGTGCGGTGGTGCCATGGTGATTGATAACATTCTTCTCCTCGTCCGACTGTCCACTGGTCCACTGGTCCGCCTGCCCGCTTATTCCGTGGTGCGGTGGTGCGGTGGTGCCATGGTGATTGATAACATTCTTCTCCTCGTCCGACTGTCCACTGGTCCACTGGTCCGCCTGTCCGCTTATTCCGTGGTGCGGTGGTGCGGTGGTGCCATGGTGATTGATAACATTCTTCTCCTCGTCCGACTGTCCGCTGGTCCACTGGTCCGCATGGCTGTTCACCAGGTCGGAGGCTAATAGCCGGAGGTCGGAAACCATCTTTTCGAGGTTCACGGCATGAGATTTAAGGATGGCATGTACTTCGACGAAGGCGTCGAGGTTGGAGGTTGCATCGGAAAGATTTTCGCTGCGTGCCAGCGGAAGCGCGGTGAGGGTCTGCAGGTTCGAAACCACCTCCATGATGAAATAACGGGGCACGCTCAGCCCGGTTCCGATGGCGCCACCGCCCAGGTTCACCAGTTTGATCCGTTCAAAACACTTTGATACCCGCCACCAGTCGCGCGAAAGCGCCTCACTGTATGTGCTGAACAACTTCCCGAAGGATGAAGGCACGGCCTCCTGCATCTGGGTGAATCCGGTACGCAGGTCGTTCTGATGGAGGGTCTCATGTTGTTCGATCGCGAACCGCAATTCATTAATGGCCTTCTCCAGATCGCCAAGCAGGAACATGGCCGAGACCCTGAGGGCCGTCGGAATCACATCATTGGTCGATTGAAAAATGTTGGCATCTTCGATGGGATCGATCCGCTGATAGTTTCCGGGCTTTGTACCGGCTTTTATCAACCCCGCATTGGCAAGAATCTCATTGATGTTCATGTTGATGCTGGTCCCCGCTCCCCCGGAGACCGCCGGAACAATAAAATGTTCAAAATACCGCCCCTCTGCCATTTCTGATGCAGCCGCGATCAACAGATTTAAAATTTCCTTTTGTGTAAGGAGCTTGTCCAAACTGAACCCGCCCCGCCGCTCGGCCGCTTGTCCGCTTGTTCCTTGGTGCCGTGGTGCCGTGGTGCCATGGTGACTGATAACATTCTTCTCCTCGTCCACTGGTCCGCTTGTTCCTTGGTGCCGTGGTGCCGTGGTGCCATGGTGACTGATAACATTCTTCTCCTCGTCCGCTGGTCCGCTTGTTCCTTGGTGCGGTGGTGCCGTGGTGCCATGGTGACTGATAACATTCTTCTCCTCGTCCACTTGTTCACTGGTCCGCTCGCCCGCCAGTCCGCTTGTTCCTTGGTGCGGTGGTGCCGTGGTGCCATGGTGACTGATAACATTCATCTCCTCGTCCGCTGGTCCAAAATATTTCCTGATCACTGCCTCGAAATAGCTTCGGGCTGTCAGATAACTAGCTTTTTTGACCAATCCGAGGGCACGGTACCATTCTGCGTGGAACGGAGTCTGGTCGGGAAAATTATTCCTTGCCCTTAAAGAATGAATGCCGTATAAGGCTTCTTCCGGAATCCGCATTGAGCCTAAAAAATCTGATTCTGTACGCATGATCATGAGGTTGTCGGGCTCGCGATCGCCCTGTTAATCGGTTACAAAGTTTATAAAAAAACAGACAACCGAAGCATCCATTTCCGAAAACCAAACCGGAAACGATGAGTAAAGCGAATTTTCCATAATTTTACGGCATCAACTGGAACTTGGATACTCGTGAAGCACTTTTTCTGTACACTGCTGTTTGTTCTGTTACTTTCCCCACTGTTGGCCCAAATCGACAAAGAATTTTGGTTTGTCGGTCCGGAAGCATCGGCCAACCATGGCGATAGGCCCGTTTACGTAAGGGTTTCGACCATGGAAAACGCGGCCAACATCAAGCTTCGGATGCCCGCCAATCCCAAATTCGTTCCCATTCAGCAAAATATTCTCCCCTATTCGACTGTATCGATCCGGCTGGACCAGATCGACGGCAACAATTCCTGGCTCGACAGCATCGAGAACCGGCCTGCCGACCAGGTTTTGCGAAAGGGTTTGTTGCTTACCTCCGACAGCTATGTCACGGCCTATTACGAAATCAACAACGGAAGCAACCCGGCCATCTTCCCGATGAAAGGGAAAAACGGGGTGGGTACGGAATTCTACATTCCGGGACAGACCGATTATCCAAATCATGCCAACAACGGAAGTGAAGCATTCGACATTGTTGCCACCCAGGACACCACAACCATCACGATCACCCCATCCATCGACATTGAAGGGCATCCTGCCAATGTTCCCTTCCAGATCGTATTGCACAAAGGGCAATCCTATTCTGCGCGAACACTCATCACCACGGCAGAGGCCTCCCTGGCAGGATCACATGTGATTTCAGATAAACCTATTGCCATTACAATCAGTGATGATTCCATCGTAACCGGAGGATGGGATATTATCGGCGACCAGCTCATCCCGGTGAATTTACTGGGGATGAAGTACATTGTGATCAAGGGATTCGCGGCCAACAACCCGCCGAACGACAACGACGAGCGCGTTTACATCACGGCAACCATGGACAACACCGTAGTTTACATCGACGGCGACCCGGTTCCTGTTGCAACGCTGAGTGCAAGTCAGCAATATGATTATGCCATTCCGCCCGGTTCGAACACCGCGTTTATCCACACCTCCAAACCTGCGTACGTGTATCACCTGACGGGCCACAGCGGTGAAGCCGGCGCTTCAATACTTCCCCAGGATTCATGCACCGGATCGCGGAATATCGGGTTCAACCGTTCGAGTAACAACGCATTTGCCCTGTTGATCCTTACCCGGGATGGAAATCAGGATTATTTTACCCTGAACGGGGATGCCGGTATTATCACCGGCGCCAATTTCGATGTGGTCCCCGGTACGAATGGGGAGTGGGTTTTTTACCGCCAGAACAACCTTACAGCGGCTCAGGTACGCCTGGGAGCCAACTATCTCGTTAATTCCCATGGGAAATTCCATCTCGGGATCCTGAACAATGTATCCGCAAGTTCCGAATATGGCTATTTTTCCGACTTCAGCACCCTCTACCTGGGTTCCGATGCCAACATTTGCCCGGGCGATAGCATTTTGCTCGACGGAGGCCCCTACCGTGATTCCTATGAGTGGAAAAAACTGATCAGCGGGGTCTGGACCCCGGTCGGGACCACGCAAACCTATCTGGTTACCGACACGGGTTATTACGCGTGCATGACCAATGGCGATTTCTGTACCCTGCTCGACACCATACACATCTCGTTTTATCCCAACGCAACCGTCAATCTCGGCGCGGATCAGACAATCTGTGAAGGAACGACGGTCACCTTCAGTCCCGGTACGTTTCAGAATTATCTCTGGAGCAATGGAACCGCTGCACCCACGATGACAACGGGCATCCAGGACACAGTCTGGGTAAGGGTTCTCAACAACAACGGCTGTATTGCTACCGACACGGTCATGGTTTTCGTCGATTCCCTTCCCCTCGCCGACCATCCGGTTATCGGTCCCGTCACGGTCTGCCAGGGAGCAACCGGGGTAATCTATTATACCGATACCCTGCGTTACGCTACTTCTTACCTGTGGACCTTATCGCCGGGCGCCACCGGCACCAGCACCACGAAAACCATTACCGTAACCTTCAGCACATCAGCCACACCGGGAACCATCACAGTGCATGGCCACAACCAATGCGGTGATGGTCCGGATGTGATCCTTCCCGTCACGGTGAATCCGCTCCCTGCGCCGGCCGGCAGCATCTCCGGTCCGGCTGAGGTCTGCCAGGGACAAACGGGAGTCGTCTATGCTGTTCCACCCATTGTCCAAGCCACCTCTTATTCCTGGGCCCTGCCGGCAGGGTGCACGATCACCTCCGGCGCCGGGACCAATACCATCACCGTTTCGTTCAGCGCCAGCGCCGCGTCGGGGAATATTACCGTTGCTGGTTACAACGCCGATTGCGGCGAGGGATTATCCGCTTCTCTTCCCATCCTGACCGGCCTCTTACCGGTAGCCGCCGGACCTATTACCGGTCTGACGTCGGTCTGCCAGGGACAAACCGATGTAGTTTATAGTATTGCATCGGTACCCGGAGCAACCAGTTACATCTGGACCGCCCCCCCGGGAGGTGTAATCACTGCCGGACAAGGTACAAACGCCGTTACGATCTCCTTTGATTCCACTGCCACCCCGGGTTCTGTTGCGGTCAGAGGGCACAGCGGTTGCGGCGACGGACCCGCTTCTTCCGTATCTCTGACCATCAATCCCCTGCCGGCGCCTGCGGGGACTATTACCGGATCATCAACCGTATGTCAATCGCAAAACAACATCACCTATTCCATTGCCTCCCTCAGTTACACCGGTTCTTACCTGTGGACGGTGCCATCGGGGTGCACCATCATGAGCGGATCGGGGGCCCCTCAGATCACAGTTTCGTTCAATACCGTCGCGATCAGCGGACCGATTTCGGTTCGCGGGATCAATGCAACCTGCGGAGCCGGTCGTCGCAATTCCATCAACATCCTGGTCAATCCGCTTCCGGGAGCAACCGGGACTATCTCGGGTTTGACCACGGTTTGCCAAGGTGAGCCCGGGATCTCTTACACGGTCGCCAGCCCAGATCCCAACACCCTTTCTTATGCCTGGAACCTTTCTCCGTCAAACGCGGGTACGGTAAGCAGTTCCACTTCGCCGGCAACAGTCAGTTGGGCTGAGCTTTTCACGGGACAGGCCTTTCTGACGGTTGCCGGAATGAATGGCTGCGGAGCGGGACCTGTTTCGAACCCGCTTTCCATCACCATCAATCCAAAGCCCACTGTAACTCTTGCAGCTTGTTTCGATCTGAAGACCACGAAAAACAGTCGCCCCATCCGGTTAAGCGGGGGTATCCCTTTGGGTACAAGTGGCATTTTCTCGGGTACCGGCGTATCGCAGATTTCGCCCGGCGTGTATGCCTTTGATCCCGCGAATTCGCAGGTGACGGCGTTGGCCGGCGGCACACCGTACGAAATAACCTACCGGTACACCAATACATACAACTGTTTCAGGGAAGCAACCAGAACCATAACGGTCTTTCCATCCGGCGCCGGGCAGATATGCCCCGGGGCGGTGACCGATTTGCGCGATGGGCAGGTCTATCCCACGTTAATCGCGGGAAGCGGGGCGGCGGCAAAATGCTGGATGGCCCGGAACCTGAACTACGGAGAATTCCTTTCGAACGGGCAACCACAGACCGACAACTGCACCATCGAAAAATACTGCCGGAACAATCTATCGTCGGAATGTTCCGGGTATGGAGGATTTTACCAATGGGATGAATTGATGCAATATCAATCGGGTAGTTACTTTCAGGATCTCTGTCCCCCGGGATGGCACCTGCCGTCGGAAGCTGAATGGAACCAGTTCCTTGCATCTCTGGGAACAGGTGTTTCTCCCCCGGATGGCATTGCCGGAAGTTTCCTGAAAGATCCCAATACTTCACCGGGCCATTTCAACGCGTTGCTGGGCGGCGTTTTTTACCACGGTCAATCCTGGGCCTTAACAACCGGAACGCTGGCTGGCACCCTCTTCTGGACTTCAACCCTTACTGCCGATGACAGAATTTCTGTCAGGGGATTGAATTATAACAATCCGAGTGTTTCAAGGTATTTTTCGACCCCTGAGAATGCACTTCCGGTAAGATGTGTCAGGGATTGATCCGAAGATTCCGAATAATTTCCCTCCAGGCAACTTTCCCTCTACAATATTGTCTTCATCATAATTGGTGTTTATCGCTGAAATTTAGTAACTTTACCGGAATAAAACCGTATAATCATCCTCTGATATTCGGGCCCAGACATGAAGAAAAGGTTTTACTTCAGAATTCTCTTTTTTTCGTTGACTTTCCTGATGACCTGTTCATCGGTTCAGGCTGAAGGCACCAAGGAGGTAGAACCCGACGGGGAAGGAAATCCCTGCAAGCTCCATCTATCGAAATATACCAATCCGACCAATGAAAGTTATAACAACTTCGCGCTTTTTGTTGCGGCCGATAATGAACGGCTTCAATTTACCATCGGCACCCTGACCGAGACAGTGTATTTCGGATTCCATCCGAATGCCGTCATGAACGGCTGGCCTCCGACTCCTTCCGATCCGCAGATTACTTGCAGGATCAAAAATGCGGCGGGAACGGTTGTTTGGGGCCCCCAGGTGCTTCCATGGGAAACCGGAAATATCGGGTACATCGATACCTACAATCAGGCATTTTTAGGGCCAAACAATCTGCCAGGCGGCGCCGGAGGTTATAATCCGTTGATTTTCAATCCTACTGTCATCGGTGATTATTATATTGAATTTGATTTCCCGGGAAATAACCAGAGCCGTACTTTTGATTTTTTCGATATCACAGTCGCAAACAGTTCGGGGATTAAGATTCCCGGAAGGGTGTGGTCTAAAGCCTGGCAATTTACCACCGACGGGAACAACAATACGTCAACGGCCATTCTCTTTCCCTATTCCGACGACGGGATAACCACATCGATCAACCTGAATGGGATCAGCCCTTTCCGGTTCGCCATCTCCTGCAACCAGACCGGTTGCAGCAATACCGGCAACATCGAGTTTGACCGGAAATCGGTCGAAGGGAAACATACTTATCCCCAATACCGGATTTTTCTGAATGAGCCGGATCATACTATTCCATACTTTGCCATCGGCGAACTTGGGCAGCTGATATCAGCCTCGGTCGCATCGGTCGATTGTAACGGTACGGTTGTTTTCAATATTGTGGTGAATAAGTCGGGCCAGATCATTATGACCCTCGATTTTCCCCCACCTTACATTGACCGTCAGATACAAGCCACAGTCACGGGAGGCAGCTCCGGGAACAATGTTCCCTGGGATGGCAAAGACGGCGTCAACACACCAGTCGCCAACGGAGTTATGTGCAGCGTGAGCATTGAATACATCAACGGGCTTACCAACCTGCCGCTTTATGACGCCGAGTACATGAACTCGGGAGGTTATCCTTCCTGGTCCGGCTACATCGTCACGCTGGTCGCACCTACCGGCAACCCTATTCCACTGTTCTGGGACGACACCCCGATAACCGGATGTGGTTCGGGTTCCAATTATACCGGATGTCTCAACCCGGCCGGATGCCACCCCTGGGACTTCTGCATCGGCGATGCAAATACCGTCAATACCTGGTGGTACGCATTAAGTTCGGGAACGGCAACCACCACAGTATTGCTGAAGAGGTATCCCGCCAATCCGGGCACCATCACCGGTGACAACCAGGTGTGTCAGGGAGCAATAAAAATGTACAGTGTAGATACGGAACCTAACTCGACCAGTTATGAGTGGACATGGCCAGCAGGGGCTGTGCCAATTGGCGCTCCCCCATACAATACCAACAGCATCACCCTTGATTATACCGGAGCGACCGCTTCGGGGAATGTCACGGTGAGAGGATGGAACGATGACTGCGGATTCGGATCGACCTCGACGTTAACCGTAACCCTTCACCCGGTTCCTTCGGTAACCACCCCGTCTTTGCAAAACTCCTGTTCAGGAGTGAATTTCAGCATCCCGCTTAATTCCAATGTTACCGGAACCTTTTTTTCATCCATCGTAAACATCACCGATTGCAGTTCAAACATTACTACCTGTCCTACCGGGACCTTCAGCGGAGCGTCGATCAACGGCAATCTCTCGGTCACGGATTTGAATCCCGGCACGGTGGTTTATCATGTGACTCCGTCGGCAGGGATCTGTACCGGGGCCACTAAAACGATTGTGGTTACCGTGGCGCCCAAGCCGAATGTCACCTCCCCGTCAACCTCCGGCGAAAGTTTCTGCTCCGGCGGCAGCACCAACGTCGTGCTTCAGTCGGGGCTCACCGGCCCGTCGCTGAGCTGGAACTGGGAAGTGCTTCCGGGCAACTGCAACAACATACAAACCTGTCCGACTTCCGGAACCACTTCTCCCATCAGTAATACCCTGCTGCTAGGAACCAATACCCTTCCGGGATCGGTCATCTACACCATCACCCCGACTTATGGCGGCTGTGCCGGCGATCCGGTAACTTACACAGTGATTGTATTTCAACTTCCGGACGTCGTACTACCAGCCTTTGCCCCGGTATGTCTCAACACCCCGGCTTTCACCCTTTCGACGGGGACTCCCGCGGGTGGTACTTACCTTTACCAGGGCAACCCCATCACCACCTTCAATCCGACAACGATGGGTGTCGGCGTACATACCATCACTTACACCTACACCGACCTGAACGGATGCACCAGCAGCGATCAGAAAAGCGTTGTAGTCCAGGGGTTGATCACTCCGAACCTCTTCGGCAGCGCCACTGCATGCATCGGAGTCGCGCAGAGTTACAGCACCGACGGTGGTATGGTGCCCTCCTCTTACCAATGGTCGGTAAGTCCCGACGGCGTCATCACGGGCGCCACCCCCGAGACCCGGTCGATCACCTGGAACGCCACCGGAGTGAAAACCATTTCGGTGATCTATACCGATCCCAACGGCTGCCAGACCATTCCCGCCAACTATCAGGTTACCGTGAATTCTTTACCCGTACCGACAGTTTCCGGGAACAATAACGTATGCTATCAAAAAACATATACCTATACCACTGAATCCGGAATGACCGGGTATGTATGGAATGTTTCTCCCGGTAATACCCTGGTTGCCAGCGGTAATTCTGCTTCGGTGACCTGGAATGTAATCGGAAGTTCAGAATGGGTTGAGGTCAATTACATCAATGGTAACGGATGCACCGCGGTCGCTCCCGAACGTCGGATCGTGAATGTCAATGCTTCGCCGAGTTATACCGTGACCGGCGACCAGACGGTCTGCGCCGGAACCACCGGTGTTTCCTACTCCATTCCCGCCGGGTTGAGCATCTATGGATGGAGTGTTTCATCGGGTGGTATCATTTCGGGTCCTGCCATCAACAACTCCGTTCTGATCAACTGGATGACCACAGCGGCAGCCAACCAAACCGTTTCGGTAAGCTACACCAATTCGCTGGGTTGTTCCAATATCACCAACCAACCTGTAACAATTCATACCTTACCTGTGGCGACCTTTACGGCCTCAACACCGTCGCCGGTTTGTCAGGATTATCCAACGCCTTCGCTGTATACCGTCGATGCCGGCGGACCTGCATCAACCTATCTGTGGCAGATCACCCCGCCGACGCTGGGCGTGATGGCCGATCCGACGGCAAACCCGTTATCCGTAACCTGGAAGTTGCCCGGGACGTCGGCACAATCGGCCCAGCTCAGGGTGACCGCAACCACCACCGGCGCTCCCCCGCTTTGCAGCCTGACCTCACTCCCGATGACCGTGGTCATCAACCCCAAACCAAATACGCAACTCCAAATCTGTTTTGATGCCGTGACCACCCAGAATGCCAAACCGTTCGTTCTGAAAGGAGGGTTGCCGTTGGGCAGTTCCGGGGTTTTCAGGATCGACAACCTCAGCGGTTCACCTGCCACGACGATTACGCCCGCTGCGCTGAGCATTGGCAACCACACGATTTTTTACACCTACACCGACAACAACGGATGCATCGCTACCGATTCCAAAATCATTCGCGTTGATGCCTCCAATGCAGGCTTTTCATGCGGCAGCCTCCTCACCGATCCGCGCGATAACCAGGTTTATAAAACCGTGCTGATCGGGGGTAAATGCTGGATGCAGGAAAACCTTCGTTACCACACCTCAAATCCGGCCATCTCGCACCTGTCGCCACAAACCGACAACTGTGTCTGGGAAAAATACTGCCTTTCTACCGATCCCACCTGCTCCCTGTACGGTGGAATGTACCAGTGGGATGAACTTATGCAATACACCACGGCCACGAAAGGCCAGGGATTCTGCCCGCCGGGATGGCATGTCCCCGATGATACCGAATGGACCGTACTGATCAATGCTATTGCCTCGCTCACTCCCGGTGACGGTATCGCAGGATCCTACCTGCGGGATGTCAATGCCACGGGGCTTTTCAAAGCAGGTCCTGCCGGAGTGTTTTACCTTAATTCCCTTGAGGCCTTTTCAGGCCAGGCTTTCAATGCCTCTCTTTTCTGGACCTCCGCAACGATAACCTCCGACAGGGCCGTTGCGCGGGGGCTCAACGATGTGAATCCCAGCGTGTCGCTCTATGAAGGATCGAAAGCCGATGCGTTCCCCGTAAGGTGCGTGAAAGACAATTGACAATGGACAATGGACAATTGACAATGGATAATGGACAATGGACAATGGACAATGGATAATGGACAATGGACAATGGACAATGGACAATTGACAATGGATAATGGACAATTGAAAACGGAAAATGGAAAACGGAAAACGATTTGAGAATTTGAGGATTTGAGAATGTGAAAATTTATAATTATTGTTTTTTCCCCTATTGCCTACTGCCTATCGCCTATTGCCTATTTTCAAATGGTCAATGCCTGATTGAGAAATTTGAACTTTGAGCTTTGAACTTTGAACTTTGAGCTTTGAGCTTTAATCCTTAGTAAAATAGTGAATTCTCAGCTTAGATAATCCCGTACGGCTTTCGAGATTCCTTTCTTCACCTGTTCCCAGGTCTGTCCTTTGAGGCTTACCGGGGCTTCTGTTTCATCGGCATCCATAAACCAGGTGATGGCGTGAGGGATGCTGATAGCCAGCATCTGTGACGGATATTTTTCACGATGCCAGTCCATCAACTGCTGTAAAGAATAGTGTTGTAAGAGTTCGTAAAGATCCCAGAAATCTTTCTTCTTGCCCCGGCCCAGGATTGCCTGAATCTTCATGGCAGCAATGTCCTGGTTGCTGTATAATCGCAGAGATTTAATCGTTTCAACAGGTCTTATTAACGGATGTGGGAATTTCATCAGGTCAACCTTTACCTCATTGATGAAACAGAATATCCCAAATGTGGTGTGCTGGTGCTTGTAAACAAAACCGTTTCCAAACGTTTCAGTGAGATCTTTTATAATGGGTGGATGATCAAATTTCTTCTGGCTGAACAGATCCAGGTCTACTGAACTCCGATGCCCAAACCGCAATGCTAAAGCAGTACCACCAACCAGCGAAAACGGCTGAATGGATGGAAGTTGCATTAATTTGTTCAGTAGGGAAAAAGTCCCGGGTTCAACTGACGAAGTGTATAGCATCGGAATTCGTTTGCGGGTTTATCGATGATTGCGCTTGCAAAATAAATGGTGTGCAAAGGCAAGAACTTAGCCTTCAGCAACGCTTCTGTCACTTTCTCGTCGCCGTAATAGCGCCGGCACTGGCGGATGTCGTCGACGTCGCCGCGTTCGAAAACCCGTTCGATCACGAAGTTGGCGCGCAGGTCGTAGTCGAGTTTCTCAAAATCGACATCCCAGAAAATGCGTTTGTCGAAGATGGGTTTGGGTTTGTTTTCCATGGAACAAAGATATCCTATTTTGAAGAAAATTACCAGGAATCAAGATACAGTACCAGCGTAATGACCCGAATCTGGTCATTCAGAAAACAGCGAGCCGGGCAGCAGCGCTCGTTTAATCCTGTCCACAGACAACCATTTCATATTTGTTTTGTCCTATTCATATGGTGCTAGGTCGGAAAAATTTCGTAATTTTAGAACCTTGATCATTGAATCATCGTATTAAGCTTTTAGCACACCCTGACCAACTCTGTGACATGAATGAATACCCATCGGTTTTGCGAAAGCAGATAAAAGATCATTTTTATTTGTTGATGTCCTTGAAATCCTTTTGCGTCTTCATTTTTTTTACTTTTCTCTCAGGATTTCACATTGGGTTTGCACAACAACCGGGAGCCCCGGTGTCGCCTCCGAATTTAAACCTGGTTCCTTACGGACATGATCATTCAAACGCCATTCCGGATAGTATCAAACACGACACTGAAGAATGGGAACCTGCTGTAACGCCAACACCAGCCGATTCTGCCGCTTATAAATATTACATTGAGAATTATCCCTTCACCGAAAATTTTGACAGCCAGACCACCACTCAAACAACAAACTGTCCCAATTCAAATTTTTCAACAGGTACTTACGTAAACTGGAGTGGTTGCTGGGGGGCCTGGAATTCCAGTTACATACCACCTTGCAGCAACCCGAACCAACCCTGGCACGATACGCCCAACGGCGGATATTATTACATGAATGCAGCGCCTGGGACACCTGACCCGCATGTTCCATTGCCATCAACCGTTTTTCCGGGAGAGCCCTATTCCGTCAGGCTTGGGAAAACCCCGTCAGGCGGAGATATCAATACGCTTGTTTATTCAATTGCAGTAGACACCAGTAATGGGAATCTTTCGAACAATTTCTTTGTTTACCGATATGCCGTAGTCTTGTATAATATCTACAGCGGAACCGGTCATGACGAACCCGATGAAAGGCCAAGATTCACCATTGAAATAAAAGACAACACCAACACTTATCTGTTAAATCCGGATTGCGGGTTTTATGATGTATTCCCCGATCCGCTTCTGACCGGTTGGAATTCGACCGGGAATTACGTCTGGAAAGACTGGAATACCATCGGCCTGGATCTTTCTGAGTGGCATGGTCAGACCGTTAACGTTGTCTTTACTACCCATGGATGTTCCCCGGGCGGTCACGCCGGATACGCTTATATTTCAGCTTTTTGTCAACCAAAAAGAGTAATGATGAGCGGTTGTTCAGGTTCTGGAACAGCTGTCCTGAATGCCCCTCCCGGGTTTGCCACCTACCAATGGTCCGGACCCTATTGTTCAACCTGTAGTCCGACGGTGGTCGGAACCGGTCAAACCATTACTATTGTTAATGCCGTTGAAGGCCACAAATACAAACTCATGATGACCGCGATTCCCGGGACGGGTAGTTCCACGGTCATCTGTAAATCTGAAACATGGGCTACATTAACCTACACGGTTTATACTTCGGTTAATTTCACATCCAATGTAAATTGCAGCGGAAATCAAAGTTCGTTTTTAGACATTTCGACTTTGAATCAGAATGAAGTAGTAAGTCATCAATGGGATTTCGGAGATGGTACGGTTACAACAACCACCACCAACCCGGTTCTTCATACCTATGCAGCCCCGGGTACTTATACCGTAACGCTAAATCCGATTTCGACAGATGGATGTACAGCTACAATCACCCAACAGATTAATGTTGATCTGCCCCCGGCAGTGACCAATACACAACTTGAAAAGACGATTTGTTCAGAAAATCAGGTAAATATCCCCCTTGAATTTAATTCTCCAACCGGCTTGCCTGTTTCCGGGGCATGGACCAAAACCTGTGTCGCCGGAACCGTCACAATCACCAACAACCCTCCAAGCCAGACCGGTACGATAATTAACGATTTAATTGTAAATACCGGTACCGCGACGGCAACGGTTCGATACACCATCACGCCACAAGTCGGGGCCTGCAACGGACCACCCGCGACCTACACGGTGACCGTGGTTCCAGTTTCCCATCTCACTAATTCACCCACCACCACAGCAATCTGCTCGGGATCAACCACCAACATCAATTTACTTTCGGATGTAACCGGCAGCACCTTTACATGGACGACGACGGTGGCTTCGGGTTCAGTTACAATTCCTAACTCCACAGCGCCTCCGGGAACTTTGATTAACGATCAGATCATCAACAACGGATTTACCAACGCACAGGTAGTCTATACCATCACACCGCTGTTAGGAGTCTGTGCAGGGCCATCAAAAACCTACACGGTGACCGTTTATCCGGTGCCGGATCTCTCCAATGATACTCCTCCACCGGTTTGTTCTGGTTCCAATTTCATTGCGACACTTACATCGCATGTGGCCAACACCTCCTTCGCATGGACGGCAAGCGCCGATCCGCCGGGATCCGTAGCCGGGTTCACTGCATCGACCACCACGAATGTAACAAACATCAATGAACTACTTACGTTGACCCCGGCTTTCAGTACGGTCAGTTCGACGGTCAATTACTATATTACCCCCTGGGCCAACCAATGCCCGGGTAATGTTACGACACTTACCGTTACTATAAATCCTGTGCCTACCGCCGACGGGATTCCGAACAAGACGCTGTGTAACGGCGAACTGACAAATCCGATCCTATTCACCGGTGGAGTCACAGGCACCGTATTCAACTGGACCAATTCAAACACCGCCATTGGATTAAACAGTTCAGGATTGGGTGACATCCTCCCATTCACTGCTTTGAATTCTGCCACGGAACCCCAGGTTGCCACCATCACGGTCACACCCGCCTATACGAACGGAGGGACAACCTGTACGGGAGCGCCGTTTACTTTTACCATTACGGTCAACCCGACTGCCCAGGTCATTCCTGTTGCCAGCCAGGTGATATGCAACGGATCTGGTTCTGCTCAGGTAACATTCAGTACACAGAATACCGGTGGAACCACTACCTACGCCTGGACCAACGACACGCCCTCGATCGGACTGGCTGCTTCAGGTACCGGTACCCTTACAACCTTCATTGCACTTAACACCGGTACTGCTCCCGTTACGGCCACCATCACAGTCACGCCCACCTTCACCAATGGTGGAACAAGTTGCCAGGGGCCTTCACAATCGTTCACCATCACAGTCAACCCGACTGCACAGGTCGATCCTGTTGCCAGCCAGGTTGTGTGCAACGGGTCCGGTTCTGCTCCGGTATTATTCACCACCCAGAATACCGGCGGAACCACCACTTACTCCTGGACCAACGACAACACTTCGATCGGGCTCGGTGCCTCGGGCAACGGGGATATCGCCCCGTTCATCGCAATAAACCCCGGGTTATCGCCTGTGGTTGCTACTATTGTGGTCACCCCGACCTTTACTAACGGAGCCACCGCATGCGTTGGCACTACAAAATCGTTTACCATTACCGTAAACCCGCTGGGGCATCTTATTCAACCCGATAACCAGACCGTTTGCAACAACGCTTCCACAACTGCCGTGGTCTTTTCTTCGCTGAATACCGGGGGGACCACTACTTATTCCTGGAGTAACGACAACACTTCCATCGGTCTTGCAGCCTCGGGAACCGGCGACATTGCTGCGTTCACAGCTGTCAACACGGGAACCGCGCCGGTGATGGCCACCATCACCGTCACACCGACTTTTACCTTTGGAGGAACAAGTTGCCAGGGGCCTTCCAA
>JGI24730J26740_1000615_pt1 | contig 23587 bp, 7 predicted proteins | sample EPASupsiteSAE347_FD_26740 | JGI IMG/M metagenome (IMG submission 26740)
CCCCCCCCGCCACTTCCACCAATACCAGCAGTAGCCCCACCACCACCACCGCCACCACCCGCATAATATATATTTGATCCAGAAATATCATAACTCAAACCATTACCACCATCGCCAATATCATTTCCATTTTTACCAGCACTCCCAGCACCTCCGCCCCCACCTGCGGTTCCAAGAGAACTATACACCCCATTACCACCAACACACCCCTGTCCATTTGTTGCCGCACCACCAGCACCGCCAGTCCCATCACCACCACCACCGCCACCACCAGATCCACCAGCTTTACCAGCTTGTGAAGGGTGCGGCGAACCACCCCCGCCGCCATAAGCTATGTATGCACCAAAAGCACTATTTGTCCCATTACCACCAGCAGTCCACCAACCAGCACCACCCAACCCTTTACAACCACCACCGCCAACAGTTACAGTTACCGACTGATTATTCGCTAAAATTATATTTGTATAAATCAAACCACCAGCACCACCACCGCCCCCCCATTCACTTGACCCGCCGCCACCACCAGCAACAATAAGAACATCACAAGCAACACTATTCTCTGACACCTCAAATGTGCCACTATTCGTGAATGTATGAATGAGATAATCCCCATTCGTTGTAATGGTTCCACCCATGGCCATCAAATTACTGGCACGCGCGGAAATGGACAGGAGAACAATGGTTGCAGTCATGATTAATTGTGATGTTTTCATAATTCCTTTATTTCCTTTTATTCGCTATTGATAAAAATTGAATATTTAATGATTCAAACAAAAGATGGCCGATCCAGTCTTCGTAGCCAACAGGATCTGCCCCCGTTGGACCAGGTCTTGGGGATCAGGTCAAAAATAATATTATTCGTCGGTACAGTATTGAAAACCCCAGTTTTGATCTTTTTTCGTTTTTTCGGACACTTCGAGCAAAGCGTTTATACACATAATTTAACATATTTTGTTTCATAGTCAAGCGGCGACAGATCGCCGGGGCCGGGGCAGGCGGTTTTCCCCTGACCATGAATTAGATTTCCATGTATAACCCACCGCCCCTACTCGCACAAGGTGTGAGAAATGCTGGTTAACGCGAAGCGACCATGAACATGGCCAGCGCGAAAAACAACACGGCAAGCGCCGTTTTCGCGACGACCACCGACCGGCGGGAAAATCCGAGAAAGCTCTGCCAGGCAACACCTGCAATGGCAAGCCCCATGATCGCCAGCAAAGGCGCTATGAACATGAAATTATACAACAACAAATACGCCAAACCATGCACCCGGGCGGAAGGATCCTGGATAATTACCATGATCGTCGGCAAATAGATCTGCCCCGTGCAAACCACTTCCAGGACAGACACCACGAATCCCGCCGCAAAGCAACCGGCTATAAGATATTTTCCGCGCAGGCGTTCCCGGAGAAATACCCGGATCCGCGCGCGCAAAGCTTCCGGCACTTTCACGCCGATCGCCGCGGCATTTCCCGTGCGCGCATACGCGATTGCGTCGCGCGCCTGGAACACGCCGACCGCCACGGCCAGAATCGCAACTATCCAATACAATGCATCGGCAACCATCCGGAAACCATCAAGGCGATACAGCGCCTTCATGGCGCCAAGCCCCATCAGGAAATAAGCAAGAAACACGGCGGCGCTGAACGCCAACCCGGCCCGCGCGATTTGTACCGTGGCATAACGTCCGGAAGCGAGAATCGAAACCAAGAATACGATTGTGGCAAACGCGCATGGATTAACCCCGTCAACCAACCCCGCCCCGGCCACCAGCCAGGGACGAAGGCGGGCAAGCACGGTTTCCGTGGAACAACAGTAATTTGTGCCGGATAAAGATGCAGTCGGAATGCCAGACGCCGCAAGCTTCGCGGAAGCAGGGGAAGAATCTTTCGGCAATGCCGCAATGGCGGCGGCAACCGCCGGCTCCAGGTCGCGCAGAATACGCTCATGCCCCAGGAAGACCCGGTCAACTGCAAACACTTCCATGGGCACGCTCTGCTTGACCCCATGGCGCCGCTCGAAATCCATCATCCTCTTGTAGTTGGCCAGATCGGCAATATCCAGGCGTTCAATGCTCAATCGGCCGGCGTACTGCCGCTCCAGGCCGGCAAGGAATTGTTTGACTTCACCGCATTTGTAACACCCCTCGGTGTAAAAAAGTTGCAAGGGGACTGAATTCGTTCCGGCATGCGCCCGGGCGGACAACACCATGAACGGCAGGATAACACAAACACCCAGCGCAAATATTGAGTGGAGTTTACTCATTCGCCATGTGAGGATCCGTGCCCTGTATATATTCATCCCGATTGATCCGGAAATCGCTGTCCGGATCAGCGGCGGCGTCGGACGGATTGTTCGGATTGAGATTATAGTGGGTTTCCCACCAATCGGGCATGCCGTCACCATCGGTATCCTTGGCCGGATCAAAACTGAATACATACTTCACCTGGCCGATATTGGCGATCGCAAAGTCGTTCGTGACAGGCGCGCCGATCCATGGATAACTCATATACAGCCGATCGTAGAACGGCTGGACCGTATACTTGAGTTGGCCGAGATTGACCGCCACATAGTTATTGGTGTTTGCAAGCGTCAACGTGAATCCCGCCCCGCCCGGCAAAGCATTTATTTCCTGCCAGGCCATTGCGGCGATATGTTTCAACTGCCCCTGGTTCACGGCCGCAAAATCATTGGTTCCCCGGTCATTCTGCAAAATGTTCCGCCGCGTCCACCAGGAAGGAAATGGGCCGACCACGGCCGCATCCACCACGGTAATCTCCAGCGATTTTGTATCCGACAATACCCCGTCCGTTGCCGTAAAAACCACCTCATGGAAGCCTGTCTGCCCGGAGGATGGCGTCCAGGAGAAAAAGCCGATGCCGTTGCTGCCATCCGTAAATTGCGCGCCCGAAGGCAGACTGCCGGCCGACAGCGCCGGCACGGTTCCATCTTCATCAAATGCGCTGATGTTGCCCCCAACCGGCTGGCCGGCGACAACCCAAACCGGCGACAGGGCCGCCAACACAGGCGGATGATTGGAACCGCCCGCTCCAGAGCGATTGATCAGGTAGAAACAATCTGACGCGTTCACGTCAAACAGGTTAAAATAGTAATCCCATCCCTCGGCGGGATTCAGCTTGCGCTCCCGGGATATCCAGAAGTTGGCCGGAAGAATCTGCTTGCCATCGGACCGCGCAACCGAGGTCAAAACCTGATTGCTGGATACCGACAGTTTGACATAAATAAACCCCCATGAAGATACGGAAGGAGTCATATTCAGGTTGGTGCCCACAACATCCAATTGCGCGTACTCCTCATCCATGCAAGCAACGGAACTATCCATGCCTTCCGACTCATACACATAGCCGTCTTCAGCGAGATAATCACGGATATTATCCCGGCCCGGCAGATCAACCTGCACATCGTGAACCAGAAGATGCGTGTGTAGATTGGCTGGTTGGATCAGCGAAGTCAATTGTCCGCCCAATTCATCCGAATGGGACACGCTGGCCGTGAACTCGGTAAATATGCCGGAAAGGGAACAGACCATTTCCCATCGAGCAGCCGAGGCCGTTCCGGGGGCAATCGTCCCCAAATCCGCCAGGAGGCTGGCGGAACGCGTAATGCCGTTCACCTCACACCCGCGAATATCAAAAGCAACCAGGAGACCGTTGGCATTGTCCGTGATTTTAGGCTCAGCCGTATCAATCTTGAGGTTATACGCCGATCCCGCGCCGATATTAAGCAAGCGCAATCCCAGAGAAAATGGGACGGAAGGCTCCACTTCCTCCGTAAAAGCATCATCACCATAAACCTGGCTCGGTAAAAAATAGTCCAACGCCAGGTTTGGCAAGGGCTTTACATAAATATAATCCGGCATGACTTCCGTGACATAGGACGTCTCGCCAAGCGTATAAGACAGCTTGGCTCCGACATAATAAAGGACGCCTTCCGGTTTCGCGCCGCCGGCGCTGATCGCCGGAATAATCAGCCAATGAATATCCGCCACGGAGGAAGGCGAGATCACCCCGCTGCCGCTGACATCCGTAATCCCGGACATGGAATCCACTGCGATATAAAACAAAGCATTAGTATTATTAGGATTCGAGGTGGCCGTCACAGTGTTGCCCTCCCCATCCGTAAAGACAACGTCAACATTCACGTTGCCCAGGCTCAAGCCTTCCAAGTCGTTTTTAATGCGCATATGGGCGTCAAACGCCTGCCGTTCCAGGGTCACCTCCTGACTGATCTCTATCTTGACCGTGGCACAAGCGGCCATGGCCTGTTGGCATAACAACTGAACAGCAACCGTCAGGATGATCAGTGGAATTGCCCATCGGATCCAACCGGAATATATTTGCCCGTGGTAATAGCTCATTTGTATCCGCTCTCCCTCTTGTCTTCTCCTAATTTATTAAGCTGCCTTTCTGTCCCATCAACTTGCAAAATATTAAGTCCTAATTCAAGGACTGCCCCCTATTCTTCCGCCCTTCGGATGTGACCCCGCTGCTTTGTTTCCTATTTTTCTGCATTTTCTTTGGATGAATAATTTTTTGACCGATCCACTTTATAATATTCCAATATTGATTCTGCATCAGATGATAATATGTCGTTTGTTCGTGATGCAATTTTGGCAATTACATCATAATCATTTGTAATACCGTGGGCTATAATCATAGATAACATATGTTTTCTTCTTGCATAATCTACGCTTGAACTCATTATGATATTAGTAATAAAGGGCATGTATCGATTATCGCCACGAGAGGAATTATACGTAGCCATACTTGCGGCTTTTGTAAACGCCGCCCAATCAACTTGATTAACGAGAAATTGATTTAACCTATCCACCTCATGATCCTTGCTTTTTATCATTACATCGAGAACCATCGCTGACTGCGTTATAGGTGAGCCATTATAAAATCGCCAATGCATGTATTGGCGATTTGATTGTCGGAAATAATAATCAAAAAGGCGTATTCCGAGCGCCAAAATCCCTAGGGTTAGTATTAATAGGAATATTTTTTTAATTTTCATCTTATCTTTTTTAGTAATATCTTTAATTTTGCATGATACAAAAAGAACGATTTTACTTACAGGGATGTATGCCTTTTCTGAGTTTTGAAGTACTATATTTGCTGCATATATCACATTTTTCTAGCACATCATCCCATGCGTCGGTAATTTCTTGTATTAATATATTATTAATACAACCTTGAATTTTACGCTTCTTCTGTAATAATTTGCCATATTTATTACGAACCATATCTTCCCTTCTCTGCGCATAACCAGTAATATCTCCTGGATCCACCGCAATGGCATGAGCCATTTCGTGATACAGGAAAGCAGTAAAATCAACAATGTCGGCTTGGCTTGCGTATCTTGCGTTTATGATTATATTAAGACCGATTGACTCATATTCGCCTCCAACACCTTCAGGTCCATCGGCAATATAATAATCAGGAGGTATCAACAATTGGTTATACGTCAATCCCATCTCTTTCAAAACGCATTTTGATTTCGCTAACAAATCGGCAGGCATTGGTCGAACATTTGTCCAGTTCGGACCAAATATGCTCAATCCGTGCGGGTCAATAAATGTTGCGGGTCTGTTACGCACATACGCATATGCGTTGTTAAATACTTTATCCTCTATCAAATCTTCGGAAGTGTATCTTCCATTAACCGGGTCAAAATAACGCTGATCATTGTAATTCAACCCGAACTCAGCATCATAATACTGCGAAGAAAACCGGAGATTGCAAGCGATGGTAGAGTTGGAAGACACCACCGCCCGGCCAAAGGCATCCTGAACCATGGACCAGGCAACATTCCCGTTATTGGCAATCAACTTCTGCACCGCACCGAGATGGTCATTGACGGCATAGTAGTAATTGGTCGTGCCCTGACTGAGTGTCTTCATAAACACCAGATTGTTCATCCACAGACTGCCCGGCGTGTACCCGTATTCACGGGTCAGATTGCCATCGCCGTCATATTCGGCCACAAGCCCCTCATCCGCATACAGGTAATAGTTGGTAACACCGTTGAATATTTTGCTCAGCCTTCTGCCGAACGGGTCGTAACTATAATTCGCGACATCACACTGCTGATTGGTGATTGAGACCAGCCGATTTTCAATGTCCCAGGTCAGACAGTTGGTAATGACCGTGCCATCGGAAAGCTCCTTGTAATAGACAAGTTGATTACCATTGGCGTCGTACATGTAATTTTCGATTTGCGATTGCCGATTTGCGATTTCGGAATATTGGTTGAGGTTGTTAGCGGAATATATCGCCGAACGGGGTTCGGCTCCTACATTGGCAGAGGCAGAAGAAACCCTGTTCCCCATCGGATCGTAGGCAAAGGATTCGTTCGTAGCCGCACCAGCCGGGCCGGAATAACCGGAAACCTGAACATTAGTCAGTTGGTCAACAAGATCGTAATCATAGGCATAATCGCCCTGCTCGGTATTCTGCCCAAGGATATTGCCCGCTAAATTACGCGAATAGACACGAAACTGGAGCGGGTTTTGGGCAGAATCCAGGGCCATGTTGGTCACCAGACTCATCATGGCATCATAACCGTAATACCGGCTGTTGCCGCCAGGCAATGTCTGACCGGATAATTGCCCGTATTGGTTGGCGCTGTAAGAGATTGCCCCTTCGCCGGGAATATTTATCCCGTTCAATCTGCTTTCGTCATCGTAAGTGTACCCGATTGCCACGCCATCCGGCCCGGTGAAGCTGGTTTTACGGCCGAAACCGTCATAGGCGTATGTATATGTTTTACTGAACGCGCCGTAATTCATAGTGACCGTCCGGGTCTTGTTGGTTTCATCATATCCATATGTACCGGAGAATTGACCATCATTCCATGATGTCATACGTCCTTGGGCATCATAGCCGTAATTCACGGTTTTGACCAGTGTTTCGGCAGAATTATACAACGCATTGGTAACCATGCGCCCCTGCTGATCATACGCATACGTCGCCTTCTGCCCCTTGGCATCGGTCTTTTCAATTAACCGGCCTTGGGCATCTAAGACATAATCAAGGTGACTGTTGTCGGCATAAGTCTTCATGGTGAGTCTGCCGCCAAGGTCATACGCAAAGGCCGTCTCATTACCTTTGGCATCTATCAGTTTGGTAAGGCGATCTTGGTTGTCGTATTCAAACCGATTGGTTTCGCCCAATGCGTTTATCTCCGAAATACGCCGGCCAAGCTGGTCATACTCGGTTCGCGTCACCCGAGCGAGAGGATCGGTGACGGCCACAATCTGTCCGACTGGAGAATATGTATACGCGATAATCCGCTCCTGACCATTGACAATATCCTTCTGGGTAATGGCACGGCCGCGGGCATCGTATGTAAATTCTCGGGTAAAGGTCGGATAGATAATCGTTTTGATATTATCGGAATCCGTCTCGTATTGAGTCTCCGCGACCAGGCCGGAAGCATCCACGCTCTGCACCATTCGCCCCTGTGTGTCATAGGTGTAATATTCCGTCAAGAAATCGGCGCCAATTGTTGTGCGCCGGCTGACAACGTGTCCATCCGCATCGTAGGTTATTTCAGTCCAACGCGTCTTGTGATCAGGCGGCCCCATATTTTCCACGGTTTCAATAATATTGCCATCCGCGTCGTAGGAGCGGGTAGTTGCCCGGCCGAGATTGTTTGACGTTGCAATAAGACGATTCTCGGAATCGTACTGATAGTAGTCAGAAGTCAGGAGACAGGAGCCAGAATTACGGACTTCACGATAAACAACATTATCTACCAGATCATAGGCATTGCTAGTAATATTCCCCGCAAAATCAGTTTCAGTGATCAACCTACCAGCCAAGTCATATGTCATTGTTCTGACTCGCCCGGCCGGATCTGTGACTGAAATCAGATTCCGGTATTGGTCATAGGCATTGCTGGTGACATTGCCCATCGGATCGGTCGTGGTAAGGGCACTGCCAGAAGCGTCGTAAGTCCAACTCGTAACGGCATTCGTGCCGGAAGGATTTACGATCGCGCTGGAAAGCATGTTGCCGGCAACGTCGTACGTGAAGCGTGTTTCGCGGGCGCAAGAAGTTCCGGCGGCTTCAACTTTATTTGTCAGATTGCCGTTGGAATCATAGAAGTAAAGCACGGCAATGCCGCTTTCATTGATTTCTTTTGTCATCTCACCGTTCGGCCCGTTATATTCGCGGGTTATTGTCGCTCCGTCCGGGTACCTTATCAGGACGGGATTGCCATCGGCGTCGTAGGTGTAAGTCGGATCGTATTTGCCGATCTTCGTGCTATTTGCGTCATAGGTTGTCCGGCCGTTCTGGTCACGGCGAATAATTTTACCGGCGCTATCCATCCAAGTCTCAATTACGCGTCCACCCGCCGACTGCGCCTGGTTGTAATACTGCTTTTTGTATGAATCATACCCATACTCATAAGACCGGACATAGCCGTTTGTCCGGGATATCCTTGAGATATAATTGAATTTGTTGTATTCCAACATGGTCTCCACGCCGTTCGGCGCGACAATCGCGGTCAGATTACTGCCGGTATAAGAGTAACCTGTGTTTCTTCCGAGCATATCGGTTACGTTGGTAACACGTCCGAGGGAATCGTATTCATACTCAAACCGGCGTCCGCCGGAGGAGGCGTCGCTCATGGCGGTGACCCAGCCGTTCGTGTCGCGCTCAATCCAGGCGACCTGATTGCTTGAGGCATCCCGGATGCCGGTCAACCAATTATTTGAAGCATCATATATCAAGGCGGCCTCAATGCCGCTGCGGTCGCCGTAGGATTGTATGCGTCCTTCGGCATCATAGTTTCTCCAGTTGCCGCTTTGGGTATTCCGGTATTGATACCCGGTTTCAGTTTCCACAATAACGCGGTCATTATCATCCTGCATATTATATATCGTGGAGCTTTGGTTTGCCGGCGCATATGTGCCGCTCGCATCCTCAATAGTTTTGGGCTTGCCGGTGGTCTCATCAACCGCCCCGACCTGCAGATCGGCCAATTCCAAGTCCAACTTCACACCCTTGGCGGTCATCGCCAGCGAGCTGCCGCTGATGACCAGTGGCGACTGGACGCTGAATCCCGGGAATGCCTGAATGCCTTTTCCCATGCCAAGATCAATATCCATCGGGCCGAAGGATTCATTGCGTTTGCATTGATTTTTGCATTCGCCCTTATTAACCAGTGATCCGCCCGCGCGGCATTCCGGAAGCGCCGGCGGGCAAAAATCACCGGTTACCGGCTGTTCAGGATTGCCGGGACCAGACGGAACCGGGGGCGTCGGCGGACTTGGCGGTTGAGGCGAGGGATCATCGCCGGGAGTTGGATTCGGCGGCGTTGGGGGCGCTGGCGGTACCGGCGGATTGGGCGGAGTTGGCGGATTGGGCGGACCGGAGGGGCCACCACCCGGACAAGAACCATAGGTGTAAGTCAGGCAGAAGTCCACCGTCCGGGAATATCGCCACGTCTCGCATCTGGAATCATAGTAGTAATAGTCCAAATTAGCGCAGACCGTCCAGGTATAGCATCCGCCGCCTCCGGAGGCATCCGGCTCCTTGAGGCATGTCACCCGAAACGGCAGATCAAACGAAGACTGGGGAGCCAGACGTTCAGGTATATTATTAGTCAGAAATTCCACCCGGTATAAATCATCCGCGGAGTTAAAATTGAACCTGAATTTTTCCGCATTGATCAGGCCGTAATTTTTCATGGTGAAAGCGCCGCTGAACACGTCGCCGGCTTTCATGGCCGGCAATGAAATCGAAGCTGGGTCCGGCACCACGACCGGCGCGGGCACGTCCGTTTCAAAGGTGGCGTTCAGGATGATCTCATAGCAATCTTCTATCTCAATGGGCTTCACGGACCATTCCACGGTGACAAGCCTGTATTGCATGAACAATTCCTGGCTAAGAACTATTCCCGGTTTAACCCAGATCGTGCCGTTGAGTATATCGTGCTTATCGGCGGAGACGGAATATTTATAGCGGCCCACCGGCAGATTCTGGAAATCCGCCTCCCCTTCGGCATCGGTGGTCATATTGGTGCTCAGGACGGTGGTTCCATCTTGCTTATACAGTGCGATCCTTGCGCCGCTCACACCGTTATTCTTGTAACCGGTATAGAGGTCAATGACCTTGAAGAGCGCCTCGCCCGCGCCGGAATTATCCACCGCCACGTCAAAATAAACATCGTTGGTCGGAGCATTGCCGGCCGCGACCCGGAGGAGAAAGCGGTAGTTGGCCGAAGCGACCCCATTGCTTGGCGCAAAGGTGACGGGTATATTCCTGCTCGCGTTCACGGCCAGAGTTCCCTGGTTGGTGGCCGCGTTGAGCATAGCCCAGGCCGGAACCGCCGTCCCGTTGGTGGTCAGGAGTGCCAGGCTGACATTTTCCGCATTCGCCAGGCCGGCATTCCGCAATACAACGGTTTCCATGACTCTATTGCTCACCGCCACTCCCGTATTCACGTAATTCGGCGAACAACTCAAAACAGGATTGGCCGCCCAAAATTGATAACTCACCGTAACCTTGCCCCATGCGCCACCGGGAGCCTCGTCGCTCACCACGCGCAAGACGACCGAGCCGGGATTCGTCACCGTGGTATCCCCCCAGACGGAAAACGGCAAATTGACCGTCCGGTTTGAAACGACCTCAGTCAATGGCGCGTTGGTGATGACCACGTGCAGTCCCGACGGGACGGTATTGGTCTGGTCCTCCGGCAGGAAGGCCAACGCAAGGTTGGCAAGCGACAAACCTTCCGTGGGCGTCACGCCGACAACACAATCCTGTTGATTGCTGTAGTAAGTTTTGATGGACAAGGCGGCCGGCAAGACCCAAACGCGCGCCAGGGCAAACTGGGCCTGGACGGGCTTATCCAGGATATCCGGGTGCACTGCCCAGACCTTATAAACCCCGTATTCATTTTCACCGGGCGTGAATGTATATGAGAAGTTTCCGGCGGCATCACTGACAAGGTCATGGACACGTTCATAACCAAGCAGGGACACGGTCAGTTTTAACGGCGCATAGGGCACGGCATTGGTTCCGGAGCGCTCAACGGTAATCCCGGTGATCGTGAAATTGGTGGCGGTAACGGCCAAGGCCGGCGAGACATTGGTCACCGCAGCCGTATAGGCGGTTTGCTTGAGCGAGATCGCGCGCGAACCGGTCAGACCGGCGATTGTAACCTGGTCGGAGCTGCCATAATGGTAATAGAGGCTGTCTATTTCCAGACTGAGAACGGCGTTTTCCGGCGTATTGGTGGGAACCGTGATCTCGGTGTCGTCCGAAGTGAATTCCGCGCCGGGCGCCAATCGGGCGATCACGGCACCGTTGGGCATGTTCAATAACTGGGCGCCGGAAGTCTGCAAGACCGGCGCAACGGAATAGACCGAGCCATCCTGATGCAGGAGCTTGAAGCGAATCTGGTCGGAGGAGCGGCCGCCGCTCCACCCCATTACGATATCCACCGGCTCGGCGGAGGTATTATGGAGCGTAAACTGGGCCTTGCCCGTGGCGCCGCGGACGAATTCCTTGTTGAGCAAATCAACGGGAAGGAGTCCATCGCTGACCGTCATGGTGGTGGATGAAACGATGTTCACACTATCCCCATTACTGGGCGCGATCTCAAGCGTCCAGGTCATCACAGGGGCATCCGGAAGAGATGGCTGCCCGCCCACCACAAACGGCACAGTATTGGATGCATTGGCGTTGAGACTGAACGGATCGGAAGTATACGTCTGCCCGTCAATGACCATCCGGAGACGCATATTATAAACGGCGGACGAGCCCCCATTGCGCACGGCGAAATTCAGGCGGTTGATTGTCCCGCGTTTCAGCGTTGCGGTGGAAGACAGTTCCGCCGTGACATTTGGAAGCACTATGACGCGGCCCGTGCTTTCCACGGGATTAGTGCCGACCATGTCCACCGCCTTGACAACGTAGCGACGCGCGGATGGCGTGAATCCTGTATCTTGAAATTCGAAATTAGAAATTGGCAGGAGTTCTGAATTAAGTTTAACTTCCTGTCCGGACGCGCCCACATACACATTAAAGCCCGAAATGCCGGACGGGTTCGGATGCGTCCAGGCGATCACCGGCTGATTGGAGCCGGAATGCGTCACGGAAAGGGCATTAACCGGCAGGAGCGAGAGATTCGTGTAGGCTCCCACCGAGGGCGCTGATTCGTTGCCGGCGGAATCCAAGGCAGTGATCACATAATACACATGATCCTGGAGCGGATGCTGATCCAGGACATAAGTGTTGGGGATATTGGTAATCAGCGCGGCCAGATTGGCGATGTTTTGAGGGGAAATCGGAGCGGAAGAGCGATAGAGGGAATATTTTACCGGCTCGGCGGTCTGGGATGCCGGCCAGGATAGATTTATGCCGTTACCCGCCAGGACCATGCTCGGCGTCCCCGGCGCGGGCGGCGGATTGGAGTCGGAAAGCAGGCCGATGGAAACGCTCAGCGCACTGAGTGATTCCTGTCCGTTGGCGCGGCGGACCGAGGCCACGGCATAGATATTGGAGCCTTCCGGCGCTGTCTCCCGGAACGTCAATTGTCCGGAAGAATATGCCCGCGGGCTTAAATCTGCTTCGCCGGGCGCCTTGCGGTAAACCCGGTAATCGGCGGCATTCGTGACCGCATTCCACGCAAGTTCCACTTCGCCCTTGGGCAAGGCCCGGCCGGTCAAATTGACGGGCGAGTCCAACGCGGGAAGATTGGTCCCCTGATAGACCTGGAAGAGATCAGAGGTCAGAGGTCGGAGGTCAGAGTTGGAAAGAGAATCATAAGCGCGGTAAGTGAAAGTCATGGTTTCGGGTGTAACGCCGGCGTTGGCCGGAAGCGTTATGTTACCCACCCAGGATACGGTTGTCAAGGGCGAGAGCGGCACAGAAGTCGGAGTCTGCGCGGTCTGCGAGAGAGAATAAAAGAGTTCAGGAGTGCCCTGCGGCAGATCCCCGGCATTGAATACCAGGACTGCGGTAACGGTCGTCGGATTGGAAGAATCGTTCCGGATGGGGGACGCCGGCGTTACCTGGACTTCATTCGCGACGGGTCCGGCGGTGTCAACAATCAGGGTGGCATTGGAATCAATGGCAACACCCCGGTTGCCGACCAGATCGCGGCAGGAAAAATTGAACCAGGCCGTGCCGGAGGGCGTGTTGCTGGAAATAATGAACGACCCGCTGTAATTAGTGACCGAATCCTGTTGCAGGGAAATGACGATTGGCGTGCCCATGGCTGGAGTCAGGCTAAGGAACGGCGTGGTCAAAAGCGGTTCGCTGACTGCCAAGTTAAGACTGATTGTGCCCGGAGCGTAACGTTTTTCAGCGGGAAAGCTGCGGCCGGTGGTCGTGGTGGTAATGACCGATGCCCTGGGCAATGTGCCGTCGGCCACGGCCGAAGCTTCGGAAGAGAGAGGACTATGCGTATCCACGACATTCACCGTAACAACCCGATAAAAGTTGGTGCCGTCGGCGGGGGGCAGATCGCTATAGCCGACGCCGGTCAACAGACCGGAATTCAGTTTGACCGCTTGATTGGTGGCGCTGAAAGAGCTTGTGGAACGATAGACGTTATAGCCCTTGATATTGACGCCGACTGGCGCCCACCAGCTGAGGGCGATGACGCCGCCCTCGCGGGCTTCGGCCTTGATATTGGAAGGCGCGGGCGGAATGGAAGAATCCAGCGTAACGCTCACCGGCGCGGATTTGGCGCTTTCACCGGCGCGGTTGGAAGCAATGGCCTGGATCTGGTTGGTGCCTTGGCAAAGAATCAGCGCGGCGGAAAAAGTTCCGGTGGACACGACGGGAATAATCGCGCCGGAGCGCGCGTCATTGACATAAAACGCCACCGCGGAAGCATACTGGTCGGCCGAGCCGGAAACCGTCAGGTTGGAATTATTGACCAGGATGCCGGAAACCGGAGCCGTAATGACCGGCGCGGGCGGAACAGCCAGCGTGACAGTCAGATTCGTGTCCACCGTGTTGCTGTTGCCAATGGTATCCCAGGCAACAAGGCTGAGGACATGGGAACCGTCATTCGTCGTGGTTGTAACATTCCAGAAGCAGGAAAAGTCCGAGCCGGCGCCGGTTTGCGTCTTGAGCGTAACGCCATCCATCCGGAATTCAACCTTGCTCACCCCCGCCGGATCGGAAGCCGAGACTGAAATCGTGCCCGGATCGGCAATGGCTGCGGGCACGGCGGAACCGTTCCATTTAAGGCCGGTAAGCGCCGGACCGTTCGTATCGGGCCGTGGCACAACGGGAATGGTAATGACCGACTTGGTCTCGCCGCCGGACTTGTTGACCGTAGTCACGGCAAAATAATTTGTCACATTATTTTGCAGGCCGGCAACGGACGCCGAAAGATTCGTCGTGGTTACGCGCGATGCCATGCCGGAAACGCTGGAAAAATCGGTTTCCGAACAATAAATCGCAAAATAACCAACGTTGCTTGAAGGTTGAACGGCATCCCAGGAGAAAGACGACATACCGCTGTATGGTTCGGCGACAATATTGGTGGGATTATCCATGAGCGTGTAACCCATGGCAATGGCGCCGGAGCTTTCATTGGTGTCGTTATCAAAAGCCGTGACACGGAACTGGTAAGCGGAAGCGCGGGAAAATCCTGAACGTTCATATGAAGTGACGGAGTTGGAGACCTCTGCACCCGTAGTTTCATTGGTGACGTAAATACGGTAGCCGGCCAAATCGGCATCCGGATTCATTGAAGGAGTCCAGGAAACGACAAGGTGATCATCAAAGCACTGGAAGGAAAGCACGGCGGGATTTGTCGGCGCGACGTTATCAAACGGCGCGGCGGCAATGGAAATGACGTTGGAATCGGCCAAACCGGTTATATCGGTTGCCATGACGGCATAGTAATTGGTTTCGTTGCGGGTCAAACCGGTAACGAGAAAAGTTTTGGAGCCGGCGGGTCGCATGGCAATGCTCTGGGCTTCGGACACGTTTGTGAATGACGCGACATTTTGATAGACGGTATAAAAACTGATATCGGCACCATTGGCGTTTTCATCGTAGCCGGACCAGTCCAGCGTAATAACCGTGCCTTTACCCTGGGTGACGGCCGTCAGGTTGGAAACCGGACCGGGCGGCAGGTTGCCATAGATGATGATGACATTCGTGGCGGAACTGGTGTTGTTGGCGGAATCCCGTGCAACAAAGGCCAACTGGTTGGAGCCTTCAGCAAGCGATACAGAATTAGACCAGATGGTTGAGTCGGAAAGCGGAATCACTTCAACGCCGTTCATCAGGATGGCCGAATTGGTTTCCTTCACGCCGGAAACCAACTGATTGGAGATGATGGTCGGTGAAACAACGGGATTAATGGTCGGCCGGGCGGGCGGCGTGGTATCAAGAGTGAAGGTTGAAGAAAAGGGCGACGATGACCAACCCGCGTTGTCCTTTAAAGTTGCCGACACGGAATAATTGCCGTCCAGCAGACTTCCGGACGGGGTAAAGCTCAGCGTATTCGTGGACGCAATGCTCCAATTGGTGGAAAGCAATGTGCCGTTCCGGCTGACGGATAATTGCGACCCGTTTAGATCAATACCGCTTGCGAACTCTTGATAATAGAGTGTAATCACGGAAGGCGGCACATTGGTCAGAACTCCGTCTGCCGGCGATATTGAAGTTATGACCGGGGCGACCGAATCGGCAATGAAGATGTAATTATTTGTCGGCGAACTGTTGCCGGCGGCATCCATGGCAGAGAGCGAAACAAGGTTCAGTCCCTGGCCGAAAACGATGGGCTTAGTCCATGGGCCGGAGCCGATGATAACGGCCTTGCCGCCGTTGATCCAGACTTCGCTATTGTCATCTCGTGTGCCGCAGAGCGTGACGTTGATGTCGTTCACGGTGTTGGTGGCCGGGGCGGCGGCAAAATTGGTGATAACTGGCGCGGAAGGAGCGTCAAAATCTATTGAAAATGAATTTGTACAAGCCCACTCCATGGGATTATCCAGGATGTTATTGATGTCAGGTCCGATAACCAGATTATATTGGCCTTCATTGGTAAGCGCGGATGCCGGATAGACGCGGAATTCGCACGATGATTCAACGGCCATTCCGGTCAGGGTGAGAGCGCCGCCGGGTCCGGTCAGGGCGAGATCGGCGAGGGTGAACGTATTAGTATTGACGGCGGAACAAAACCGGATGAAAAAGTTGGTTACGCCGTAAGCAACCGCGCCGCTTGGCGCCACCTCTTGAATCATCAACGGGCCAAGGCCGATTGAAAACGACCACACGTTCCCAGTCGTGACACCATAAGTATTACTGGCATCAATCCTCCATTGATAATTTGTGCCCAACAATAAAACATCTGGGGTATAAACGGGGTTTGTCACCGGAACTGATCCGCAATAAATTAAATTATTGGACAAACCAAAATAAATATCGAAATTTGATGCGTGTATTTGATTTGCGAAGCCTGCTCCACCATCAGCCCAGCTTAATGTTACGTTCATTGATTGCTTAACCGCGCCATCCGCGGGACTTGGCGATATCGGTTTTAAGGGACACGGAATGAGCCATTCATACGCCCCCATATCAACAAGATCATTAAAGATTCTCGGCAATCCGTTTAAATCCTTACTACGCACATCATTTGCATCAATCATCCATGAATAATTGGCGCCTGCATTTATACAAGGGGAATTTGTGGCAAGATTATAGTTGCCATTGGTAAAATTTACAAAACTAATGTTAGTATAACTAATATTGCTGTTACCACCAAAGTTTTCTCCACACGAATATTCAACGTAAGCATTTTCGTGATTATAACCACCGTTCCTTACAGAAATACAATTATATACATATGAATAGCGAACACCGCTTGCGGTATTACTCGTTATGGTGCAATTATATAATCTAGACCCCGTGGCGCCATCTCCAGTCCACCAATTTCCTGCGCCATAATTACCAACCAACAAACAATTATAGAAAACCCCTCCACTGGCGCCACCACCGTCCACAGCCGTATTATTTTTTAATATACAATTATATACATACGCATTCGTCCCTTCCAATGGCTGTCTTGGACAATAAACACCGCCGCCATTTTGACAACATCCATCTTGAATAGTAAACCCGATTAACGTTGCTCCGTTGTCCATATATACCCCGCGTTGTCCCCACATGGTAACGCCACAACCTTTAATTATTGTTTTTAAAGCGCCATTAACGCTTTTTACCGTTATTGAGTTTGTAATTACCACACGATTGCTTACACCGCCAATTATGGTTGTTCCAGCATCATATATTCCATTAGTGACCAAAACACACTCAACTACAAATGGATTGCCAGTTGAACAAACATTGACGGCATCTTGAATATTCGTGGCCGCATTTTCCCACGATGTATACGGAGATATGCTTCCGCCATTTGTTGACACATAATGGATAATTTCTCGCTCAATAGTGGAAAAGGTCCACACATCGCCGGTTGCCACGCCCACAGAGTTGCTTGCGTCAACTCTCCACTGATAAGTTTTCTCATACTCCAACATGCCGAGATTATAGGGTTGCAAAACTGTTACGACATGATTGGTCAATGCGCCGGGATATCCCCAATAAACATGGAAATGAGTTGCCATGCCATCATCCGACCAACATAAATTAACGTTGGGAACGAGATTGTCGGAATTATCGGAAGGGCTTATATTGATGACTTTTGAAGGAATATGCAAATTAGTAACCGCATATCGGACAATCACAATACCAGAACCGCCATTGCCGCCAAGCTGAGTATAAGACCCACCACCGCCGCCGCCTCCCCCTCTAGTTGCAGTACCATCTGTTCCAGGTTGTTGTTGAAGCCCACCATTACCGCCGACACCACTTCCGCCAATTCCCCTAACAGATCCATCACCACCACCACCACCACCGGCATAATAGACACTTACACCAGATATATCATAAGCTAAACCATTACCACCATCACCCGGCAGATTTCCAGCTTTACCCACGCCACCAGCACCACCACCGCCACCACCGCTACCATTGGCGCTATTAACTCCATTTCCACCAGCATATCCTTGACCATTAGTAGCCGCACCACCGGCGCCACCGCTGCCATCACCACTACCACCACCACCACCTGAACCACCAGCTTTACCAGCTTGGGACGGATGCGGACTACCACCGCCTCCGCCATAAGCAATATAAGCACCAAAAACGCTATTTCCACCATTAGCACCCCCGCCGCCACCGGCACCTTTAGCGCCACCGCCACCAACAGTCACCGAACAATTACTTGATACGACCATATTTGTTGTATAAATTAAACCACCTGCCCCGCCACCTCCCCCCCATTCACTAGACCCACCACCACCACCAGCCACAACCAACACATCACAATTTAATGAATCACTAACGACTTCAAATGTACTCGTACCAATATTTGTGAATGAATGGACAAAATAGCCTCGGTTGGTGGTTATCACACCGCCTGTCGCCGGCGCGTCATGGGCCATTCCCACGCTCCAAGCCATCAAACCTAAAAACATGACTGTCAATATTCTCATTTATTCAACTCCCATGTATTCGCAAAAAAGTGGTTTCATTTATCCATTCTGACCGTCAGACCCGGCCCTTCAAAACGGAAAAGACTGAGAGGCACCGCCTGATCCGGATCGGCCTGCTCCAAAATTTTAAAAGCGATATAATTCGCCTGCCGGACATTGAAGTTTTTTTGCTCCGGATCGGCCATAACCCAGATTGACCCATCATAAAATTCCGCCCAGTCGTGCAGGGAATATGGTTTCAGGATCATGCTTTTCGGACAAACAAACCCGCTCAGCATCCGCGCCGGAATACCGTTGGCGCGGCAAAGCGCCGTGAACAACGCCGCATATTCGGTGCAGTCGCCTTTTCGATTCCGCAAGGCCCACAACGCACCGCGATTCGCGGCATGAAAACCGGAATACTTGAGATTATCGGCCACCCATTGATAAATGTTCCGGGCGGTGGCGGAGGGATTTGCGCCTTTGAGATTTCCGGCAATCTCTGTGACTTTCGATTGCCGATTTTCAATTGTCGTTTTTTTGTCGGATTCAGAAACGGAATTTTCAAATTGCTTATTTATGGATTGCGGTTTATCCGCCAGTTTAAGGTCGGCGGTAATGCTGACGATCCGGGAACCGTAAGGCGGAAGTTCCACCGTGAAATGCAGGACGCGGTTTCCAAATGAATTAGTGGTCAATTCGCACTCATCCGAGGCTTTGACGTTCAGGCACCATTGGGTGGCGGTTTGTTCGAGCGGAATACTGACCCACAACCCACCCTCTTTAAGCGTGGAATTCAAAGTGTTTTCAAGCGTAAAACTGTAGCGGATTTGGCGTTCTATGGCGTATTCCGCTGGAACGGAATACGCAGGGGTCAGAACCGCAAAGGCCAGAGTTCCAGAGACCAGTACCTCAAAAGACAGAAGCCAAGGGACAAAAGACAGTATCCGGGAAACGGCAGAATCTGCTTTCTGATTTCTGGCTACTGACTTCTCTCTTTTCACGAGCATCCCCCGCACGATTTTTTGACAACGACACCGCGAACCAAGCCGGTTTTAGCACCGGTATGAAGTGACCGCGTAGCCGACTGAGCCGAACATGTTCTTAAATAAGCTTCATATCCGGCCATGCCACCGGCCAGGGTATATACGCGCGCACCGGACTTCTGTCTCAGCAAGGCAATACGCCCCGCAGCAGTGGTGTCGTCCTCATCGGCAAGAAGGAGGATATTCAAAACCGGCGTGCCGGAAGACGCCGGAGCGGACGTATTATCCGGCGGCAATTTAAAATCACCGCCGCGCCCAAGCGGCACGACATCCGGGAACAGGAAAGCAGCCCGCGCCGCTTGGTTGGCGCCCGCAGCAACAACGAACCAATCGCTAAAATGACGGACTTGTTCAAAAACGGATGGCGCCAGCACAGATAGTTTTTCCACCGCCGCCGGATTGCCCTCCAGCGCGCCGCCGGACTGCCGCCAGGCAACCAAGCCTCCACTGAGAATCCAGACCGAAGAAAACCCGGCCGTGCGCAAATCACGGCAGGTTTGTTCAAGGGCGGGATCGCCTCCGCATGCGTCCACCAATACCAAGGGAAACGATCGAAGTTGGCTTTGGGCCTTTAGCGAAAACAAGGCGAAATTCCAGGAGGACGCCACATGGCTTTCATTAAATGCCGAAGCCGGCCGTACATCAATAATACGAATAGCTTCACCGGCGCTGAGGCGTGACTGAACGGCCTCAGCCGTCAAGTAGCAGGATTCATCACGAGATGTGATAACCCGGCATAAAAGATGGGGCGCAATGGCGGCCGTCCCTTCGGAAACCGCCTTCTTTCCGGAAGACGTCGGAGTAACCCTGCCTTCCACAATCATGGCGCGAACGGGCACATTCGGATCAGTGGATTCCACAAACACCTTGTATGCAACGTCGCCGATTTTATCCGGCACCAGGCGGCACAAGACAGAACCGGTCTTTTTCGGGGCGATCTGCCGGGGATAGGACAACACGCGCAGACAATCGCAGGAAGGGCGCACTTTGGTGATGACCAACGGATCGGTGCCGGTATTCGTAACAACAAAGGCATATTGAACAAATGCCGAGCGCGAAAGAGAACCAAAGTTAAAAGACGCCGCGACGGGAACCGAACAGGTGACAGGTTGAGCCAAAGCAAATCCAGCGCAGGCCCAAATAATGGCCAATATACTTAACCGGCAATATCCAACATTTGTCAATCTGTATGACATCCTGTCAGTTCAAATTAAGGGTTTGTTTGATTGGTATAGATTCCCATGGACATATCCCCCATCGGCGGAATATTGGACAAACTGATCCATAGATAGTATTTACTGACAGCATCATTTTGTCCAACGGGAGGAGCCAGATTGATAATGCGATTTGTAACCATGTCAAAGTTACCGGTAACCGAGTTAAAACCTCCGGCGCCGATCAAGTTGGCAACATTGGTGCCGTTGACAAACAAATTGGATGAAACGCTCAATGATCCGTTGATCACCCCGCCGGTCGCGCTCAAAGCGCCGACCTGAGCGGCGGTGATTCCGGTTAATTGCGAACCATTGCCGGTTGGAGATAAAAATGCGTCAGAATTATTCATGGCCGCAGAACCAAGCCCCAGATTGTTGCGAGCGATGGCCGCCGTGGCCGTCAATTCAGAGAGATTATTTACGGCCAGCAACGCTCCAGCGTTCGTGCTTAACGCCCCGACCTGCGTGGCGGTGATGTTGGTCAATTGAGCGCCATTACCGTTCGTGGTTAAAAAGACACTGGCATCATAAGTCGCCGCGGAGCCCAGTCCCAGATTGGTACGGGCGACAGGTTTATCAACAACGTCCGAAAGATTGCTTGAGGCCCTCAAAACCCCGGCCGCAAGACTTGCCCAGTTGGTAATCGGCACACCACCCAAGGTCACGGCCGAGACGATGCTTGTGCCGTCCACGCGGACATTACCAACCACATGCAGTTTTTCCGCCGGATTATTCGTGCCAATGCCGACTTTGCCCATAAAGGTGTTGGCGCCAGAAGCATTGGTCTGACTGATTCCATCGGAAGAGATTGTCAGGGTGGAACTATTATTTGTGGAAGAAGAATTGGTGGAAATCAGATATTTTACAATTACAATGCCAGAACCACCATTGCCGCCAGGCTGCGTATAAGACCCACCACCACCGCCTCCTCCACCTCTATTTGCAGTACCATCTGTTCCAGGTTGTTGTTGAAGCCCACCATTACCGCCGACACCACTTCCGCCAATTCCCCTAACCGATCCATCCCCACCACCACCACCACCGGCATAATAAACACTTGTACCGGAGATATCATAAGCCAAACCATTGCCGCCATCACCCGGCAGATTTCCAACTTTGCCCACACCACCAGCACCACCACCGCCTCCACCGCTACCATTGGCACTATAAACTCCATTACCACCAGCATACCCTTGACCATTAGTAGCCGCACCACCGGCGCCACCGCTCCCATCACCGCCACCACCGCCTCCACCTGAACCACCAGCTTTACCAGCTTGGGATGGATGCGGACTACCACCGCCACCGCCATAAGCAATATAAGCGCCAAAAACGCTATTTCCACCATTAGCACCCCCGCCACCACCAGTACCTTTAGCGCCACCACCACCAACAGTCACCGAACAATTACTTGATACAGCCGTATTTGTATAAATCAAACCACCACCACCGCCGCCTCCCCCCCATTCGCTAGACCCACCTCCACCACCAGCCACAACCAACACATCGCAAGTCAACGAGCCACTGCTAACCTCAAGCGTGCCGCTGTTAGTAAATGTATGAATTCGATAATTCCCATTCGTAGTGATGTTTCCCCCCGTGGCCGTCGCATTAATTGGCGCTGTTGTTAATTTTAATGCGCCATAAACCGTCGCATCCTGTGATACGGTCAGATTATCCACCGCCAAATCACCAGCCCAAACTGAGAAGACCGGCAGAAGAACCGCTATAATTATCATTGCCTTTGTAATTTTCATGTTTGCTTAATCTCCTTCTACAGTTTGACGTTTCCTTCAATAATCACTTTCACGTTTTTTCCCTGGATATTCAGATTTTCGTTATATGTGCCGGACCGGATGATGATCGTGTCATTTGTTTCGGCAATTGAAAGACCGCCATGAACCGTCTTTTTCGGCCCTTTCTTATTCGCGGAAACATCCGGAGCGCGTCCGGTAAGATTATCGTTGCCTTTTGCCTGGTCAACGTAGATTACGCCCTTTTTCTTATTTTTCTCATCACCATCATGATCATCTCCATCCCCGCTATCGTCTCCGCCGCCCCCACCCGGATTGTTGGTTGAACTGCCGGAATTAAAACATTCGTCATAGTCGTTGATGCCATTGCCGTTGGAATCAACACTATAGTCAGATGTGCCGAGTTGGCACTCCTGGTCGGCGTCAAGCCCGTCTCCGTCTTCATCTATGTATAATAAGCCTTCGTACACGGCAAGTACGCCGGTTTTGCACCGGAGTTGAATGACGGCGGCAGAGGGGAAGGTTGCCAGCGGCACATTCAGGATTAAAACCAAATCGTTTGCAGAATCAGCGGACGCGACCCGGTCTTCGCCTGTGGCTTCGCCGAGGCAGGCGGAGCGCGTCCCTCCACAGTAAGAATTGCTGGCTGACAGCAGATTGCCAAAGAGGTTTTCGGCAATCACCATGCCGTTGGTATCAAGAAGGTCAATGCTGACCTCAGGCCAAACTGAACGGGACGAGGTCGGCCCGTCTCCAGATTCCCGCGAAGCAAGATTTGAATCAGAAGGCCGCGCAGGCTGTGCGGCCCTGCCCAAACGAACCGCATAACGCAGGTTATTGGTCAAGATTGTCCGGTCCAAGTCAACGCACAAACTATCAACCCCTTTACCCCCATGCCCCGATACATACCAACATGACTGCGTCGTCTCCGGATCGTAAATCCATTCCCCGCCGTTCTTGTATGCGCCCAACAACCAGTCGGGATGGGCATATTCATATTCGTCGCCGGTCGTAAAATGCGGATTTCCCCAT
>JGI24730J26740_1000631_pt1 | contig 23099 bp, 20 predicted proteins | sample EPASupsiteSAE347_FD_26740 | JGI IMG/M metagenome (IMG submission 26740)
CAGGTAGTCCACAAGGTGCCGACCCCGGAGGAATACGCGGGAATATACCTTGCCGGTCCAAGCATTATCTAAAAAACAGGAAAATCAATGATATTTATTGGTGGAAAAATGGACGCGAACGTAAACATGCTATATTCCGAACTTAAGCGCCTCAACAAGACCGTTGAGATGAACAACGCCTTGCTCTTGAGCGTCATACCCACTGAAAAGGTCAGCGCAAAGGAACTTGGCCGGCTGAAGAAGATCAAGGCCGAAATGGACTCGGGCAAGGCCGTCCCATACTCAAAGAGCTTATTCTGACAAGCCTAAGACGGAAAGGGAATTCGGATGTTTTCCGTAGAATTCAGCAACAACTCTCTCAAAGCGCTGCGCAAAACAGACGCCAAGACGCGCGCCCGGGTNCACAAAGTAGCCGACGTGCTCACTNNTGAACCCGTTCCGGTAAACCGCTTTGACGTGCGAAAACTTTCGGGCTTCGACGGCTGCTACCGCATCCGGCTCTCAAGCTACCGGCTCAAGTACTTCGTTGACTGGGACTCCAAGAAAATCCAAGTCCTCGAATTCGAAAGGCGCGACGAGCACACGTACGACTAGCTTGGGCCCCAAGCCGCTGTTTTCCCTTTGCAAAGTCACGTTCGACGGCAAGACCCAGAAGCTTTCCTTACTAAGCCACGCTTAAGCCCAACTCTGCGCCCTAATTTGGCTCGAACACTCATCTTTTTGTTCAGTTCGGCACCAAGTATAATGAGTTGGGCAGCTGAACTCCTTCTACATTTCACCGGAAACCACCTCCCAGTAAAAGAACTCCTTTTTGCATATGCACTTTCGGCAGGCTTTGTCCTGCTTGGAGGTTTGGTGAACATGAGCGAACACGACCAGCTGATTTCAACTACAGTAGGACTCCCTTTGAACAAAAAGGCTATTTTGTCAAAAGGCGGACCGCATAGACCACCCAAAAGGGGCGCCGGACGAGATACGAGGAAAACGGCCGGACATTACTGCAGTAAAGGGAAACGATCGGATAATCATAGAGGTTGAGGACTCGGAAACGTACGCGCAGGAAGAACACATCCGGCAATACAAGGCATTTTCAGGGATTCCAGGCTGGCGGTTCGTCCTTATGGTCCCAAAAATCGTCGGACCGGAAGCGGAAAAGGTGCTGAAAGACAACGGCATATCCGGCGAAGTATTTACTAGCTGATAAACGTACAGACTTGAAAAAGCACCATAGTTAGCCGCAAGTCCAAAGGCTTAAAGTCGGCCAGCGGCTAAACCATTACAAGCACTCTGGCATGGATTCTCCACACGCCAAAACAGGCGAACCTGCCAGACTGGAAAAATACAAGGGAATAAAATGAGCAAAACCGCCCGGCCGCAACCATATTCGGCCCAAACAAACATCTTTTTGAGCAGTCCGGCACCAAAGAATAATGAGTTGGGCAGCTCATCTTCGACACGATTGAGGCCTAGCACAGGAAGGGTAAAGACAATATTATAGGATAGGAGCACAAGAATAGATGAATGAACAAGTTTGAGGAAAAACTAGGTAGATATCATTACGGCTATTCTGAAGACAAGCGGTCAGAGATATCTATAATATGGTTAGCTAGTATTAACGTAGATTCTATAAATTGCATAAATTTTCTTTCGTCAAAATACGCTCTCGCAGTAGGTGAAACTGCTACATTCATGGCGAGTAAGTATCCTTTCCTGAAAAGTAAATGGAAGGTAATCTGTCGTTCAGTTGAAAATACTGGTTCTTTTTACACCAACGACGGCGATGCTTTCGAATTCTTCTCCTATGCATTATTCAAAGACATTAATGGTGTTGTGCCTACCTTTGAACGTACTGTTGACCGGACTGTCGATGCGACTTTGCAATCAATAGACACTCCTCTTGAAGTAAAGACATATGGCTTGGAACCAATCCATAACGCACATAGTTTTTTAGACTCTTTTGTCAGCGGTAGGATATTTTCAGGTTCAACCAAGGGTACGTTATATTTTGACATTACTTTCGAAAATCAGCGGATAAACGAAGAATTCCTGAAAGGAATTTCCGGAGAGATTTCGTACCTTTTAGACCTTTTGAAAACAAAAGACACAACTAAGACGATTATTTTGGAGTCTATGGTTAGGTCCAAACGAAACTTTTGCCTAATAAAGTTGGTTTGCTTTCCTTCCTTAGTATCATACTTGGATTTTTGGGGCGGACATGATCGCGCGGGTCTTCAAACAGATGCCCCCCAGTATTATTTGAGCACAACCTTAGCAACTGTTGATTTTGATTTCCTCTTTACCAAGTGGTGCAAGGACAAAGAAATTGACAAAAAAAGCAGTTGCGTTTTCGTCTTTACCATACCACAATCAGTATACGATTCTGCAAGCGTTGCTGACGCCTACGACAGGGTGTTGAAGAAGTTTCCGGCGTTCAAATGTCTATGCTACGTCGACCTATGGGAAGACACAGACAAACTTGCGGCGATAGACATTTTTTCAGCTTCGGAAGACGAGGCAGAAAAATTGATTGGATTGCTTGACCCTGCTAAAGTCAGTCTGAGACGCAAAGTCATCGCCAAACTTGTCCCAGATTCAGCAGCTAATTCACACGAATAAAGTCATTCATCTTAGATGAAAACCAAAAAGACAAAAAGTCTAAAGGTTTAAAGCCCGTCAGGAACAACTTTAGTTATATAAGAAATATCCGGCACCGGACGCCTCTAGGGGAATCGGCAAGAAAAATCATTTGAACCGGGAAAGCAAAAGGGAAGCCAAATGAGCAAATCCGCGCATCCACTTGTGTCTGTTGTTGTCACCACTAAAAACGAAGAGCGAAACATCCGTGACTGTATGGAAAGCATCAAGAAACAGGATTACCCTAACATTGAAATCATCGTGGTTGACAACGCTTCAACTGACCACACCAAGGAAAACGCCCGGAAGTATACCAAACTAGTTTTCAATAAGGGTCCGGAAAGGTCCGCTCAGAGAAATTTTGGCGTTTCAAAGTCAAAAGGAAAGTACATAATGTATATAGACGCGGACATGATTCTCACATCAACGGTTATCGAGGAATGCGTAAAGACAGCTGAGACAAATCCCAAAATTGTAGGAATATACATTCCCGAAAAAATAATCGGCGAAGGCTTTTGGATAAAAGTCAGGGATTTCGAGCGCAGTTTCTACAACGCAACTGTAATTGATTGCGTCCGTTTCGTTTCCAGGAAGGCTTTTGACAAGGCCGGAGGATTTGACGAGTCGATGACCGGTCCGGAGGACTGGGACTTCGACAAGAAAATCAGGCTAATCGGGAAGACCGGGATAATCAAGGCCGAGATAATGCATAATGAGGGAAGTTTCAACCTATCAAAATATGTTTCAAAAAAAGGCTATTACGCAAAGGACATGAAAAAGTATGCAATAAAATGGGAAAACGACGCTGATGTCAAAAAGCAGCTTGGCGCCAGCTACCGACTATTCGAAGTATTTGTTGAAAACAAAAAATGGCGCCGACTTGTTGCGCATCCTACGCGTACTGCCGGAATGCTGCTGCTAAGGCTTTTCGTAGGCTTAAAATTCTTGCAAAACAGAGATCATATTGGGTAATTCTATGACAAAAAAAGCACTCATAACAGGGTCAGCCGGGCTTATTGGATCTGAATCGGTTAAGTTTTTTTCCGAAAAGGGTTTCGAAATAACCGGAATAGACAACGATATGCGTTCGCAGTTCTTCGGTAAGGAAGCCAGTACAAAATGGAATGCCGAACTCCTTGAGAAAAAATACCCTGGATACAAACACGTATCAATGGACATTCGCGACCAGAAAGGAATGGACGAATTGTTCTCAAAGGAGCACTACGACCTGATAATTCACTGCGCTGCACAACCTTCGCATGACTGGGCGGCCAAGGACCCGTCAACTGACTTTACGGTCAACGCAAACGGAACACTGAACGTTCTTGAGAACTACCGAAAGCACTCGCCTGACGCAGTATTCATCTTCACTTCAACCAACAAAGTATACGGCGACACGCCCAACACGCTGCCGCTTGAGGAACAGGAAACGCGCTACGAGATGCCAGCTGACAATCCATTCTACAAGGGAATTGACGAGACGATGAGCATAGACAACTCTAAACACAGCCTGTTTGGAGTGTCAAAGGCTGCTGCAGACTTGCTTGTACAGGAGTATGGAAAATATTTCGGATTGAAGACGTCGGTTTTTCGCGGAGGATGCCTCACTGGACCTGCGCACTCTGGAACTGAACTCCATGGTTTCTTGGCGTACTTGGTCAAGTGTGTAATTACCGGCCGAAAATACACAATCTTTGGCTACAAGGGAAAACAAGTAAGGGACAACATCCACTCGTATGACCTCGTCAATGCATTCTACAACACATATCTACACCCAAGAACGGGCGAGGCATACAACATGGGCGGCTCACGCCACTCCAACGTCTCGATGCTTGAAGCCATCCAAAAAATCGAGACGCTGACAGGCAAGAAAGCCAACGTGGAATACGTAGACAACAACAGAATTGGCGACCACATCTGGTACATTTCTGACGTGTCCAAGTTCAAGAGCCACTACCCCGACTGGGACTTCAAGTATGATATTGACATGATTTTGGAAGAAGAATGCAAGTATGGACATTTCTAAGAAGAGAATCTGCATCTCCACCCATTATCAGGTCTATGGGGCGCCGCAAGCCCTGCGCGACTACCTGATTTCAAGAAAGGCCGAGGAACTCGTTTACATCGCCCACCCTCTTTCTGCCAAAGGTAATTACACTTATTTTGAGACAATCCGCAGGGGTAGGGTTATTGAAAAGAAGGAAAGCAGGCTGCGTACCGGCATAAACCTGTTGAACTACCCGCTCGAACTGTTTCTCACCATCAAAAAATGTATCGGCTGCAGGAAAATTGACCTTTTCATAGGAGTTGACAACCTCAACGCATTTGCAGGCATACTACTCAAAAAAATGGGCATTGCTAAGACGACTATATTCTACACAATAGATTATGTCCCGGAAAGATTTGACAACAAGATACTCAACGGGATTTACCACTGGATGGACGCCTATTGCGTAAGGAATTGCGATTATACTTGGAACGTCTCAGGCAGGATTGCACAGGCGCGAAATGACTACCGGGGGCTTTGCGGAAAGAAATATGAACGCCAGACGGTTGTGCCCATTGGCGTATGGCCGGACAAAGTTAAAGTACAACCCTTTGAAAAAATCCGAAAGCACAGGCTTCTTTTCATAGGCCACCTCTTACAAAAACAAGGCGTGCAGTTCGTACTAGATGCAATACCAGCCATTTCTAGGAAGATTCCGGACTTTAATTTCCTAATAGTAGGCGGAGGCGAGTACGAAACCGAACTCAAAAACCGAGCTAGACGACTAGGAATTGAAGACCGCGTCACTTTTACAGGCTGGATAAAGGACCGCAAGAAAATCGACGTAATAATGGCGGACAGCGCAGTCGCTATTGCAATGTACCAAAAATACGACGAAAAGGGAAACGTTTCTTTCACGTACTTTGCAGACCCAACCAAAATCAAGGACTACCTGTCAGCAGGATTACCAGTCATATTAACTGACGTTGCGCACAATGCGTATGAAATTGAGCGCAAGGGCTGCGGCAAGGTAATCAAGCTGGACAGCAATGACATTACTAGGGCAGTAGTAGACATGATGAAGGACGAGAAGGCTCTCAAGACGTATCGCAGCAACTCAAGAGAATACGCATTATTATTCGATTGGAACGTAATTTTTGAAAGGGCGTTGAAAGGGATAATATGACTCGAGACTTGTCAAAATACGGCCAATACAAAAACGATGTATTTGCAAAACTAGACTTTGATTTCAAAGAAGGCAAGAAGATTCTTGATGTGGGATGCGGCGACGGATCCGATGCGAAAATATTCATAAAAGAATTCGGGCTTGAAACTTTCGGAATTGACGTATACGAACACAAAAACATCCTAAAGACTAAGGGATTAAAGTTCCAAAAAGCGGGAATTTACAAAATACCATTCAAAGACGAAACGTTCGACTACGTGTTCCTGCATGATATACTCCACCACATAGACGAAAAAAACCAGGACTACAACAATCACATCAAGGGCTTGTACGAACTTAAACGCGTATGCAAGAAAGGCGGCTATATAATCATTGTCGAAGGCAACCGCTATAATCCGCTGTTCTACCCACACATGGTAAAAATGCGTGGTCACAACCACTTCAGGCAATCCTATTTCAAAAAAATCGTTAGGGAATCGTTCTCAAACCCGGTGTTCAAGAATTTTGAAGCCCATTCTTACCCAAAGAAGTTGCTACCTTTTTTCAAGGTCTACGAATACGTTGCTGAAAAAATGTTTCCTAAATCCATTTTAGCATATAATGTGGCGATAATAATAAAATGAAAATTGATTTTAATCAATACTTATGCTGTCCTGAATGCAAATCGGACTTACGTTCATTCAAAGAGAGATTAAGGTGCAAAAAATGTTCAAAGGAGTATGGAATTTGCAATGGAATCCCCATATTGGTTGACCTTGATAACCTTCCGTTACACCTAAAGGGTCAAGTAAGATATTTTGAAAGAGAGACGCGTGAAAGACTTGGCGGCTCACAATTCAAGTTGGATCCTTGGCAGGCAAGCTACTTAAAAAAATTCGAGTCCAATACCCGCAAAATTAAGGGCATGACTGTTATTGACTGTGGCACCGGTTCTGGGTATATGGCAATAGAACTTGCGAAAAAGGGAGCGTTCGTCATAGCCTGCGACCTGACACTTGAAAGTCTGGTCAAAATTAAACAAATTAGCAAAGAACTCGGAATCTTGGACCATTTGCTCCTCGTCTGCTGCACAGCAGAAAACCTCCCATTCAAGGATGGTATCGCAGACTACTTCGTCTCCAATGCAGTTTTGGAACACCTACCTCGGGAAAAAGAAGCGATTTTGGAGATGGATCGGGTGACAAAAAAAGATGCCGGAATAATGATCACCGTTCCGCTTAGCTATAAGTACATAAATCCGCTTCTAATACCAGTGAATTGGCTTTACGACAAGAGAATTGGTCACTTAAGAAGATATGACGATAAGAAACTTGCCATGAGGCTTCCAAATTGGACAATCAAAAAGTCATATTTTACAGGCCACACGGCTAAGGCAATTAAAATACTGATGATTAAAACCGGTTTCAATTTTTTTGACGTTAAAGCCATCGAGAAGGAAGACGAACGTAAGCAGACAAGAAAATGGGGAGCACACAATATCATTTCATTTTTTCAAAAAAAAGTATCAAAAAACTAAGTGAAGTAAATTGAGGGATAAACTTGAAAATCCAGCGTTTGATGAAAATTCCAATTAAAATCCTTGGCAGCCTATACGAATTGCAGGTTTGGGCAACCGCAAAGTTCTACTCACTTATCATCCAAATTGGCAGTGGCACACGCATAAAGGCGCCATTCTATTTCATGGCACCAGGAAAAATTCAAATAGGAATGGGCTGCCGGATTTACCAAAATGCCTGCTTAAACGGCCATGGGGGCATCGTAATTGGAAACAACGTTGTACTTCAGAACAATGTTTCGATAATATCAAACCAGCACGAATACGCCGTACCGGGAAAAACGATCGCAGAAGGGAAATTATTGAAATACTCCCCTATAATAATCGAAGACGGGGCATGGATTTCACCAGGAGTCGTCATACTTCCCGGGAGTCATATCAGAAAAGGCTGTTTGATTGGTGCTGGAGCGATAGTTACCCGAACCCTGAAAACTGAGGAAAATTCAATATATGTGGGCAATCCTGCAAGACTTCTAAAGAAGAGGTTCTCAAACAAAAAAATAAAGACGTATGCTGTTATGGCAGACGTACTCGAAAATAAAAATAATTCAAAAAAATAAATAACGATTCTCACAAGTTGATTAGATGGATCTTTCGATAGTTATTACAACAAAAAATAGGAAACAACAACTGTTAAGCTGCCTAGTTTCAATATTTCATTCAGAACCCACGCGATTTCACTTCGAGGTCATCGTAATCGATGACTCATCCAATGACGGTACAGAGAAACTCCGTGAATCTGATTTGCAGCAGAAATTCCATTTCAAGGATATATTCATCCGCCATGAAAAAGAATCCTTAAAGATGGTCAAAGCACGTAATCTGGGCGCACGACTGGCAAGAGGAAAATATATTCTGTTCATTGACGATGACAACGTCATCCATCCAAGGATGATTACCGTTCTTTTCCACATCGCAAGGGAAAACAAAACATATGGGATAATTGGGCCGTCAATGTACTTTCTTTACAATAAGAAAAAATATCTCGATTACCAGAAAATCAACCTTTTCAATGCCAAAACAAACGGATTCATCGGGAACAATATACAAGAAACTTACGTTTCAGATGGCATCCCCAATGTTTTCCTTGTAAAGAAAGAGGTCTTTAAAAAATGTGGATATTTCGACGAGCGTCTCATCCAGACATTCACCGAGCCCGATTTTTCTTTCAACGCAAAAAAATATGGATTTACAACGGTCATATGCCCAAATGCAATCACGTATCATGACCTTCCAGAAGCGGAGGAACCGGGTCGATACATTGGTTCGATCCCCGCCAAGGCATATTGCCTTATTCGAAACAGATTCATTATCGTTAAGCGATATGGGAATTTTCTCCACAAAATTATTTTCCTTATCTTTTTTTCATGGGTATGGTTACTTATCTACTCTTTTCTTGCCATTAGCGCAGGTCGTCTTAACCTGATCCCGTTGTATTATGCTGGATTTTGCGATGGTCTATACTTTTTCTTTACAAATAGTATTAGAAACAGCATTTCACTATAGGTTGGTAGGCGTAAACAATGTGCGGTATACTAGGATACATTTCGCCTGTTTCAATCAGTAAAGGCATCTTTGAACAGGCATTGGACACACTCTCCAAGCGGGGACCAGATGCCGAGGGGTTACGAGAATTTCATTCTGACGGCTGCCAAGTCCTGTTCGGTCACAAGCGCTTATCAATCATTGACTTAAGTGTGGCTGGCAATCAACCTATGTCAAATCAGACTGACGACTACATAATAATTTTTAATGGTGAAATATACAATTTCAAGGAGCTTCGAGACGATTTAGAAAAAAAAGGTCATTTGTTTAAATCTAAATCCGACACCGAAGTCTTGTTGCGGGGGTATATTGAATATGGTCAAAAAGTGGTCGAAAGATTAGACGGGATGTTTGCTTTCGCAATATTTGACAAGAAGAAACGGACTCTAACTTTCGCCCGGGATCATCTCGGTAAAAAGCCATTATTCTATTATCTAGACGACTGTCGATTTGTCTTCGCTTCTGAACTCAAAGCCCTCCTTGAATTTCCGGAAATAAGAAAAACAGTCACGCTCAACAAGTTATCGGTTTTGAAATTTCTAGTCTATGGGTATGTTCCTTCCCCCAACACTATCTTCAGTCAGATACTTAAACTAGAACCCGCAACCACATTTCAGTTTGACCTCAAAGATTGGAAAATAAAAAATAAGTATTGCTACTGGAATTTAGAACGAATATCTGTTTCTAACGCCTTGACTGAAGCAGAGGTACTGGACAAACTTGACGTCCTTTTACAAAAGGCGGTGAAAAAACGGCTCGTGTCCGACGTACCCGTCGGGGTTTTCCTAAGTGGCGGCGTTGACAGTAGTTTGATTTCAGCAGTTATGGCAAAGCAATCAAAAAAAGTAAGTAGCTTCACGGTAGCGTTCCCAGACTATGCTGGTGACGAGTCAGAGTATGCAAAGAATGTTGCATACGAACTGAATCTTACTTCTAATATCATCACTTTTCATCAAAAGGATGTGAAGAAGTATTTCTTTGAAATATTTGACTATATGGACGAGCCAACGGCGGATCCTGCTATTGTGCCACTATATTTCATTGCAAAGTACGCTAAAAGTAAGATTACCGTTGTTCTAAGTGGCGATGGGGGAGACGAGGTTTTCGGGGGATATTCTAAACATCTTGCACAGAAATACGCCGGCCGCTTACAGCTTCCACATGAGATGACACGATTCCTATCTTGCTTAGCTCAAAATGGTCTCCACAAGCGATTTATTGATGGACTTGATTTGCCGTTTTATGGGCGACAATTCTATTATGGATCGGGCGGTTTCCATCCAGTAGAGGCTATGAAGCTACTAAAAATGGATGCAATCACGATTGACGAAATATTCAAGGAATCGAAAGAATACTACTTGAAATTCAAGCAGAATGACTTGGTAAACTTATCACTATATTTGGACTGTAAGCTATTGATACCGGACTGGTATCTCACTAAGGGCGACCGGACAACAATGGCAGCCTCTCTTGAGATGAGGAATCCCTTCCTGGACAAAGATTTGATAGAATTCACATTCAGTCTGGCAGGAAACAGAAAGCTGAAAAATGAATCGAAATATCTCCTAAAAAAATTAGCATGCAGATACGTAAACAAAGACAACATTTATCGGCAAAAGAGAGGATTTGCAGTGCCGTTGAATAAATGGATCTTTGAAGTTCTTGATAAAGAATTCAAAACGATTCTTCTTGATGAAACGGACGGACTTTTTGACATTAGCTACGTGAAGGAGCTCTATTCGGTTTACCCGCGAAAAGATATGAACGTAGATTTCAAACTCTTGCGGATTTTCGCACTAAAATACTATCTAAAAAGGCTGAACTGGTTTAAAAATAGGGGTTAAAATGACATATCTTGTCACAGGATGCGCGGGATTCATTGGAAGCCATGTTACCGAACGACTATTATCACGCGGAGAATTAGTAGTCGGAATAGACGATTTGAACGATTATTATGAAGTCAACCAGAAGAAGACAAACCTTAAGATCTTATCAAAATTCGATAGTTTTTCTTTCAAAAAGATTGATATCCGCGACAAAAACGCACTTGATAGTATTTCGTCGTGCATTGAGTCACCAGAAGCAATAATTCATCTGGCTGCAAGAGCAGGCGTGAGGTCTTCCATCGATAACCCGGAAATATACTTCCAGACAAACGTCCTTGGAACCTTGAATCTCTTGAACTTGTCAAGGAAAGTCAAGTCAAGCAGGTTCGTCTGTGCGTCTAGCTCAAGCGTATATGGCAATAACCGCAAGATACCTTATTCTGAGTTGGATATTACTGATACGCCCATTTCTCCCTATGCAGCTTCTAAGAAAAGCGCAGAACTGCTTTGTCATACATATTCCTCTCTTTATTTGATGAAAATAACCTGTCTACGTTTTTTCACAGTCTACGGCCCGAGGGGCAGGCCGGATATGGCCCCTTTCAAGTTCATGGATGCAATATCGCACGGGAAGCCAATAGACGTATATGGAGACGGAACCAGCAAACGTGATTATACATATATCGATGATATTGTAGATGGTGTCATCGCTGCAGCGGATAGAAACTTCTTATTCGAGGTAATAAACCTAGGCAATTCCTCTCCTGTGCCACTTTACGAGTTCATTTCCACAATCGAATCGGTAGTGGGTAGGCGTGCAATTTTGAACCGAAAAGACGAGCAACCCGGTGACGTTAAAATAACATTTGCGGACATAACCAAAGCAAAACGATTGCTAGGATTCTCTCCAAAAACTGACCTCAAGACCGGACTAAAAAGGATGTACGACTGGTACATCAACCGCAACTGATTCACTTAAACGTGACTGAACGTACGGTTCAGGTGATGCGTCCATGGCTGAAAAAATTACCATATTGTGCCTTTGCGTGCTATTGAGCGCGGCAATCCTCATCAATCCGCCATCAGGCTACATCTATGGAGTCGGAGACTTCACACAACCAATAAACCTAGATTCGTTCATTTCCAGTACAGTCCAATACACATGGTCATCCAACGACGTAGGCAATTCAAATATTCTCTTTCCATACTATCCATTTTATCAGTTGTTTTCAGTTGTCCAGCACTATGTAGGCACCCAATATATGCTGGTCGCGTACTCATTGTTCTTCCTTCTGGGTAGTTTCCTTTCGTTTAGTATGTCTTTGAAGTTGTTCGACCTTGACAAAGATTCGTACATTGTAAATATCATTTCATTGGTCTACGCGTTGAATCTCTATACATTGTCTCGATTTTTCAACCCTACACCATTTTACAGCCTATATGTATTCTTTCCAATTCTATTCGCATTGTCCTATCGATTTTTCCTCTCAAAATGCCACGCGGGATTATATCTAGCAGGGTTTGGAGCGACCTTGTTCCTCTCGAGCATAGCATTCGGAAACGCTAGTTATTTCGTTTCTTTAAACATCGTCTTTGTAGTATTAGTTTCATTAATATTTCTGTTCTTCAGACCAAATATTTCATCATTTATATCTAGATCTTTCGCTTTTTTCCTAGTAATTTTTCTTATATCTTTTTCTTCAATCGTTCCCCAGTTACCAAACTTATTAGGTCAATTTTCGCAATTCCAAAGCTTGGGCAGTACCTTCAATCTCAACGACTGGATAATTTACCAATCAGGTTCCTTCAAGGACATGTTCTTCCTCTCCGATGGTATTCAATTTAACATAAACACATTCGGCATTCCCATAATCTACAGCGGAGCTATTATATCGATTATCCTGTTAATTATCGTTATATTTGCGTATATGAACAAAATCAAGAGTTTTAGGCAGCAAGTGTTGTTATTGTCCGTGCTTATGGCGGTCATGCTCTTTTTGACCAATAAGGGAAAAGATATTCTTGAAAAAAGCTTGACTATCCAGTTGTTCGCTAACAACCCCGTACTAGCCTCCTTGCGGAGTTTTGATAAAACATTTATTTTCCTGCCATTCTTTTGTCTTCTTGTAATCAGCTACTTCTTAATATCCCAAAAAAAATCAGTGAAGCAAATTGTGTTAATACTGCTTGCATTATCACTTGTTCCTATGTACCCAGTGTTTCAGGGTACCTTGCTAAAAAACTATTTAGGTATTGAACCGGGAAAAGATTTCAGATCTAGTGAGTATTCTCGCATAATCAAAATACCTTCGGAGTACTTCGATTTAGCGAATAAATACGCTGACGATAAATTTGATTATGCGATTTTGAGCTTGCCGTATACTTCTCTGACTTCATCAGGGTGGTCAAATTTCCCAAAATGGAACTACGTCGGTACAGATATTACTCGCCAGCTATTCACCCATTCCATCGTCACAATTGATGAGCCTAACCTTCTAGACAATTGGAATTATGGCGCGTTTTGGAATCGGCAGGACAACGAGCGTTCGCTATGGCTATTTTCTTTTTCCGGTTTATTTAACACGAAATACCTGATATACCATAATGATTCGCCTGCCATTATCGTTAATCAGACATATGATAAGATTAATTTCTATGAGCAAAATGGATATATCGTTAAAATTACTGGGAACAAGAATTTCTCGTTTTATGAAATAAGCGATAAATATTTTCTTCCTCACGTCTATTCTTCGAGAAATGTAATCAGCGTGAACGGTTCGGTTAGCTTGTTTCCGAGTCTAATCAAATTAGCGCCGCAAACGGGTCCGCCAATTTATTATTTTGATACGTCTAACACAGACACTATGGAATCAAAACTTACTGGCCAGTCAGTTACTTTCGACAATTCATCAGCGATTAAAACCCCCTACCTTTTGGTTGCTGATTGGCCGACCATAAGAAACGTTAGTGATTGCACAAGCGACATGGCTGGCGAACCCAAGATTGGTATGCAAGTAGTCCCAGATGGGCTTGGATTGTTAGGTTCATTGGAATTATTTTCAAAAAACCATTATGCGTGTGTTGGAACGGTTTTTTCAGTTAATATGACCCAAGGTAGTTTTTACCGGTATTCGGTATATTACAAGAACATAATCGGAAACAAAATGCATTTCGGATTTATTTTATTTGGTAAAAATAAATCATATTCTTATGCTGAAACATTCAACGCCCCAAATCATGATTGGAACAGATATGATGTAGTATTCTCTCCTGAAGAAGATATCCAAAAATTCGAAACAGACCTTTATGCCCCCTCTGATGGCTATAATACTAATATAAATCGATTCGACAATTTGTCCTTAGATACAATTACCCCTACAGTACATCAATTGCCAAAGGAGATCAAATTCGCCTTACCAATCATCGAATACACTCAAATAAATCCTACTAAATACCGGCTTGTCATTCATCAAGCTAAAGACGTATTTCCTCTAGTTTTTTCAGAGCGATTCGATGAAAACTGGCGTGTGTATCCGGTGCCGCTTCCCATCTCGAATGATATCGCTAACACAATGTCCAAATACCGAGTATTGGATGGTAATTCCGAGCACCAAGCGGCTCAAGAAGAGATCCGCAAATATTATGACCGAGGTTGGATTTCCACTTTAGGGGACGGCAGTGAAAAAATCATCCAGCACAAGTCATGGATTGATGGCCAACTCGTCGACACTCTCCGCGAAACGTTTGTGGTCAACTTCATTTCGAAGAACTATTATGGAACTATACAGAATGACAATCTTCCTGATGGCGATTTTACCGAAACGTGGTTCTCAAAGTCAATTGACCGTTCGACTCACTCGATAGCAAACGGTTTTTCCAACTCCTGGACAATAGACCCATACGAACTTTGCAGCGAATACAATTGCGCTATAAATCCAGATGGCAGCTATGACTTCTCGCTCATAATCGAATATCAGCCGCAGAATCTGCTTGACTTCGGAAATATACTTTCATACATCGCATTTTTAGTCTGCGTTTTCTATATCATTTACCGCGTCTACTCGCACTCGAAGTTCTTCCGAAAATATTGTGGTTAGTATTATGCGATTTTCGAACTTTCTGAAAAGATTACTTTCCGTTTTCGACAGCATCGCTAACTTCGAATTTACCCCATTTATAGCCTTCTTTTTGCTTGCAATTGTCGTCTTCACATGGTTCGACGGCAACTCATTCATATCAGGCGGAGACTTCACATGGCCCTTGACCTTTGGGGGGTTTTATGATGCTGCCTCACACGTATGGGATTCATCAGCATCGACAGGTTACAATAATCCTCGTCAATTAATTTCTCTGCCCACATTTGCTTTGCCTGGATTATTGTTCGAAAAATTAAATATTAACAGCGCGTCGTTTGAACGTTTTTACTTTTTTCTAAACTTTTTTGCGGCAGGCTGCGGAATTTTCTTATTGTTAAAAGCATATGATTTCAATCGACTTGCATCTTTTTTCGGCGCACTCATATACTTGTTTAACCCTTACACTCTTTCGGTAACATGGGTTACAAAAGCGGGAAATCACATCGCCTTTTATTGCTTTCTTCCACTCGCGATTTATACTGCTGTCCTTTTCTTACGAACTAAACAGGTAAAATTTCTATTTTTTCATCTCGTTATAATATTCTTCGCAATGTCCACTTTCGTCAATCCGGTGTTTATAGCGCCGTACACCATAATTTTACTGGCGGTTTTGCTTTGTGAACACTTGTTTTTTTCACATCTTTCAATTACTCATCTAATGATATTGGCACTGTCTACTATTGCGATTCTATCTTACTGGTTAGTTCCATTTGCAATTTCATTCAATGAGAATTTCGTTTCGGCATCAAACGCAAAGCTAAACGATTTATCTGACACCGATTTACTCAAATTAAATGCGGTAAAAATCGTGGATGCGTTCAGAGCGGACGGCAATTGGGCGATTCAAGCGGGTGAAAATGGAGAGAACTATTATCAATGGCACGCACTATTCCTAAATCCAATATATATTTTAGTAAGTTTTTCACTCGTATTTTTGGCTTTTTCTCCATTGCTAATAAATTTTAAAAAAAAGAAACTATTTTTGTTTTGGGTCATTTTTTTCATAATGGCGATTTTACTCAATAATGCATACAAAGACGACGCGATGCTTCTTAAAAAAGTCAATCAGTTACTTTTCGGTACGGATATTATCGCCAGGGCTTTTAGAAACGTGTATGCTAAATTGGGTGTCCTGTTGATTATTCCCATCACATTCATGATTGCATCTTTTGTTGATGTTTTAGAAAGGCAAAAAAATGGAAAATATATTTTACTAGTCGCACCTATTCTTTTGTATATTTTTATTCTTTCTTCTCCATTTATCACCGGCACTATCATAAAAGATTCTGGAGACTACTTACCAGGAGATAAGTTTACATTACCCCCAGACTACTACACGTTCTTATATTACGATTCATATCAGAGCGGAAACTTCAGATATCTAGAATACCCGCTTCCAATAACGTATAATTATCGGTTTACCTGGAATGAATCAAATAAATACAACGGCGCAAGTTTTCTCAAGTTCTTAACGAATAAGCCCGTGATATTCGTAAATTTTAACGAGGTTATTTCCGCTGCACCATGTATTTCTGACAGACAGACATTTTACCGAATTTTATCCGTGTTAACCGTCAATAAAGTACTAGTTCACAATGATATAGAAGCTCGCACCCCTGCGAACTATATCTGTTATTCGAACCGTCAATCAATAGACGAATACATGTTGGATTTGACTTCACGTCAATATGAACATTTTTCCGTTTACTCCATTCCTTCGGATTATCAACTTCCTAGAATTTACTCTTCAAACGCCACCATAATCCCAAACAATTCTTTCGAAACGCTTCAGGATGTTCTCAGCTCTTCTGATTATTCTTTACGTTCCGTTGTCTATCTAAATGTTTCAAAGGCTTCAAAAAACTATGATCTGTTGTCTTCACTACCTAATCAATATACTACCGAGAAACTCAACCAGTCTAACATATATATTCCAAACCCATCTTTTGAAGATGGTTTATGGACCGTTACACCGGAGGATTGTTCAGATGGCTGGCCAGGTCGTCCACTATTCAATATGAGTTTGTCAGATGACGCTTCTGACGGAGCGCATTCACTGGAATTATATTCGAGGAACCATAATGCCTGTACCTATACCCGTTTTCTGATTAACTCGTCAAAAGGCAAACCTTACGTATATTCATTTGATTTCAAAACGCTCGAGGGCAATAATATGCGTTATGGTGTAATTTTTAGCAACACAACTAACGTGTATTCCTACAGTGATTTCGAAGAAATTGACTCCAGCAACTGGACGCATTATGAGAAGATTCTTACTCCCCCTAAGAACGTTACCAATGTTCAACTGAGTTTCTATGCGCCATCTGAAAACAATAACCCGGTCAAGACTCTATTCGATAACGTCAAGCTAAGTTATGCTGATTTTTTCATTAAAAATTCTTCAAACTATATAAGCGATGTCCCTATTACTGAATTTAAGGAAATTAGCCCATCAAAATATCGAGTTCGAATACATCATGCATCAGCAAATTTTCCGCTCATTTTTTCTGAAAGTTTTCATGAGGGTTGGAAGGCATATTCCGTGGAACCATGGCAAAGTGAATCAAACCTAAATCTTCTTGCTGATTACAAGATTCTTGAAGGGAATCAGAACGAGCAAGGCACCGTCGATGAAATTAGACGATTTATTCAAAACGGGGACATATCTACGTTGGGAAATGGATATGAAAAAACCAAAGAACACAAACTGCTGGAAAAAGATTTTACTGCGGTAGATTACTTTGAAAAATTCAAAGTAAACTTTATCTCAAAGAATGTTCAAGGATCTATTCAAAACGATAACCTTCCCGACGGTTCAATCTTCGAGACATGGTTTGATGCTCCAATAACTGAGGATAATCACGTCTTGGCAAACGGATATTCAAATTCATGGATCATTGAGCCGCGAAAAATTTGCGCGGAGATAAATAAATGCAAGGTAAATTCAGATGGCTCCTACGATTTTGAATTGGTTATTGAATATTGGCCTGAACGGTTATTTCAAATTGGGTTAGTTTTCTCGATATTGACCTTATTCGTGTGTTTTACAGTATCAATATATGAATGGAGAATAACTAAGGGAAACCAATGATATGACATTGAGTACTAAACTCAAAAAGCAAAACACGTTGCATAAACTTATCGAAAGTTATTAATCGATATTATTTAAGCAGCAAGTTATCAAAATATTTGGGAGATACATTTGAAAAACAAGATAAAACTCGGAAGTATACTTCAAAGACTACTTATGCAGGCATTACAGAGGTACTATCGATTAAGGGGAATTTTTTATAGTCTTTTTTTAAAAAAAGTGGGCACGAATTTCAAGGTAGACCGAAACGTCGTTATTCACGGATTGCATAATATTGAGATTGGGAACCATATTACCATTGGATACGGCAGTGTCCTGATTGGCAGTGGGGGAATTGTTATCGAGGATAACGTCCTTATCGCACAAGGAGTAAAAATTTATTCTCAGTCACACAATTACAAAAACAGAGCCACGGATATCATTTTTCAAGGAGAAGTGTATAAAAAAGTAATTATCGGTAAAGGTTCTTGGCTTGGCGCTAACTCAATAATTCTTCCTGGTGTTCGGATAGGAAAACATTGTGTCGTTGGTGCGGGTAGTGTTGTAACAAAAGATGTACCCAGTTTTTCAGTTGCCGTGGGCGTGCCTGCAAAGGTAATCAAGAAAATCAGGTAGCTTCCCCTAGTTGATAACCTGTGGCTTGGGTCACAAAATTTATTTATTTTTTCTCGGCTTGAAATCAGTCAAATGCCCTATCACTGACTTTGCCGCTCTCCCTATGAACTTTATAGCGAACTGGAAAAATAAGCCGAAAAGAAGTCCAGTTGCGCTATAGGTAAGTTTGCGGACTGCACGAGTCTGCAAACCGCCTGAAATCCAAAACAGGATTTCAGTGCGAATGTACGATTCGTTTTCACGTTTTACCGTGCGTCGTCCAAGTCGCGCACTGATGCGAGCCTGCGGGCAACGAACTCGGGGTCGTAAGCAACCTTGTAAAGCTCGCGCACCATCTCCTGGGCCCGCTCTTCGGGGTAGGGCGTGTGCATTATGGGGCAGCCGCATGTCGAACTCATCCCAATCCTTGGTAAGAAGCAAGCCGCTCTTCTCGCAGTCCTTGAAAAGCGGAGTGCCGGGATAGGGGATTACGACTGTTGCCTGCAAAAGCCGTACAACAACAAAACAATCAAACTATCATTTTGACTGAAAATAAACCAAAATGACTATCATTTCGTCCGTAGTTTAGACGAAATGTATGCCATTATGGTCATAAGCGTGAACGAAATGTAGGTTTTATAAGGTTTTCCTGCCTGATTTTACATATGCCAAGTTTTTCAATCACGTCCGATTCGACCATCACGCACATTCGCCAGGAGATGCCGGAACTGAGCGGCCGGGCCCGGGAAGAGGGGCGTGAATATGAAAAAAAGAGGTTCGCGTACGCTCCGCTTGAGCGCCACGCGAGGGAACGCGCGTTCGTGGCCCTGGTCGGCCCGAGGGGGGTGGGAAAGAGCATCCTGCTCAAGCAGCTGCACTTTGCTTCGGATGACTCCTTTTACGTATCGCTTGACGCGACAAGGCCGTCAAGCCTTTTTGGCATCGCCAAGGAACTTTCCGACAGGAAATTCGGCCTGCTGCTTTTGGACGAAATCCACGCATATCCTGACTATGGGAAGGAACTGAAAAAAATCTATGACTTCCTGCCAAAACTCCACGTGGTTTTCACAAGTTCCTCGGCGGTGTCGCTCTACGACACATCATACGACTTGTCTAGAAGAGTGCGCATAGTTGACGTGCCGCCGTTCTCGTTCCGGGAGTTCCTGTCATTCCGGCAGTCAAGGGAGGTTCCCGGCATCGCTTGGGCGGACCTGCTTGACTTGGAAAAATCAAAGGCATACTACGGGAAGACGATGGAGTTCGAGCCTCTCTTTGCCGAGTACCTGCAGGGGAAAAACTATCCATTCACCCTGGACCAACCGGCTGCATCGCCCCTGTTTTTGGGGATGCTGAACGCGGTGATTGAGAAGGACCTTGTCGCTACGTCTAAGATTTCCCTTGAGGATTCCTTCAAGGTGCGCGACATGCTGCAGTTCATCGGCCGCTCTCCTGTAGAGGGGATAAGCTATTCCAGCATTTCCGCAAACACGGGGGTAAGCAAGGGAACGGCAAAGAAGTTCGTGGGCCTTCTTGAGAATGCCTATCTTTTGAGGCGGGTCGCGCCCAAGGGCACGAACGTGAACAAGGAACCGAAAATACTGCTTTCGCTTCCTTACAGGCTGCTCTACAAGCAGTACGAAGACTGCATCGGCGCCCTTCGTGAGGACTTTTTCGTGGATGCGGTCTCGCGCCTCGGCCTCGAACTGGATTATCTTAAGGGGACGCGCGGGGAAAAGACGCCCGACTACCTGGTTGGAGGTTTGGTCTGTGAAATCGGCGGCCGCAACAAGGGGCGCAGCCAGTTCAAGGGCTTTGCAGCCAAAAGAAAAATAATTTTTACCCAACCTGGCACGTTGGACGACATCCGCCGACCCCTGTTTTTTGCAGGAATGCTAGGGTAAGCTGAAGACGTTGACAAAGGCACAGGAATCCAACTAGAACTATACGACTAAGACTATTTCTTCGGCTTGAAGTCAGTCAGATGCCCTATCACCGACTTTGCCGCCCGTCCTATGAACTTCACGTCGTCCAAGTCCCGCACTGATGCGAGCCTGCGAGCAACGAACTCGGGGTCGTACGCCACCTTGTAAAGCTCGCGAACCATCTCCTGCGCCCGGGCTTCGGGGTAAGGCGTGCGCATTATGGGCCGCCGCATGTCATACTCGTCCCAGTCCTTGGTGAGAAGCCAGCCATTCTTCTCGCAGTCCTTGAAAAGCGGAGTGCCGGGGTAGGGAATGACAACAGTTGCCTGGAGCGTCTTGGCGTAGCCTTTCTTAAGCAGGAAACGGCCAAGCTGGACAGTCTTCTTGGCGTCGTCTTCGGACTCCCACGGGTAGCCAATCATTATGGTGACGTGCGGCTGCAGGCCGGCCTTTGAGCACTCACGACAGGAATCAATACACTGCTGCGGATTTGTGCCCTTGTTGAGCTTATTGAGAGTATCGGCGTTCGCAGACTCAAGCCCAAAGAGTAAGAAGCGGAAGTTTGCCTTCTTCATAAGCTTGTAGCGTTCGGGAGTGCAGGCGCCAAAGCGCATGTTGCAGGAAAAGTAAATCTTCTCGTTGTAACCGCGTTCAATCATGCCGTCGCAGAACTTGCCCAGCCAGTCACCAACAGGGAAGGTGCCGGTGTCGTCGAAGACTTCCTTGACTTTGTACTTTTCTATGAGCATCCCAATCTCGTCAAGCAAAAGCTCGGGCTTGCGCGTGCGGAATTGAGGAAAAAGAGTGGTCCAGGAGCAGAAGGCGCACTTGCCCCACCAGCAGTCCCTGCCAACCATCGTGTAGGTCCCAGGCCTGCGCTTGTAGTTGCCGTTGTCAAAGGCATAGTCCTTCCAGTGCGTAAGCTCGCGGTCAATGAACGGAAGCTCGTTGAGGTCGTGCGAGAGGCAGAATTTGCCAGTGTTCTTGATGTTGCCGCCATCGCGGTAATAGACTCCTGCTTCAAGCTTGGAGGCATTAGCGTCGCCTTTGCCTTTTTCGATGAACTCAACTATGGACTTAAGGCCAAAGTCAAAGTCCCCGCCGGTGATTATGAAGTCAACCGGGCACTTTTCAAATGATTCCAAGGGCAGGGCGGTGACGTGGTCGCCCATTAGCACAACAATGGTTTTTGGGTTTGCAGACTTGATGTCCTTTACAACTTGCCAGTATCGCTTTATGATTGGCGTCTTGGCTTCTATTGCAATCAGGTCGGAAGGCGACCTGTTGAACGCGTCAAGCCACTCGGAATAGGTCTTCTTCCGGGCAATCGCGTCGTCCCAGACCACTTCGTGGCCAGCCTGGTCCAAAACAGTTGCCGCGTAAGCTGGAACCATCGGGTAGATGTAGCAAGGCGAGTGGAAGTACTGGAACTGCCTGTTCTGGGTAAGTAAAGGGACCCCCTTGGAAGACTCGATTGGGGGGTAGGAGATGGAGATTTTCATAGGATAAGTATTCGGAAAACTGCTTTAAATATCGTTCATAATTACACAGGACATTCAACTCTTCAGGTCAATGTACATCGGGACGGTGTCCCTGCCTGCCCAGTCGTCAAAGCAGGGTATGAAGCCGTTCTTGCGGTAAAACGAGATTATCTTGGCGTCGGTCCTTGCGTGGACGATTGCTAGGCGGATGCCGGTTATCTGGGAAAGTTTCAGCGAAATGCCGATTGCAAACTCTATCAGCCTGCTGCCATATCCCTTACGTTCGCATTCCTTTGTGGTGGCAAGCCTGCCTATCAATAGTGCAGGGAGTTTTGTCGGCCTCTCCGAAATAGGCAGGTCGAGTTTCAGGTGCTTCAAGTCAAGCGAACCGCTGGCAATGGTGATGAAGCTCGTGGGTTTGCCNGTGTCATCATTCAAAAGGTAGGTGACGCCCAGCTTCTCTTCCTGGTACTTGAAGATGTCGTCCTTGATGAAATTGGCGTCTTCGGTGTTACTGCAGGCAAAGCCGTCAAATACGGTCTTATCTGTCAAGTCAAGCTTGGCAACGGGCATAAACAGCGCCACTTCCCTCAAACTAGCCGGTCAAAGGCCGGCAAGGTCTATGTTGAGGGCCTTGGCTTTTTGCAGCATCGCTAATGCTTCCTTGCTTGGGCCTTTGGCTAGGGAGGCAAGAAACGCCTTAGCCTCGGTTTCGCTCAGTTCCACGCAATATTCTATTGGCTTTACCATATCCTACCACGGTACAAAAGCATTACATACTTGTTTTGATTGGCTGCGGTTATAATTTTTCTGGTCGTTAAAAACCAAAGGGTCTCCTCCAGAAGATATCGCAGGAAACCGCCTTAAGTACGCGGTCAAACAACAGTAAACCTGAAGTTTATACAAACCCGTTTTTTTGTAAGGAATAGGATAGTTAAATCGCTAAAACCAAAGAAAAGAGGTAAAAAAACGATGAAACTCTCAATGCACGGCATTGTTGCAAGTCTAGGAGCAGCGACAATCCTTGCGCTCTGGCAGGACTGGATTTCGGCGCTGTTTTTCTTCTGCTCCGCATTTCTGATTGACGCTGACCACGTCCTTGACTACCTGATTATCCATCGCCGCTTTGACATCAAGGCCAT
>JGI24730J26740_1000649_pt1 | contig 22701 bp, 22 predicted proteins | sample EPASupsiteSAE347_FD_26740 | JGI IMG/M metagenome (IMG submission 26740)
CTCTTCTGTAAATCGCTTCGTTTTCATGTCTAGTCTCCTCTGGGAGTTCTAGACCGAAATAGCTAACCTGGCAATGGATCAGTTGCTGGGGGTAACGTCAGCCTCCGTACGGACTGAAACTTTTGTTTCTTTTTAAGCAGACAATTATGACACCCAAGGCCCCCTCGGGCCTCCGTACGGACTGAAACTTGATCTTATCGACAGGTGAGTCTTCCTTGAGAATCTCCCCAAGGCCCCCTCGGGCCTCCGTACGGACTGAAACGTTCGGTATATTCAGTTGTCTGTTCTTGGCCCAAGGCCCCCTCGGGCCTCCGTACGGACTGAAACCTTTTTCTCCTTGGATTGTGAGTGATTACCCAAGGCCCCCTCGGGCCTCCGTACGGACTGAAACAAATTGCAGAGATAGTCATTGCCATTGTGACCCAAGGCCCCCTCGGGCCTCCGTACGGACTGAAACGAAACTAGGTAAATGAGGCTAGGTAATGAGATATCCCCAAGGCCCCCTCGGGCCTCCGTACGGACTGAAACTTGAAGGTACGAATATTGCTTATTTCTTAAGCCCCAAGGCCCCCTCGGGCCTCCGTACGGACTGAAACGTTCGGTATATTCAGTTGTCTGTTCTTGGCCCAAGGCCCCCTCGGGCCTCCGTACGGACTGAAACATAATCATGCTGCCATCTGAGCCTGACAACTGACTCCCAAGGCCCCCTCGGGCCTCCGTACGGACTGAAACCTTCAGAACATTTGTAGTTAACAACAACAGCAATGCCCAAGGCCCCCTCGGGCCTCCGTACGGACTGAAACTTCTTGGTATATTGTTCAAAGGCATCTTTGACCCAAGGCCCCCTCGGGCCTCCGTACGGACTCATGCGGTACAGAAACACCTGCAGGGGCGATTCGTGAATCGCCCCTACTCTCTCACTTTGTTCAAAATCTTTACTCCTCTGACCTTCCCCATCCCTCCATAAGCTGCTTTCCAGTTTTCGAAACGGCAAGATTTGTGGTCGATACTGCAAAACAGCAGCCCACCCTGTCCAACACTCCAAATACTACTCAACTTTTGCTGCAGCCAACCCACCACTTTCCGTAACATTCTGTTATTGCGATGTTTTATTAATCAAGCAGTGATTGGCACCAAAACTGTACTACCAGGAAAAAGTAACGCATTTTTCCCGGAGGTACGGTCATGTCAGGGTACGAAGGTATGGTGGTGGTGGGCGGTATCCTTATTGCGATCGCCCTGCTGAGGGGGATCTACGGGAGACCTTCCGGTAGAAATGCCTGGTACGAAGAACTTGCCACCTACGGGGCACTGCTGTTGTTCGTGGTGGCATTCTCTTTGACCGTTGCCCGCTCCCCTGAAGGTATTGAGCGGTTCCGGCAGGATATCAGCCAGACACTCCCCTATCCTGTAAAGCATGTTCCCTTATCCAGAGAGGAAGTTGTCCTTCAGCTTTCATCCACTCCTGTAGACAAAAGAACTCCCCGCACAAACTGCAGCACCTGCCATGCCCCCAGAAAGGAGCTGATCCCAAAGCTTGCAGCAACGGTGCTGCAAGATGGGAACAGCATGCAAAAGGAGTTTGAGACCGCCTTGAAACCACTCAGGCAGACCTTGAGTAACAACCGGGAGGTTATCCGGCATCTGCCTAAAGTTGAACCCAGCCAGGGGGTATGGGCCAACCTTGCCGGATGGTTGACTCCGGATGGGCGGCAAAAGCGGAAGATGCAGCAGCATGCTCAGAATAAGCAGGGTGAAAGCAGCATCATTGAGGCGCGGATAAAGCAGGTGGAGAGCTACTGCAAAATCGAATTGTTTGAAAAACAGAAGACTGAATATGCCAGTAGAATCAGCACTGCCAGTATCCCTTCATCAGTGCAGTACCTGCTCCTGACGGCCGATAACAATGCAACCTTCTTTAAAGCCCTGTGCAAAGGCAATGAGGAGCGGGCCAAGGCTGTCTGGAGTGTGCGGATACTGCACTGGGGAATGCCGATCTTTGTCGTTGCCGTGCTGTCAGGAAGGCTGCTGCTTAGAAGCCGCTATCCTGATGCTGAATGGTATATCTTTCCGGGAATGGTGCTTTTTACCGGGATCAGCCTCCAGCTGATGACCGACCTGTCACTGAACTACCTCCCCAAACTCAGATTTATCGCCCTGTACCACTGGAGAAACACCTTCGGGGCCATGCTTTTTCTTTTTGTGGCAACCCTGGCATTGGGCTGGCCGGTTACAAGGGGGATGCTGGCCAGATTTCTGGAGAGCGGGCGCCTTAAAAGCCTTAAGACAACGGTGATGCTTTGCCTGATTGTTTTGGCTGTGGCTGGTGCCGGTTTCGTTATGCCTACTGACCGTTACAAGGCGGCAGAGGTGCTCAAGCTGCTTCTGATTGGATTTCTTGCCTGGTACGCAATCTGCCGGGGTGACTATATCAGCCGCAAAACCGCCATGACCGGACTGAAGGGTAACTGGTGGATCATCAACAACCTGCTGGAGTTTCTGATGATCAGCCTGGCTGTCATGGTGGCCTTTATAACCATACATGACCTGGGGCCGCTTCTGGTCACTCTGCTGTTTCTGTGCGCCTATATCTGGCTTTTGATGGGAACGGGAAGGTTACTTGCCGTTCTGTCAGTCTGGGGGGGGATTGCTACGCTAGCCCTTTGCCTCAGGGGATGGATCAGCCAACTTGGCGGTATTGCCTACCTGTTCAGACGCCTTGATGAAATGGTTGAGCCTTTCAGGCAGGGTACAGGGGAGATAGCCCGACTGCACTGGCTAAGAAGTTCTGCAGGGCTTTCAGGCCATACTTTCGGTGAGCTTCCCTACTACGGCCACTACATCAAGCAGTTAGGCAGTACCACGGTGGTAACGCCTGCGCAGATACAGTCAGACTATACCGCCACCCATATTGTAGCTGTCTGGGGATACCTGCCAGGATTACTGTTGTTAGCGCTCTACTTGGCCTGGATTATGGCTGCTTTCACCATCGGGGCCAGAACTGCTTCATCCGCAGACAAGAGCCAGTCCGCCAGGTTTGTTGGCTGGTGCATTGCGCTGGCCGCCCTGATGCTAACCATTCAGGCGCTGCTGACATTTGCCGGAAACTTTGCCATTGCGCCGCTTTCCGGCCTGACCATGCCGATGGTCTCCTACGGTTCCGCCACCATGATCTTCTGCACAATGCTTATATCCTTGATCTACGCAAAGGAGAAAACGCCATGAACAATCTTACGGCAACCAGATTCCGCCTGCTGTTGATAACGCTTGCTATCCTTTCCATCGCCTTTGCTGCCTTCGCCTCCTGGAGGGAGTCCGGGTACAGCCCGAATCGTTCAGAATCGGCAGAATCCCGCGCTCTTCTGAACATTGCGGTCAGATCTCTTGTAGCGCTACCTGCAGGGGAAAGGCCGGATCATGGTGCAAGCTCATTCGTAAAGGGGTTGAATCAATCCAGGGCAGAGCGGGTACTTGAGAGCCTTGCCGAGCTTGATGACAAAATAAAACAGTTAAGCCACGAAAAACGGCTGAAAGGGATGTACAGCATTGATCTGGATCGGATCTCTGCAGAAATCAAGCTGGCGCGACATGAGGAGAAGTCCCTTTACGGATCTGATTTCGATATCGCCATGGCTGCCATTCTGCAACTTAAAATAGGTTCAACCCTGTCACAGCTTACCTGGAGGGAGGATCTGCCCGAGAGCAAGCGGGGGGCTGAATACTGGGGCAGGTATGTTGCCCGTGCAAACGATGGCTTTCTGAGCCGAAAGAACCCCTGGGGCCCTTTGTACGGAAATCTGCTGGTTCGGGATTCAGGCAGTGAAAAAAGCAAAACCCCTGCGGTGTTGCTTCGCATATCCGGGCAACAGGCAGGGTACCCGGATGGTCAGGCCCATGAGGAGGTCAGAAAGAAATACCCCGGATTCTCACTGGCGGCAGAACCGGTCATCAGCGACAGCATGAGAGCCATGCTTGATTATGATGACAGCCGCAAGCTGGTAGATCGTAAACACCATGTCGTCTTTGGCGGCAAGAATATCCCGGCCGGCTACGACGTGGTGCTGTCCATACATCCTGCGTTACAGCAGTTGGCCGCCAATCTGGCTGACAATGCACTTTCCGGCGAGCATATCAAAAACGCCACCCTGGTTGCCATGGATCTGAAGTCCGGTGAGATCCTTGCTGCAGCAAGTGCAGCAGAAGATTCTGCAGGACAGGCCCTGGTATTTAGAACCGTCGCACCGGCATCCACCAGTAAGATCCTGTTTGCGGCAGCCATGCTTGAATATCCCGATAGCCAGAAGAACAGCCGGACTGTCCTTTCCCGGCTGCCGTACTATCTTATGATCTCTGATCCACAGAGGATTTTTTTTACCACCGCCGCCTTTAGCGGGGCAGCTAAACCGATACGGGATCAGGCGGCCCGCTTTGGCTGGAACCAGGACTGCTCGCAAAAAAATGAGGGGTGTGTTGGGAGGCCTATGGATCATCTGTACGGTTCTCTGCAAAAGGGAGCGGTAAACGCGCCTATTGCCGGAAGGATCATGGTGGCGGAAACCAACAGAAAAAACCGGTTCAGACTGCTTGAAGATACAGAGCTGGAGCAGATGCCGGACTATGGGGCAATAGTCACCTTTCTGGAGCAGAATCAAAAACGCCCGGCCCATATCAGTAAAGATGGCTTTGATGCAGCCAAGGTTGTCAGAATGAGCATGTTCGGCCAGGGGGATGCCCGCACCAGTGCGTTTGGCTTGCTGCACACAATTTCTCATATAGCTGGATCGGCCAACGGCTGGAAGGAAATTAAACTGCCCCACCTTGTCAGCGCTGTCTTGAGTGCAGACGGCAAGGCGGTACAAATACCGTCGCCGGTTGACGTTCCGGTAGGGATAAAGCCGGAGAATGCACGGCTTCTTGCCGGTTATCTGACGGCAGTGAACAGCCGGGGTGGTACGGCAGGAGAACCGTTCAGGAAGGTATTTGAAAGAGAGTTGTCAGATCAGGAGATGCTGTTTGCAAAAACAGGGACCACAGATTCAGCGGTAAAGGGAAGCGTGCCGCTCTACCTGTATCTGGCTGCCTACTCACGCAATGGCAAAGAATACGATACAGCCGTGGTTGCGGTATGTGAACGAAGGATTCAGCAGGGACGCAACTATAATTATGCGGCTGATCTGGCATTGCGGTTCATCAAGGCAACAAAGTCAGCGCACAGGGAGTAATTACTATGGAAGCTATCTGCATTCTGGATTTTGAACAACAGGAAGAGGATCGAAAAGAAAGTAAAGCCCCGGCACGATTTTATGAATTTTATGGGGTCTGGTTCTACGGAAGGCTTACTGAGATCGTAAGGCAGATCGCCTTTGAAAAATTTGAAACAGAGTTGGGCAAATGTATGCATGCCTTTATCGAGCCGGAGAGGATTGAAAAAGACAAGGGCGCTATCCTTTCGGATGGCATACATGAGCTTACGGTCTACGGACATCCGTGCAAGCTCTTCAAATGGATGGCACAGGGATATCACCGGGGACTTATTGTGCTGGCTGATGACAGACAAGGGAATGCTGTTGCTGAACTCTACTATGAGAGCAAGACCTGGGGTTGGATGATGAAAGATTCCGATAAGGCGAACCTGGCAGAACTATTGGAACAACAGCAGTAATATTGACAATTGAAAGGGAAAGCCATGAAAACCTCAAAGAAAGTAAAGGCTGTTTATGCTATTCGCAGCGATCGCTGCGCTGGGCGCGTCACTCAACATGTCAGGCTGTGCAGAAACCGGTAACCGAGATCAAAAAGGAAGTGTGTTTTGATGATACCCAGAAAATCTTGATGGAACAGATAGCCAGAAAAGCTGTTCGAAAATAGTGATAGCCGATTGAGCCCTGTCACCAGCCTGGCTGGCTGCGGGCAGGGCCAACCAATCAAAAGCAGTTTCATACTCCCGCATTTTTCCTTCTTTGCATATACCAAGCTGCAAATCAGTAGTTAAACCCTCCGCAAAACAACACACTTGTCCTGACTTTCTAAACAAATCCTTTTAAATCATATGGTTATTTTATTGGCACAAATGCTGCTCATTCTAAAGAGAACAGCTGCACAGTGCATAAACAGTTCTGGCCCGGCAGTTATAGGTAAAACCACTCAATTAAACGGGAGGCGACAATGCCAATAGCGCGAAAGCATAAAACCACAAGCCCTGCACTGTCCAGCAGGGCGCTCAGCAACATTTTCGATCATGCCCAGGCATTGGCCAAAGGACGCAGCAAGCAATCCGTTTCCACGGAAGAACTTTTCCTGGCCGTAGCCTGCAACAAGAGACACAACCGGAGCTTTCCTCTTGATATCGTTGAAAAGGTTACAATGGTTGTCGAGAGCCATGTCAACAGTGTGGTGCCGCTGGATCAGGATGCCAGCCGTCTTCTTGCTGCTGTTGAGCAGATTGAAAAGACACCGGGGAAGCAGGTTGAGCTGCTTGTGAAGTGGATAAGAAACAGCGCGATGAAAAACGGCGAAAGAGAGGTCATGGAGCTGTTCCGCAAAGAAAAGATCAGCGGTGTAAGAACATTGTCACCCCAAAGCCGTGTTCTGAAGCAGTTGCACAGTATTGAAATGAAGCTGAATACCTCTGTTAAAGGTCAGGATGAGGCAGTTGACCGGATTCTGAAGCAACTTGCCGGATGGATGCTCACACCAGAACGAGACCTGCAAAGTCCGCTGAAGTTTGCGTTCTGCGGTCCATCATCCAGCGGCAAAAGGCAATTGGCGCTTTCGCTTGCCAAAGTTTTAAAACTGGAAAACGGCAATAGCATGCCCTACATGGAGCTTGACCTGAAGGGATATTGCAGTCACCAGAACTGGGAATCCTTGATGGGGCACAGTTCAAGTTACAGCTCCGGACAAGAAGGTACGCTGACCGGATTTGTAAAAAAGAATCCCAAGTGCCTCATCCTGCTCAGCCATCTTGAGGTGGCACACGAGAATACCCTGGCAGCACTTGGTCCTATGCTTCTGAATGGCGAAGCCGTTGATCGATATAAGGATACAAAAGTTGACTTCAGCAAATGCATCATAATTACAACTACCAGTCGTGAGTTAGGCGCTGAAAGTGGCATTGACAGCAGTTTAACTGCAGAGCTGACGAAAAATATGGTTCTCTTCAAAGAGCTTACACCAATCACCCTGTACGAAATTTGCAGAGATGCTGCTCACGAGTGCCGAAACTTCACTGAAAAACGTCTTAATATCACACTTCAAGGCATAACAAACACGCTTGCCTATTACCTGGCAGCCGGACAGATGCCCGATGCAAATGTGCGTAATATTGCAGATTCGGCAAAAAATCTGATCTGGGAAAAGGTTCTTGATACGTACATGCTGGCAACGGAGACAGGTGTTTTAAATCTTGCCGAGGTGGAGATCCGCTGTCCTCTGTTGCAAGAATTAGAATCTTCTTCTGCTCCGCAGGATGTTGCAGCTCAGTGGCTTAAACGACTTGCCGGTTCTCGCCGCAGGGTTGAATTTAAAACCGAGAATCATTTGGATGGGAACAAGGCGGTTATCGAACTACGGGATATTAGTGAGGGGATGGTGACCTCCCCCAGTGACCGAGGTTTGATACTGGAAGGTATTCCTGAAAAAGGACTTGAGTCAATTATCGGCCATACCGTTGCAATAGAACGTTTGCGCATAGTTGCCGGACTATTGAATGGCACACAGCCGGATGATTCAGACGCAATTCCCAGAGGGATTTTGCTGCACGGAGCACCAGGCACGGGAAAAACAGCCTGTGCCAGAGGCTTTGCTGCTGAGGCAGATATTCCGATGATACGTATCTCCGCATCTGACCTTCTCTCTCCAATAAACGGAGGCACTGCGCATAACGTCAGGCATGCCTTCTCGGTATGTGCAAAGTATGCGTCTCCCACCCATGCCGTTCTATTCATTGACGAAATAGACACGTTGGCCAAAGAGCGTGAAGCGATAACAGAACTGCTGACCTGCATGCAAGGCGTACATGATTTCAGCGGCGTGCTGGTAATAGGCACCACAAATCGTCCTGAAGATCTTGACAAGGCGCTGATGCGCCGGTTTGACATGAAAATATCGTTTGACCTTCCGGGACCTGCAGAACGCGAGGAAATTCTGTCGTGGCACATGAAAGATCAAAATGCCGCAGTTGGTATTCGTTTTGACATGATTGCCCGCATGGCCGTCGGTTTGAGTGGGGCTTTTCTGCAGGATATGGTCAATGATGCAAGAAGGCTTGCCCTGCAGCGTGGGGACAACCTCATTGCCGAGAGTGACCTGCAGACATCACTGGAGCATATCCTTTTCGGTGAATCTTCACGCCTTGGAACCTGCACCGAGGAGGAACGTAAAATTATAGCCTACCATGAGGCAGGACATGCAGTGCTGCTATTGCACCTTTCACCTGAAACCGCAAGAGACCTGGCCGGAATTTCAATCCTGACAAGGAACGGTATTGGTGGAGCAATGCTTCGTGAAGACAACACCAATATTGTCCACATCAGAAAACTGATCGACATGATTGCAGTCTTGATGGGCGGCATCGAATCGGAAAAAGTTTGTCTTGGTGTTGAAAGCACCGGCTGCGTCTCTGATCTGCAAAAAGCGGTATCTGTAGCAGAGAGGCTGGTTCTCTGCTTCGGGCTCCGGATGGATGGACAGGTCACCGGAGACGGTGGGGGGTACTACCCTTATGTTGACGAGCTTACCAAATCAAAAGCTGCTGAACAGATCAGAATACTATTGAAAGAACAGCGCGAACGCAGTGCTGCACTTGTCAACGAACACCGGGAGGCAGTGGAACGTGTAGCCAACGCACTCTTGGTTGAAGAACGGCTCACTGCGGAACGTATAACTCACATTGTTGCGTACAAAGAAGCCGCTTAAGACGGCCAGAGAGGACCACTATGTACCGGATTCCGAGAACAAGTAAAGCATTTGACATAGATCAGTATTTCTCCACGGTTTCAGGCGCCAGTAAACATATTCACCCTGATTGGCCTGTATTCAGGAGCAATATTACGGCAGCGCAACTTGCTACCCTATTAGACTGCATCGAGAAAAGCCTGTCTCTTAACCGTTATGAAAAGAAGAGAATTTTCAGACAGAAGCTGAGTAAATTGCAGGTAACGGAACTTATCAAAGTGTTCAGGGATGAGAGTAACGAGTTTAAGAAATTACTTATGAGTGAAAGAGAGCCAGTATTCAATCTGGCTGTAACTGCAGATAAGGACTGGAGAGAATCTATTTTACCTGAACTTGTGACTGGCCCAAATAATGTGGATCAATCGGATAAACTGGCGCGTATCGATATCCTGATGTCTGCTGAGACTGACAGCATATTCACACAAGCATAATTATTGATGCAGATATGCAAGGCAAACTGGAGGACGCGATGCCTGAACATAGATTTTCAATTTCAGACCCTTCCGCTTTCCTGGAAATCTCTGAACTGATATTCCGCAACTGCAAGCCAGGCGAAAGAGTAGAGATAGAACTGCCTTTAAAGGGGTGTGCCGAGTCTCTTGCAATCTGGCAAACAGATCAGCAGCGCCTGTTCCGGAAGTTGGAAGTACCACCAAAAATCCATGTCTCGGTCAACCAGACAGGCGAAGAGGAAGTTATTGTCCGAACTGAAACGGAGGTTGTTATGAATCGTGCAATTATCAAGAACATCCTGGAGAGAATTTCGCCAATTGAGCGTATCAGGCAATGGATTCCCAATGAAAGACCTATTGATGCCGACAAAGCCGCTGAGGGACCGGATCAGGTTGTGCCCTTGAATATTCTGTACAGTGCCCTTAAAGACGCCCTTGTGGCTCACAACCTGGACATCAGGTCTCTGGATTCTGGAAGTGACGTTACAAACAGTATCAGGTCAGTAAGAATCTGGCCTCAGACCGAAAGATCAGAGTCATTTATCACTAAAAACAGTCGTTACGGGACTGCACTGGAAACAGGAATAAGGCGGTTTATACAGAATGGCGCAAACCATTGGCCCGTGCTGAAGGCAGCGCCGGATATGCTGATCGAGGTAAACTACGAGAAGAACCAGGAACATGAAACTTCATCTGATTTTTACATAGATTTTGATTGGGGCAACGGTTCAGAAACCGCCTCACCGTTTAAATTGCCTTCCACGGAGCAAACCGGAACATCGTTAAGATCTATCGGCAAAAAGCGCCTTCCGCACCCGCTGACGGTTACGGTGGATTGCGGTTTCTCCCCCATGAACCACGAGATTACCCATGTGCCGTGCAGGATCAACTGCCTCTCTGGAGATTGGTCTGAGATAAGCCTGGCCGATTGTAAATATGTATCAAAAAATCACATTGCCCTGGATCTGGTAAATGGCCAACTAGTGCTGCTGGACCAAGGCTCATCCCATGGCACTTTTACTGCTGCCGGAGAAGATCTGCGGCAGATGCCAGGCAGGCAATACCCGATACATCTCAACAGCAGCAACGAGATCTTTTTGTGCTTTGGCAGCACGGAACAGCAGGTCAGCAAAAATCGTAACTGCAGCGACAGGAAGATGTTTCCCCGTCTTGTCATTGATTACGGGAGACCTACCCCTGAAATTGATGGCATTGACGGCACTCCTGAACTTGATAATATTGTAAACAGTTGACATAAGTCTGCCTAACAAGGCCCACCGCCATGAAGCTAAAACTGCTACATATTCTGTTGATTACATTGCTGCTGGCTTTCGGTTCAGGCATGGCACTGGCTGATGTGAAGTTTGACAGCTTTACCTCCAGGCCACCAGCCAAGGTGCAGAGTTCTGGAAGCAAGTCTCCGGGAAAGGCTCACAAACCCAAGAGAATCCAGCCAGCCAGGAAGAAGCCGCAGCCGAGGAAGATGAAAACGAAACCATCAAAATCAGTGTTCTCTTCAGAAACGGTGAAGGGAGGCAGGCAACAAGTTGCGGTCTGCAAAGAGAAGCTGCAGATGCACTACAAAAAAGGCCTGCAGCAGGCGGTTTCCTGGTCACGGAAGTTTGCAACTGAACAGGTGGGTAATGCAAAGTTGGCAACAATGAAGGTAATAAAGGAAGGTGAAAGATGGGCAGGCCAATGCAAAGGAGAGTTCTGAGATGAATAACACCTTTAATATCGAATTGAACCGTGCCGGTTGCGTTTCGGCTGATGAACCTGGAAATAAGAGAGTAAGGCAAGATTCTCTAATTTCAACGATTTCCGGCGTATTTCGTTTCAGACCGGATGCAGGTGTGTCCACACGCAGGGGCAGCAGTCATGATCTGAACCAGGACTGCGGTCTTGCGCCTGTTGCAGGATTTCCGGTAATCGCAATTGCAGACGGCATCAGCAGATCAAACCGTGGAGAGGTGGCATCCAGACTTGCTTTGATGCCATTTGCCATGAGCCGGATAAGCGGCTGTAGCGATCTGGCGCAACTGGCATTTGCTGCCAATGACTTTGTAAAACGCTGCTATGAACTCTTTGATGCAGGGAGACCGGGGCAGACCACCCTTGTTGCTGCGAGGGTAAGACGGATGGTTATTGCCGAGTACATGAGCATCGGTGATTCAAGGGCGTACCTGCTGGAACCCAGTGGTTTTTTAAGAAGAAGATACAGATGCAAGCAGCTTACTACTGACCAAACCCACGGAGAACGGAAAAAAAAGGTGGTCTACAAGCAACCGGATAAGTACCGCGACGATATGATGGTTCATGCAATCGGGGCCGGACTGATACCGGAAGAGATTGAGACCGGCACGGTCAGTATCCCGCCTGGGGGTATACTCTTATTGGCAACAGACGGTTTCTTCAAGGGGATGGGGGAAGATCACTGCAGACAAATCGCCTTGTTTGCTGACAAACATTGTGGCCTGGGAATGCAGAAACTTGCCGATGTACTTGTCTCAGAAGCGGCTGAACACTTTGATACCGGTGATGATAGTACCGTTGCGGTCATTTCGTCCGCCTATCTTGCCGGAGCCCGCTGGCCATTTTGGGGGGCAGCAATGTCTGCGTTGCTAACTCTCGTCATCACCGCATTGTAGGGAGCACAACATGGAAACCGTATCTACCACAATAAAGCACAAGCCTGGCAAGGTAGAATCTGTTGTTTTAACTGATGAGCATGGCAACCTTGTTGAAGGGAGAACCTACAAGTATTACACCCCGTATCTGAAAAAGATCGAGAGACTTGCCCCTGCTGAACAGGAGCGTTTGTCAAAAATCATTTCACTCTGTTTTGAGCACGAAAAACAGATGCTTGAGCTTATAACAAGCAAATGGCTTCCGGGGGTCAGGCTGGTGCGGGATCATCCTGGCCTCATGCTGGAGATTGAATATGTGGCTGGCAACACCCTGGCCCATCATCTGGCATCAGGGATTACGCATCTTGAATCGCGCATGCTGGTCGCTTCAACAATAACCTGCATCGCAAGCCACAATAATGCAGGAATAGTGCTCAACGACTCACACCCCTCAAACTTCCTGGTATCCCCGCAGGGGACGGTGCTGTTCTGTGATTACGGCAACGCCTCAAGCGCGGAATACCCTTTTGTATCCCCCCCACTGGCAATCGGAAACCGAAAGGATGAAACCTATTTCTCGGAAGAGCAGGACAAGGCCTTCAAGGCGGATCACGGAATGGATCGCAGGCACTGTTCTGCCCCATATCCTCCTGAAAAACTGAAAGCAAACGGCCTGGACTGCAAGGGGGATTTCTATGTCCTTGCAAAGCACCTTCTGGACCTAGAGCCTGGAACTTTTGATAAGGATCTTTGGGATGTCTTAAAAAGAATGATACAGGGCAGATATCAGTCGGCAGAGGCGATTCTAAAGGACCTTAAGCTTGGTACCCCTGATATTGGAGATGTTGAGCAACCAGTTCAGACTGACAGGCCTTCAAGACGCCTCAGGGTCTGGGACTGGAGCTCGTCATTCAGAATGCCTCGCTGGGCAATTGCGACAACAGCAGGTCTTTGCTTGGCAACAGGACTTGTGGTTGCAGAGATGCAAAGCGGTTTTCTGCAGGCATTTATTAATGAAAGCGGTCCACTGACAGCATCTGTGCAGACTGATATTTCGCTTCAGGCACCCAAAGAGCCGGAGAAGCCTGCAGAGCAATCGGTTGTTGTCAGGAAACCAGCCACTGTTTCATCAGAAATCAGGACAGAACCTCAACAACAGTTCCGGGCTGCAACGCCGGTTGTTAAACCGTTTCATGATGTCAAGACAGCGGAGGTAGAGATGCTGGAGAAGGCATCCCTTGACGCAGCATCAGCAGATACGGCAACCGCTCTGCGCGGGATTGGTGCGCTGCAGAAGATCTCGAAGCTCAAATCACCGCTGTCCCGCCAGGCTTTAGAGGCACTTGGAAAGCAGATTGAGCGTCTTGAAAATGCAACCCCTTCAGAGCCAGAAAGGCAGCGGCTGCAACTGCTTGCCAGTTACGGCCATTCACGGGCCCATTACGTACTTGCCCGCTGGCTTGAAGCGGGCAAGGGAACAGATGGCGGTCGTGACCTGTCTGAGGCATACCGGCATTACGTTCAGGCAAGCCGCAAGGTTGACAAGGCAGCCGACGCCACTGTCCGGCTGGAGAAGCATGCACAGGGAATTGTCAGGAATCCGCCTGAACGCAATGAGCTGTTCCGGCTCCTGCTGGCCATTGCAGAGAAACCACAAAACAGCCAGGCGCAGGCTGCTGTTGGACTAATCTACGCTGAAGGACGATACGGCCAATCAAAAAACAAGGATCTTGCCGCAAAATATCTGCTTAAGTCTTTGAGCAACGGCTTTGCCGATGCCAGGATAGTGATGAAGAAATACGGAATAAAAGGATAAGGAACAGGGCAATGAAAAGAAAAACTTCGGCAACGGCCGGCAAGCCGGAGCAGGAACCGCCAGTTAGTCAGACCTTTACCGGCTCAAGGTATTATTTAGTAATGGGCAGTGTTCTTGCGGCAATAGCAGCATACTGGTTTCTCTTCATAATAGGCGGAACGTTTGACCCGGCTAAGCGTGCTGCCCTGAAACGCACAGTGAGCAATCAGAAAAAACTACTGTCTACTTCAAAAGCGAAATCGCCCCGTCAGAGCACTGGCTTTCTAGCCCCTAAATCCGACATCCCTAATGCAAATTTGCAGGCAGGACCTGCTAGCACAATAAAGGGTTCTGTCACACCAAAACACACATCCGTCATTAGACAATAATTTAAGCATGTTACAACCAAACAGATAGAGTTGGCCTGAACTTTGAAATACCGTTGATATCTCATGTAAGGGGGGCTGTCATGAAACTCTGGGTAAATATGACAATAGTAACTTTGGTTGCAACATCCGTAGCTGCATGGGCAGATGTGGATTTCAACGTATTCGGGTTCCGTCCGTCAGAACCGGTTCGCAAACAGCCGAAAAGAAGTTATGTCACCGAGATATTGAAAAACGACATTCCATCCCCTGCTCCATTGGCAGCTGAAACAAGGCCAAAGCAGAAGCGGGCGAGGATTCATCTGGCAAGCGCAATAACCAGCGATGCTGATCAGCCTGTTGCGATAAGAGAACCGATACTGTTGAGTAATAATGATCTTGTGAAGCCAGCCCCCCGTCCAAACCCTTGGAACAGGGTGCTTGTTGATGCCTTGGTTGCGGAAACAGGTTGGCACGGTGCCATAAGGATCAGAGAGTGCGACCGCGCAGTTGAAGAAAAATTTGCCGGTGGTCCGCCAGCAGTGGTTGAATGCCAGATAAAAGATGGTGATACCGTCTATTTAGCCACCACGACAAGGCGTGATGAGGATTACAGAAGGCGGAGCAATATGTGGGGAATAAAACACTAAGGTTTGAACCTTTTGTACTGTCTGATTGCAAGTCCTTTAAATAATCGGTATGTTACAAAACTAATATTCGTGCAGTATGCTGATTTTGCTCAATGATTTTAGATAGTCATTCAGGAGTGCATCAAAATGGTCGGCCAATTTGTTTCTACATACTCGGCGGATATAAAAATCCATCTTATTCTGGATGCCCTTTTAGGTGAGGCATCCAGCATTTCCAGCTCAAACATTTCCATCTATCGGCTTGTAAATGTTCTCAAGCTTCTTGTTCAAGAGCCTCTTGTTTTCACATTCACTGATGAACATGGCAGGCTGCTTTATTCCTCAAACAGGCAATCCGGCTATACATTTACCCAGCAAAAAGACAATCCCCCCGGATATATTTCCTTCAAACTGTCGTCAGGACAAAAGCTTTCACTATACATATATGTAGAACCAGGCTTTAATTCTAGTTGTGATCAGAAACTCGCAGATACTGAAGTTGCCAACCAGTACAAGCATCTGTTTCGGTTGGTAGAGGCTAATCACGACCTCTGTAAGACCTTTGAAAATGCATTCTTCAATCTGAAAAGTTATGAAGATATTTCGTTCCATGATCCTGCCAGTCCACTCGCGGTTACCGGCAGAGAGGAATACAATAGACTCATTGCACCTGTTCGAACTGTAATTGATGAAGCTCTTGGTGATATGGGGGATGCACCTCTGCTGTCGCGATCTCCTGACAAAAGCCGCCGCGATCTGCCGTATCCCAATATTTTCTTTATTGTGCAGAATGCAGCCTTGGATCAACACCACACCTCCAAGCTACTTCTTTCGGTACGACAAATTAGCCTGATTGATATCTGGGCTAAATCTGTTCCAGATGCCTGTGTACACCCGCATAAAAATACGTACACCTGCTTTGTTAACGGCGGGGAAACCGTTGCGGAACAGATTGAATCAATGCCGTTATTTAATGCAGATGCAGCGTTTGAGTCCGGAAGCGTCGAATTCTTATCAGGAACTAACGTGCCCGGAACATGCACCCAAAATAAGACGCAAATCCAGTCCATTGAAAACTGTATCTGTTCTCAACTTGGCCTTGAAAAACCAATGATCATGCTGATTCCTATTCATATTGCCGGTGTCCCGTGGATAACCCTCTATACTGTGACCTCCCTCGACCATGATGCAGCTGAAGGGGCCTGGATACATAATTATCATTTTTACCATTCAATCAGCCGTACTATAGCCAACGGACTGCAATCTGGTCTGTATCGCCTGTATCTGGATCTGGTTGCCGCAGAACTGGAAAAGGAAGATGTGTTTTTTCAAGGAGAACTGGCGACAGAGTTGATCAACCAACGCTGGTGCAAGCTGGCAACGGTATATCCTTTTGAACAGGTGAGTATCAATTTGGCAGAAGAATCAAATGAAGCAGCTATTGTTGGAAGCAGCTATTCATCAAAAAAATACGCACTGAAGCAAGTCCCCAACCAATGGTATCGCCGTCAGACGCACTACTCTCTGCAACTGGAAGATCTGAAACTGCGTTGCGAAGCAGCACTCCTGAAGGCCGATGAGAAGGTTGATGTCGTTAACCGCAAATTTACCGAACATATCATGCAGCAGGCCCATACCGTCAAAAACATGCTTTGCCCTGTTACGACAAACCTTGACAGTGCTGTAGAATTTCTCAGTTCGTCTCGTTATGACCACTCGTACCAGAAGCTGACTGACAGCAGGCACTCTGTTGATATTCTGCTGGCAACCCTCCAGATACTCCTATCCCCGCATCATGGGACACCCGAAGAGCTGCGGGACGTATCCACCATTGAAGACCTTATCCACTGGCTGATAAGCAGGAATCTAAGTTGTCATCCACACATTGAGTTCACCAACCTTAACAACAAACCTCTCCGCCTGCTTAATTTGCCTGCCTCATTTACAGCGCTCTGGAACCTGTTACATAATGCAGTCAATTACTCCAAAGATGATACTGTTCCAGTACGGATAACCTTATCCCGTAACGATGCTAACGAAACAGTCCTTTCTATAAGCAATGATGGTGAAATGCCTCCCCATGCCAGTGACATACTCTGTGGTATGATTCAAATCACAGGCGATGACGCATACAGGGGGTTGCCAATTACTGCTCGAAAGATTGTAGAGGCTGGATGGCAGGTGCTGGATGTGATTGTAGGGGTCGGAACAACAATTCGTATTAACCTCAATGGAGGACTTTTGGATGAAAATACTTTTGATTGATGATGAAAAATCAGTACGCAATTCGCTCGCCGGGCTTCTTACTGCCTGGAATTACCAATGTACGCAATTTGCCAGTGGAGAAGAGGCCCTTAAGCTAAGTAATGATGAACTTAAAGAGCATCGCTTGGCTATAATCGACCGCAAGTTTGGCAGCGGGCTGGACGGTCCGGAAATCGGAATCCGGATACATAACCGGGCGCCAGAAATGAAGCTTTTGCTGCTTACAGCCTATAACGATGAGGCGCTACAGTTGCGTTATGCAAGTGATGCTGAATTCTCTGAAGCATTTTATGCTATTCAGGACAAGCCGCTGAGGGAAAAACGCCTCAAGAGCTGTCTTGATGCACTGCAGCTTGCGCCAGGGCCGCGCAATATCCATGGAAGCATCATAGGTGAATCACAGTCCATAATCAAAGTGATAGAAAGCGCCCAGAAAGTTGCCGATAACCTGACAAATGTTCTTTTGATTGGAGAAACAGGAACTGGCAAGGAGTTGATAGCACGACTTCTCCATGAACAGAGCTGCAGGAGAGAACGTCCTTACCTGGCAGTAAACTGTGCCGGGCTTCCCTCATCCACCCTTGAGTCTGAGCTGTTTGGGCACAGGAAAGGCTCTTTTACCGGGGCTCATGCAGATCACAAAGGGATTTTTGAGCAGGTGGACGGCGGCACTATTTTTCTGGATGAAATAGACAAGATGCCGCGTGAGCAACAGGCAAAACTGTTAAGGGTTATCGCAGAAGGTAGTTTCCGGCCTTTGGGAGCCGAGCGTGACAAGCATTCAACCTTCAGGCTTGTCGCAGCCACCAACACCTCGCTTGAAGCAATGGCAAGCGATGGTGCCTTTTTGTGGGATCTATTCTACCGCATAAGGGAAGTTCCTCTTGAACTGCCGCCACTGAGAGAGAGGGGAAATGATATTCTGCTTCTGGCAAAACATTTCCTTAAGGCTGAACAGACAAGAAGCAACGACAAGAGAAAGATCGATTTTGACGACAAAAGTAGACACAAACTGCTTGAATACAAATGGCCGGGCAATGTCCGTGAACTTCGGAGCTGTATTCGGGAAGCATATTCATTTCTTGATAAAAGTGCAGATAAAATTGAGGTAAAAAATCTCTTTGTAGGAGAGAACCCTTCTGCTAAAAGAATGAAATTGGCAGAATTGATAACCCTGATAAACTCAATTGAACTTGAGCCAGACCTATCCAGTAAGGACAGAGGCCGTATAATTGAGCTCGAACAGGCATATTCATCCCTTCAAGGAAGAATTATTTTCAGAACTGCTGAGTGGCTCGCAGAGATCAACGGTAAATCTGCCTCCTCAAATATTGCAGCTCTCTCGTTTCTTCTGGATAAGGACTTGAGTAAACGCTCTGACCTTACAACAAGAAATGTGACAGAAAAATTGCCACAAAAAAGGGTTATAGACTTTTATGACATCCTCAACCCCAAGGCGCCACGGGGAAAAGTAACTGATGAAGAATGATGGAAATCTATTTATTAGGAGGTTATATGGGCGGAATATTTAATGGTTACCAAGATGGATTCGACAGAGGTTATGATGCAGGGAAGGCGGGAAAATCTCAAAATGTTGTAAGTAGTGAAGGATTGCTCAATATGATGTTGCAGGCGCTTAAACCAGAAAGCTATACGGATACCTTTCTTAAAGGGTGGGAGGAAGGCTATCGTAAGGGTGCTCATGATAGAAAGCAAGCAGCTGATTAATATTTGAATAATTTCATAGAGAAAGTTGTTCAGAAGAGGAGACGACATGAGTTATCAACCGGAAGATGGAGAGCTTTTTTACTGTGGAATTTGTAATCGGACCCAATTACCAGAAAAAGGTGAAAAATGTGTAATCTGCGGAAAGCAGACTATTAGCTGGTACACAAAACGCGAGAGTCAGTCGGAAGTGATAAGCCGCTGGCAATATATTAACGGATAAATTGACATTTTAATAGTTAGATAGAAGCGCACCCTGACTTACATTACAGGAGGTTACTAATGGGATTCAAATCTGGTGATGATTGTCCACAATGCAAGAAAGGCTATCTGCAGTTAAACCGTGAAGAGACAAGAGGCGGGGTTGAATATCCGGTTTTCAAATGTTCCAATTGCGGCTGGGAAGTACGTAACGAGAACAGGTCATAATTAAAGAAGCACTCAACTTCAATGATCAAATTTATATAAGAACTTGCTGGCCAAACATGATTGAATTCTTTTTTAGTTAACACTTCATTAATAAACGAGCCGCACTCAACAGAACCGCCAAATAGACAGCTGGGGTAAGTCGATTTTTATAAGAGGGTGTGATGTCAGAGAAAGATAATCAAGAATTATTACGTGGCGGTATGTGGTGTATAATGTCTGGTACTTTAGCTTCAGTATTTTTGGATGCATGCAATTATGATTTTATTGCGGGCCATGTTATAAAAAATTTATTTTTATTGACAGGTGTTTTTTTGTTGTATGTTTATGAAAAAAAACTCCGTGAAAAGAATTGATTTTAATACAGTTGATCATTTTAGATTCTAATGTCGGGGGTGTTGATATATGGCACATATTACATTAGGCGGGTTATTGCAGGTTCCAGAAAATATTCGGCAATCTCTTGAACAGAAAAGTCAGCAACAAGGCAGGGAGTTAGCCGAAGGAATAATTGATTATTTTAGTAGTAAAGACCAATCTGGGGAATCAGAAGAGCAAAGAAAGCCTTCAGTTGATGAATTAACTGGAATCAACAAAGGCAAAAACTGGGGCGGAGGAGGTTGGTAATATGGGAAGGTTAGTTTACTATGGTTTGTCGTGCAGATTTTGCGGTTTTCAATGCTCACGAGGGGAAGGTTTCATGGCTCCAAGTGGATCCAGGAGAACCATGCTTCGTTGTGTTGATTGTGGTACGGCGTTGTGTGAGCGTTGCGTGGACAAGGAGCACAACTTCACTTTAATAGGTACTACAGCAAAAATTGGACTTGCTGCTATCACATATGGCACCTCTCTGCTGTTTACCGGATTACGTAATACAGAGATTAAATGCCTTAGTTGCGGATCAAAAAACATAAAAGAAGTATCTTCTGAGTAATTAATCAATCAATGGAGGATTAAGCAACATGAATATTAATGTTATTATTTTAAGCGGTAATTACCATTTTGGCGATAACCCAGGTGTATTTCAGGATGCTACCTATGTCGGATTATCACTGGAACTTCCCATTACTATAGATTTGAGCGGGACCGAAAATCTTGGTGATGCGGGTTTTATTTTTGAAACGCATGATGTGGAAACGTGGACAGATCAGGGATGTAAGGGGCATCAAGTATGTATTAATGGCGTTGAAATTGGACGTATTGCTGACCCTAATGATCGTTTTGGTCGTGCGGAACTATTTCGTATTCCAGTCTATCGTGACACACTGAAAGAATTAATGGGTGGGGAAGATTATGGAAAGGTAGTTCTTAAAATAACGGCAGAAACCCTCGATAAATCAGATCTCAGGGTAGACGATTTTGTACTGACAAGAATTGAAGCGGAAGGATTTGCAGCATGTATTGGTTGTAGATAAATTTACCTAACAAATCCTGCGATTGTTAAGATTGCAGGATTTTTTTACTGTTGATCCTGAGGGACACCATTCGACTTCAAGAAGAAGAAGAAGGCAACAAGATTCTTCAAATATGGAATTACCCCCCGATAGCATGTCTAATTATTGGATTTCAAATGTCACTAGCACTATATTTCAATGCCAAGCATGTAACGACTATAAACGTTGATGCTTATCTGGGTAAGGAAAATTTTAAGCATCTGCATGCAGATGCTGTTTATCTAAGTAATCCACAGTTCAGGATTTACAAATTAGATAAGGAATGGATGGTTGAGCACTGCTCAGCTGCGAAAAATGAGACTGTTATCGATGGTAAAAGGTTACTTGGTGCTACACCTTTAGTAAAGACTTGTGTCGTCACAGTCGGCAATTCATCTAAGAATATCTTTAAATTCCCACTAACAATCAAGTTGGTTGATCCTGAACCCATTTTAGCTGTCAATAGTCAAATTTCCCAAGAGTTTTTGCTCCATACTCATCAGCATGAAATAATCAGTCACGCTATAGGTGCGCATGAGGTGTGTGATTTTTGCGGTCGTAAAAATTCGGCACAAAAGGCCATCAGGCTCAAAGATTTTAGAGTGCGTTGTCAGGTATGCAGCGAGAGAGCTGTAGATTCAGAAAGTGCCGCAAACAAGATTTGTAATGATACGCTGTTACATATGCAAAGCTGTTTCTCTTTACCAAAATTCAAACACAAGATTTTAATAGAGTTTGTTAGCGCAGCTCTATTGGCCAAAAAACGAGGTGTCTCTTTTGTCCCGACCGAGAATTATGACGCACGCTCAACAGGCTTTGCATATTATCAGTATTCGAGTTCTGTTTTTGGGGTAGATGATGAAAAGTTTAGTATTCATATAGAACAAGGCTTTCCACCCGAAGAAACCATGATGACAGTGGTGCATGAATTAACCCATATTTGGCAGTTTGAAAATCTTGATCATGAGCGCCTTGAAAAAGCAAACGGTGGTCTCCTCTCTGAAGGGCATCCCTGTTATGCAGAAGTAGCGATTGCTCAATTCCTGCAAAATAAAGCGCATACACGTATTGATCGTGACTTGTGGGAAAATGCCATGAAGTTAAGAATGAGATCACTTGAATCAGATGATAGCGAATATGGCCGTGGTTACCGTCTTCTGCTTGAAATGATAGGAAGTAATTCAAATGTGTTCCAATTTATGTTGAACAATTATGCTAAAAAATAGCCAAAAATCAAACATAACATGCTGTTTTACTGGTTATGAATAAAATATGGAAAGGAAGCTATATAAATGCCAGCTCCTAATGTAGATTTAGTATTTGTAATTGACGCAAGTGATAGTATGCAGCCCTGCTTTGATGCATTGAGGCTGCATCTTGACAAGGTGATTCAACCCTTGCAGGGGCACGTGTCCAAGGTTCGTTTTGGCTTGGTTGCCCAATCAGCAGGTGCAGAGCGTGGGGTTGCTTTGTATGACCACCAGTTTCTCTGTGGATCAGGCCCTGATGCCCTAAAGAAACTTTATCAAAAGGGACCAAACGACCCAGATCCACGCAATGAATTCTTTACGGAAGATCCTAAACGCCTTTCATCTGTATTGGCAGCTTTACGTCCTAAAGGTAATGAAGAAATGCTTGTTGCCCTTGATGTAGCAGCAGATTTCCCTTTTGGGGCAAGTAACAATACAAAGCGAGTGATTGCGTTGTTTTCTGATGAGCCTTTTGAGGGTGGTGTCTCAACCAATACCCTTAACTCCAAAATTCCGGAACTTATCAAAAAACTTCAGGATCGTCACATCCAACTTTTTGTAGCTATTCCCGATAGTGATGCCATTCAGTTGCTCTCTGAAGTTGATCGCTCTGAGGTTGAAATAGTAGACGGCGGTGCAGGACTGCGTTCTGTCGATTTTACAAGGCTCTTGGGGCAGATGGGTAAAAGTATCAGCGCTTCAAGTCTCCAATCTGTTGGTGAACCTCCTTACACCCGTGCGCTGTTTGGTCAGGATCGCTGGGGCAGTGAGCGTGTTAT
>JGI24730J26740_1000662_pt1 | contig 22139 bp, 20 predicted proteins | sample EPASupsiteSAE347_FD_26740 | JGI IMG/M metagenome (IMG submission 26740)
GCAGAATAAAGACTGGTGGGTAATGGCAAATACGCCTATGGGATGGTATTACCTTGATGCCGCGCGCCAGTGGCGGGCTTATGACGGGGCGCTTGCCCGGGTTTATCAGGGCGCCCTGTTCGTCTTGCCGGAAACCACGGTGCTTGACACGACCGCTCTGCCGGCAGGAAACTACACGTTTTATTTCGGAGTGGACGCCATGGACGGGTCGCTGAATTTTGACCAGTTGTCTTATAGTTCCGCGCAAATGACGATTCTGGAATAATGAAGGAAGTTTTATATCTTGTCCTTGGGCTTATCGCCGGCACGCTCTCGGGCATGTTCGGAATAGGCGGCGGCACGATACTGATACCGGCGCTCGTTTTCCTGGTAGGCTTAAGCCAGCATGAGGCGCAGGGCACCACGCTTGCCATAATGCTGCTGCCGATCGGGCTTTTGGCGGTCATTAAATACTACCAGGCCGGGCACGTTCATTTTTACATAGCCGCCTTCATCTGCGCCGGCTTTCTGATAGGCGGCCTCCTGGGCGCCAACATCGCCGTGGGCCTTCCGAACATGATCCTCAAAAAAGCATTCGGAGTGTTTTTGGGTATCGTGGCGCTGTACACGATTTTTGCGAAATAATTTTTTTACGCTGGCAGCGCGATCTGCCTTTCGGAACGGTCGCGGAGATTTTTGAGGCGCAAGGTTCCAGAGGCAAAATCATCCGGGCCGATATAAACCGCCTCGGCAACGCCTCCCCTGCCCACCCTTCCGAAAAAGTTCTTTGCCTTTTCCGGACGCAACGCCAGGTCAACACGTTTGCCGGACTTGCGCCACTCCTGCGCCAGCCGCACGGCGGCGGAACGCTGAACTTCCTCCATGAAACCGATTGCCAGATCCACCTTGTTTTCACCGGCGAGTTGCCCCGCTTTGCCGCTGTCGCAAAGCAAATCCGCGATGACCACGTCGCCGAACCCGAGGCCGACTGCGGTCATTTCCCTGCCGCCGATATCGCTCAAAAGCCTGTCATAACGCCCGCCGCCGAAAATCGCCCGCATTTTGTGCTGAACAGCATACGCTTCAAAAACTATTCCGGTGTAATATCCGAGCCCGCGCACGACCCCGATGTCGAAACGCAGGCTGCTGCCGAGCCCGTAATCCGCAAGTCTTTGCGGCAGTTCCTCGACGGCCGCGAAAGCCGGGGTTTTATCTCCCAGGAAATAACGCGCTTCCTCAAGGGTGTTGAGCGATATTATCTTAAAGGCCGCCTCCACGGCGTTGTTGTCCAAACCAGCATTCTGAAGCAAAATCCGGATCTCGTCGTCAGGAATCTTGCCGCGCTTGTCAATGGCCAGAAAAACCGCCGCATGGCATTCCTTAGGTATGTTCGCCTTCAGGAAAAGTTCAGCCAGCAGCGCGCGGCTGTTGTAATGCACCTGAACGTCACCGGCATCAAGACCGAGCCGGGAAAGGGCGTTCAGGGCGCAGGCGAGAATTTCCGCCTCGGCTCCGAGGGAATCCTCGCCCACGACGTCCAGGTTCCACTGGTAATGCTCCCTCTTGCGCCCCTTGGTGGTGCGTTCGTAACGGAAACACTGGGCTATGGCAAACCATTTCAGGGGAAAGGAAAGCGCCCCTTGTCTGGCGACAATCATACGCGCCAGGGAAGGCGTCATTTCCGGACGCAGGGCCAGGTCGCGGTCGCTCTTGTCCTTGAAGGAATAAATCTGGTCGACGATTTCCTCGCCGCTCTTGCGTTTCAACAATTCCAGCGATTCGACCACGCAGGCGTCATACTGGCAAAAGCCGAATTGCAGGGCCGCCTGCGCCCAGGCATCGAACACGACCCGGCGCACGTCCATATCCTCGGGGTAAAAATCACGCATGCCGCGGGGCGGCTCAAACAGCAACGGCGCGTTCAAGGCAAACCTCCATCGAAAAAAAAGGTTCATCCAACCGCACGACGTCATACCCAAGGCAATTTACGATAAAAAACACTTGGAACTCACGAACGCGGAGGAATGGGCACGTCGGCATATTTGGACTTGGGATCAATGGCAACGTAATATTTGTTCTGCACAAGCACTTCAACCAGCTTGACCAATGTTTCCCTCTGCATTTTTGACTGTTGCAGAACGATGATGGTGATGTACTGGTCGCAATTCCTCTTGGCCAGTTGGGCCGGAATATCGGCCAATTCATACTTTTCTCCATCCATCACGAATTTCTGGTCCTCGGTGACTCTGGCCTCGATTTCCTTGGCGAATTTCACGTCGCTTTTCTGAGCCGTGGACGCCTTCGGAGCCGTGGTGGAACAACCGGTTATCCAGATCAACATTGCAGCCAGTGACAACAAACATGTGCTTTTCATCGTTTTGCTCCTCTCAGTTAATTGTTTTTATCATGCGCCGGCGGCAGCCATTTGTCGAGAATTTTCTGAAGCGTGCCGTCCTTTTTCCATTGCGCCAGAATTTTATCGACCTTGGAACGCAGTTCCACGTCGTCTTTGCGAAATCCCCAGGCGATTTCGTCCCTGGTAAGAGGCTTTCGAATGGCCTCGAGATCGGCCTCGTTTTCCGCGGCGATCCAGATCACCGCAGTCCCGTCATTCAAATAGACGTCTATCCTGCGGTTGACCAGATAAAACGGGGCGTCCGAAGGCTGAAGATAAAAAACGGCGTTCGGCGAACGGCAATTGCGGTTGACAAAAGCATCGGCAGTGGAACCTTTTTCAACTCCGATGCGCACATCTCCGTTCAAAATGCTTTCCGGTATGGCAATCCGCCCGGCGTCACGGCTGCGCACCAGCGCCATGATTCCAAGCGTCAGGTATGGTTCACTGAACGCAATACGCACCTTGCGCGCGGCGGTAATGGTCATGCCGGACATTATCATGTCGGTCCGACCAGCGATCAATGCGTCAATCTGGTCTTCCCATGCAACAGGAATCAAACGAATCGGACGTCCAAGTTCCCTGCCCAATTCCGTGGCCATGTCGACCTCAACGCCGGAAATATTGTTGTTGCGCATAAAAACAAGCGGCGGAGCATTGGGGGTGACGCCGACGTTCAGCGCGTTATCGCAGGCATCGAGGGCAACTCCCGTGGTTTTACAGGACGTAAGGAAAAGCAACCCGGGAAAAAGCAGCGCCGCGCAAAAATAACCGACCGATCCATACCGCATCATATGTTTCCTCCATGTATTTGCCTTTTTTGAAGAGGTTATTGACAATATTCACATTTTTCAAGACAATATTGGCAAATGATTTCGCGGCGTCTACGGATACCTATCGTGATGTTTTGCGTCGGCATGAATGCCATGCTGGCGCAAATCATCATGACGCGTGAATTGATGGTGGTTTTTTTCGGAAATGAGCTTGCCCTGGGGATCGTCTTTGCCGCCTGGCTCATCATGGTCGGAGCAGGCTCGCTCCTTGTCAGACCCTGGCTCGGCAGGACAGGAAATGAATTAAAATGGTTTTTAATGTTTTTGCTGGTTATACTGGCGTCTGCCACGCCACTGCTGATTTTCATGGCGCGCGGCATACGGCTGATATTGCATATTCCGGCGGGAGAATGTTTACCGCTCGCGTCAATGGTCGCCGCAGCTTTCATGGCTCTGGCGCCGCCCTGCCTGACCATAGGCATGATTTTCCCCTGCGCCTGCCGACTGGCCGAGTCTGAACAGGAAGGCGCAGCCTCGGTTTATACGGCGGAATCGTCCGGCAGCATGTTTGCCGGCCTCCTGTTCTCCTTTGTTCTTGTTTTTCTGTTTTCGACGATTGAAGCCGCGTTTTTTGCCGCCCTGGCCGGCATGTTGGGGACGGCCCTGATTGCGCCGGCCGGTTTGTCAAAAAAAATCTGTTGGCTGGCTGTTGCGGTATTGGCAGCCATGTTGTTGTTTCCCGTTCCCCTAAAAATGATCGAGCATCAAGCTGTTGACCTGCGCTGGGAAGCGTTCGGCGTTTTGCCGCGCAAAAACATTCAACAGACGACCGGCATGCCATGCCTGATCGAGACAAAGGACAGCCGTTATCAAAACCTGGCGCTCATTGAAAACGCCGGACAAAAAACCCTCTACGGTAACGGGCAGGTCATGTTTTCATTTCCTGACGAATTTTCAGCCGAACGGAAAGCGGCTTTCATCATGGCCCAAAATCCTTCCGCAACAACAATTCTGCTGATCGGCGGAAACCCGGCAAGCGATATTCCCGAACTCCTAAAATATCCAATCAAAAGCCTTGTTCACGTCGAACTGGATGCCGCGATCAACTTTATGCTGCTCAGGAATGCCGGACCGGATTACGCACGGGCCTTGAACGACAAGCGCCTGATCCAGTACCTGCGGGACGGTCCGCGCTTCGTAAAAGAAACCGGGAATACTTTCGACATTATCATTGTCGAGGCGCCCGACCCGTCCACAATCGCGTTGAACAGGTTTTATACGGTCGAATTTTATCGCGCCATCAGCCGCATCCTGGCACCCTACGGATTCCTTTACACCTCCATACAGTCTTCCGAGGAACTGCAGGGCGAGGCGGGCAACCTGGCTGCTTCCGTTTTCAAGTCCCTTTGCTCGGTTTTCCCGCGCGTGCTGGCCGGTTACGGCACCAGGAACCGGTTCCTGGCCGGGAACAAATACTCTCCCATGACTTTTGACGGCAAAACCCTTTGCGAAAGATGGCGGACGGCTGGAGTCAAAGCAAAATATTTTCGACCGGAATATTTTTTAAACGCCGACGAAATCAGCCCGGAAAAAACGTCCTTTGTAAAACAGCGCCTTCTCGCGCTTGCTACTCCGGCCAATACCGCCCTGCGGCCGGTCTCGTCGTTTTACAATCTTTCCCTCTGGAGCGCTTACAGCGGTTCGCGCATGGAATCGTTCCTGAACGCCCTCGAAAAATTGACTCCGGCAAAAGTCGCAGCCGGAATGTCGGCAATATTTATTTCGTTCATGATTGTCATTGGCATTATGGCACACAGGACGACAAACAAATTGTCCCTTGGCGTAATTTTGGCGCCGGTAATTGCCGCAACCGGTTTTACCGGCATGGCGTTTGAATTGATCCTGATTTTCATGTTCCAATCCCTGTTGGGCTATATTTACGCCAGCATCGGGTGCCTGATTGCCATGTTCATGCTGGGGCTGGCGGGCGGAGCGTTTTGGGCGGGGAGATTTGTCGAATCAGGCGGAAACTTTCAACTTTCAACGCTCAACATTCAACCAAAACCTTCCTGTTCAAAGTTGAGCGTCGGATGCCGGATGTTCAATGATTTCGAATTTCCACGCCTCAAGTCATCCACCTGCCGGCGCTGGTTCCTCCTGCTGGCGCTTGAAGTGACATTCATTCTGATCGCGCTGCTCCTGCCGCTGGTGATGAAAGCCGGGGAAATAATTGCCGCCAACCGGCTTGTGGGAGGCATTATTTATTCTTTGATCATGCTGACCGGCCTGGCCGGCGGCGCCCAGTTCGTGCTGGCGATTGATCTCATGAATGAAAATTCAAATTCCGAATCAAAAATCAAAAATCCGAAATCCAAAACCGGAAATGCTCATCATGCCGCGCTCTTGAATGCCGCCGATCTGGTCGGAGCGGCCATGGGCAGCCTGGTCATCGGCGTAATCTTCCTGCCGCTCTTCGGATTTGCGCAAACCTGCTGTTTGCTGGCCATGCTCAAGGCCGGCACTTTCCTGCTCACCGGCGTCTTCCTGATCTTCCGGCCGCAAAAATAATGAAATTTACTGAAACGATTGCCGCAAAACATTGTTCAATATGAGTAAGAACATGAAAGAGATTTCAGACGAGGACTTGATGGCGATGTACCAGAACGGCAACAACATGGCTTTTGATCTGCTTTTCGACAAATATCGAGCGCCGGTTTTTAATTTCATCTACCGCATGGTGAATGGCGATCGAACCGCAGCGGAAGACCTGTTGCAGAACATTTTCCTCAAGATCGCCGAAGCCAGTGAATACTACCAGCCAAAATCAAAATTTTCGACATGGCTTTTTGCAATCGCCAGAAACCATTGCCTTAATTTTCTGAAGTCCCGCCATGCCATCAAACAAAAAAACACCGTTTCCATGGAAAATCGGTCGGACAACACAGAATCAACTCTGGGCGAGCAGCTTCCGGCAAAGGAAGATACCGGCAAGGCCGTTCAGAACAAGGAAATGCTTGATATTCTCGATGCCAACATTTCCGCTTTACCGGAAAAATACAGGGAACTTTTTCTGTTGCATGCCGTTGAAGGTCTTCCTTTCGGGGAAATAGCGGCGATCACACGGGTTAACGCGGCCACGGCCAGGACCAACTATCGCCGTGCCAGACTGCTTTTATTGGAAAAGATGAAACCATTTTTGATTACGGAAGGAAACGCCTGATGAAAAAAAATGCAGAGACATCGCTTTTGCGCGGAATTGACAGTTTAGCCGGGCAATTACCCGGTCATTCCCCAAGCACTGAGGTTGTTTTAAGAATAAAAAAAGCCATCTATAAAAAAGCAACACCGGAAAGGAAAACGGAATTCGCTCCTGTCATGGATATGAACGAACTGTCTGATTTTTTGAGGGTCAGCAAGGAGACTATTGTGGAATATTTCGATGAAATCCCGTCCTTTGAACTTGGCGGCAAAATTCTTTTCCTGAGGAAAAGCGTCGAAAAATGGATTGAGACAAAAGAAACGAATTTCGGCCGTGCGGCAGAATGGGCGAATTTAGACATGGCAGGTGTTGATCGCTTGGTTACACAACAGATACAATAACTCCGTTATGGAAAGGATCCCACAATGGGAAATAAGAAATTAACATCTAAAACACCTGAGTTGCCGCAAACAAAAGGAACGGACATTCCTTTTGACAAGGATGCGGAATACGCCCTGAACACCATCGGACGAATTCTGCAGAAAGGGGTTAACGACAAAGCCACTGACATCCATTTCGAGTCCTTTAAAAAAGGTTTGCGGATCAGGTATCGAACAGACGGCGTACTCCATGAAGGCGAACAATTACCGACGGAACTCGGGGAAGCAGTCATATCGCGAATCAAAATCATGGCCAACCTGAATCCTCACGAGAAAAACATTCTTGAAAACGGCAGGATCTTGCTCAACGTGAAAGGCAAGGAATTGGATGCCAGAGTATCCATCGCTCCCTGTATAACCGGCGAATCGGCGGTAATGCGAATTCTCAGCAGGGAAAAATGCTTGATGGATATGAATGGCCTGGGACTCACTAAAGCAAACCTTGAAAAGGCAGCAAAGTGGTGCAAAAAACATGATGGATTGATCATCGTTTCCGGACCGTCCGGCAGCGGCAAAACCACGACCCTTTACAGCATGTTGCAGGAAATGAATGATCCAAAACTGAAAATCACCACCGTAGAGGACCCGGTTGAATGCCAAATCGAAGGCGTTAACCAATTACAGGTAAACATTCAGTCTGGCATTACTTTTTCCGCTGCCCTGCGCAATCAATTGCGTCAAGACCCGGACACAATGATGTGCGGGGAAATAAGAGACCTGGATACGGCCTATTTGCTGGTTCGCGCCGCCCTGACCGGTCATTTGGCCCTTACCTCCCTGCACACCAGAAATGCTGCCGAAACAATCAGAAGACTCCTGGACATGGGGGTGGAACCCTTTCTGATCAATTCCGTAAACCCATGCGTGATATCCCAGCGGCTTGTCCGGATTATCTGCCGGGATTGTATCACGGAATATAAACCCGAGGAATGGGCCGCCGATTTGACCCGGGAATATAAGGACATGAAATTTTTCAAGGGAAAGGGATGCGCAAAATGTTACGGGTTCGGCTATCGCGGCAGAACCGCCATTCATGAACTGCTTGAGCTTGACGACAATATGCGGCGTTTGATCGCGAATAATGCCGGCCTGGAGGAATTGCGCGATCAAGCGACAAAATCCGGCATGATCACCATGCGCCAGGATGGATTTGAGAAGGCAAAACAGGGCATCACCACACTTGAGGAAGTGCTGCGCGCCTGCGCCATTGCCGGTTGACCGCGAATCATTCCCACACGCCCGGGATCGGCTTGTTGCATTTTTTGCAGCGGCCGGAGACGATGTTGTTTTCCAGTATGCTGTATTCGTAGCGGCGGATGAGCACGGCTTTGCAGAAGGGACAGATCGTGTTTTGTTCCTCCGCGCCGGGCACGTTGCCTATATACACGAACCTAATCCCTTCCTCAATAGCGATCTTCTGGGCGCGTTGCAGCGTTTCCAACGGCGTGAGCGCAAGATTGCGTAATTTATACATGGGATGATAACGGGAAAAATGCAGCGGCACATCCGGCCCCAACTCCCGGACGATCCAGGCGCTCATTTTTTTTATTTCATCGGAACCGTCGTTCAGCGTGGGGATCAGCAAAACGACGATCTCATACCACACCCCGGAGCCGGAAAGGCGCTTGAGCGTGTCCAATACCGGCTGCAACTGGCCCTCGCAAATATCCGCATAGAAGGATTGTGTGAAAGATTTTAAGTCTATTTTTATAGCTTTCAATACAGGGAATAACGATTTCAACGCCTCATTGGTAATGAAGCCGTTGCTGACCATCACGCTTTCAATCCCGGCTTTTTTGCCTGCCGCGGCGCAATCATGCACGTATTCGCTGAAAACAACAGGCTCAGTGTAGGTATAGGCAATCGTGCGCGCCTTTGCCTTGGCAGCGGCAGAGGCGATATCCTCCGGACTCCTGTAGACCGGCTTGACGTCCTCAGGACTGGCCTGGGATATGTCCCAATTCTGGCAAAATTTGCAGCAGATATTACAGCCGACCGTTGCGATTGAATACGACTTGCTTCCGGGATACACGTGAAAAAACGGCTTTTTTTCGATCGGATCAAGGTGCATGGCAACGGGATATCCGTAAACCAGCGAATAAAATTTTCCGCCGCGGTTTTCCCGCACGCGGCAATATCCGCGCTGCTTGTTTCCCACCACGCAGCCGCGCGGACAGAGCTTGCAGCGTACCCGGTTGCCGGCCAGTTTCTCGTAAAACTCCGCCTCGTGCAATTCCTCGCCGGCAAAAGAAGCAATCGGCGCGGCAAAACCTCCAAGACAGCAGGCCGCCGCTCCCGCCCCGACGGAACCCAAAAACCGCCGACGCGTCATATTATTATGCACAAAATCATTCATTTTTCATTGCAAATATTATATATTCGGTCCGTTCAAAACACAAGCACATAAGCGTGACACATGATAAACAACAAATGGAAACATGTTGAGCTGCCGTTCGGAAACGGCCGTGTAAAGATAAAGGCGCCGCCGCACGCCGACGCGCTAAAACTTGTCCATTGCGCGGCCCTTGCCGATCCTGAAAAAACCATTGAAAACAGCCTGCGCCATCCGATCGCATCCCCGTCGCTCGCGGAAATAACCCGTCAAAAGGTCCGCGCGAATAAAAATGCTCAAGCCGTGATTGTGGTCAGCGACAATACCAGGCCGGTGCCATACAAAGGATCGTCCGGAATTCTTGAGCCTATCATCAAAATCCTGTCGAAAAAGGGCATAAAGAACCTTAACATCCTCGTGGCCAACGGCACGCACCGGGCGCTGGATGAAGCCGAATTGAAAAAATTTTTACCCGACAGAATATTTGCGGGGGACATTCGGGTCATAAATCACCTCTGCCGCGAAAAACACGAACTGCGCCTTATCGGCAAAACCCCTCGCGGATCAGAAATATGGATCAACCGGCATTATCTGGATGCCGATATAAAAATCCTGACCGGTCTGGTGGAGCCGCATTTCATGGCCGGATTCAGCGGAGGCCGCAAGTCCATTTGCCCGGGCCTGATCGGCGAGGCATCAACCTATATTTTCCACGGACCGCAATTAATGGCCGACCAATACAGCGACAGCCTCAACCTGAAAAAGAATCCATGCCATGAAGAATCGCTCGCCATGGCGCGCGCTGCCGGGGCCGACTTCATGGTAAACGTCACCCTGAACGGAGAAAACCGCGTGACCGGAGTTTTCGCCGGCGACATGGAAAAGGCCCATCTGGCGGCAATCGCCAAAGTAAAAAACGACAACGCAATCGGCATCGCCCATGAATACGACCTGGTGATAACCCACGCCGGATTTGTCGGCATCAATCATTACCAGGCGGCCAAGGCGGCCGTGGAAGCCGCCAAGGCCGTCAAAAGGGGCGGAACAATCATTCTCCTGGCGAACAACACGGATAAGGATCCGGTCGGAAGTTCAAATTACAAGGCAGTGCTTCCACTGCTCCGCCGGCTCGGACCGGACGGACTTAACGCCAGGCTCGGCTCAAACGCATGGGCCTTCATCCCGGAGCAATGGGAAGTGCAAATGTGGGCGCGCGTGCTTAAAAAACTGGGATCGTGCGGCAAATTGATCTACTGTTCACCGCAATTGACCGGGCCGGACTTCGAGGCAGATGGCCTGCCCGGCACGGACGGCGGCAGCGGACTTGAAATTTCAAAAGATACTGACACGGCAGAGATTGCGCAATCCATGGCGCAAAGGGCCATAGAGGAATTTTACGCTGAAAATACAAAGGGGCGCATCGCCATTCTGGAGGAAGGGCCTTACGGCGTGCCGTTTTTGAAAAAAACGCCAAAACGAACTATTGACTAGGAAGCGTCCAAATGGTAAATCCTTTTCCGCATTCCGGGGCAGACTGTTCCGCCTTAAGCGGATCTGCCTAGGCAGAAAATCTGTTGGCTTATTGACATTATTAAATTTTATTCGGTGGGGTACCGAAGCGGCTAAACGGGGCAGACTGTTCCGCCTTAAGCGGATCTGCCTGAGGCAGAAAATCTGTTGGCTTATTGACATTATTAAATTTTATTCGGTGGGGTACCGAAGCGGCTAAACGGGGCAGACTGTAAATCTGTTGGCTTACGCCTTCGATGGTTCGAATCCATCCCCCACCACCATTCATGGAAATCCAATCCGCGATCGTTGACGCACAAGAAACGCCCGCCGTATACGTCCTGGCAAATCAAACCCGCGATTACCTTTACAAAGGCGCGACCAGAAACCTCAGGGAACGGCTCAAGGATCATGCGGCCGGCAGGGTATCCAGAACGAAAAACAGACGGCCTCTTTTCCTGGTACATTTTGAATACTGCGGCACATACCATGAAGCGTTGCTCCGCGAAAAATATTTCAAGTCCGGACCGGGAAGATTACAACTCAAACAGCATCTCCTGAACGGGGCAGACTGTTCCGCCTTAAGCGGATCTGCCTGAGGCAGAAAATCTGTTGGCTTACGCCTTCGATGGTTCTCAGCAGCAGCTGATCCGCCTGTGGAGGAGAATCCATCCCCCACCACCATCCAAACAAACCCCTGAGCTTGCAGGGCTTTTCCCTTTTGTTTACAAGGCTTTCCCGCGTTCTCCAATCTGCTGAATATCCCTTCGTCTACCGCATCCTGTCGCTGGCAGTCATTGCCTGTCACGGCCTGTCACGGCGTTTTCGATGGCGATAATGGGCACAATAGAGGGCACAATTTTCCCCGACTTTTCCGGCCCCCGGCGCCCCCAATGATCCCGCCTGCCTGTTAGAGCCTCTGACAACGTGGAGGCGATCCAGGCAAGTTTTCTCAAGCTCGATAGCGTTCATAATGAAAGCCTGTTCCAATCCGTTTGTCCGCAATTGATCCTGCCGCCACTAGCTGGCGAAGAGTCACTATTCTGACGCGACAAAACGATAGCCGATACCCGGTTCTGTAATAAGCATAACAGGTTGTGATGGTACCGGTTCGATTTTCTCCCGCAGTCGCGCTACATAGACTCGAAGATAGTGTGTCTGATCTGTTGCATTCGGTCCCCACACTTCTTTCAGAATATAGCGGTGAGTTAAAACTTTACCCACATTGCATACAAGAAGCCGCAGGAGAGAATATTCCGTGGCCGTCAATCTGATGGGGATCCCTTTTACAGTGACAAGGCGACCGACAAAATCTATTTCCAAGTCGCCATTTCGAAAAATCGCCTGTTCATCTACAGGTTGGGCATGTCGCAGGGCAACACGCAGGCGCGCCAATAGCTCCGGAGTGCTGAACGGTTTCGTGACATAGTCATCCGCACCATTATCCAGCGCCGCGATTTTGTTTTCATCACGTTCGCGTACCGACAATACAAGAACGGGGATGCGGCTCCATTCGCGCAATCGCCTCAAAACCGCGACACCATCGAGATCGGGAAGACCGAGATCCAGGATGATGACATCGGGCCGGCGCGTAGCCGCTTCTACTAAGCCCTCCTCTCCGTTCCCGGCTTCTATAACTTTGTATCCGTTGGCTTCAAGGGTTATACGCAGGAGACGTCGGATTTGCACCTCGTCATCAATTACTAAAGCTAAATGGTTTTGAACAGTTTCCGAGTTCATATAATCGGCTGCTCCTGTAATGGCAAAGATATGGTAAACATAGCGCCACCAGCCGGCCGGTTGGCCGCCTGAACATGACCGCCATTGGCTTCGACAAAGCCTTTGACAATCGAGAGGCCGAGCCCCGTACCGCCTGCCGCCGCTCCTGGTGCGCGATAGAATTTATCAAAGATACGGGGAAGTGCTTCCCCCGCCAGTCCCGGGCCGCGATCGGCAACGGTTATTGCGATGGTCTGATCGTTCACGGTAGTGTATATCTCCACCGGGGTTCCGGCGGGCGTGTGCATCGCCGCGTTCAAAAGCAAATCAATCAGCGCCTGTTCTATCAATCTGAAGTCTACCTGCACCAGCGGCGTGGACGGCGTCATGTTCACCGCGACAGGCCGATTTACCAGATCGTTCTCAACTCTTTTCAGCGCAGCATTGACAAGATCATTCACGTCGCACCAATCCAAGCTTGGTCGTACGTGGCCCGACTCAAGCCGGGCCATATCAAGCAGGTTGGCAACCAACCTGTTTAACCTCTTGCTCGCCTGGCGGATCTCGCCAATCAGGGCGTTCTGAACAGCCGGATCAAATCCCGCTTGCAGACCACTCACGGCGGTTTCAATCGCGGCTAGGGGCGTGCGTAACTCGTGCGACACGGCGTTCAAGAGCGCGTGACTGAGCCGCTCTGATTCAGCCAGCACCTTTGTCTGGGCCTTGACTTCGCGCAGTCGCTGGCGATCAATGACCAGTGCTATGTGGCGCAGGAATCCATCGAGCATGTTGTGTTGTTCAATTGTCGGCGGAGACGTTTGTTGCCAATGCACCCGCAATACGCCTAAGGCATTGCCGGTTGTGCGCAGGGGCAGATACATTGCCTCGGTCATTGGCAGCGTGTCGGTAAATCGTCCCGCCGGGTGCGTATGTTCATAAGCCCAGACCGCTGAGCTGAATTCTTTATCCGGCAGGTCGCCATGGAGCTTACCGGCCGAGTCGGGCAACAACAGGGAAGCTTTTGCTCTAAATGTGCGCTCCACATTGCTTACGGCGGCGCGTTCGATTTCCTCCCATGTGGAGGCATCACCCAATTCCAGCGTCAGCATATACATCGCCGTCGCTCTTTCCTCGCGCCGTCGGTCCATCCGTTCCTTGGCTCGCAACCTGCTGATCAAGTGTCCCATGGCCAGCGCAACGACAAAGTACATGGAGAACAACATCATGTCATCGAATTTCCCGATATAAAGAGTTAGGCGCGGCGGCAAGAAAAGGTAGTCCCATAGCAGCGCACTCAATGTCGCCGAGAAATAAACAGGACCGGCATTTAAAAACAGTGCCAACACCACAACGGTCATAAGATAAATAAGTCCTGTGGAATGAGGACCGATGAAAACGTCTAAACCGAGGTTTAACAATGTGACCGCAACGATGACACCCAAGGCCTGAAGGTATTGCGGCCACTTGGTCTCCAGAGAGAGGTGCCGATTGAAATAGTGTTTAAGATTTCTACTGTCTTCGGCGTGCATGACGTGCAAGCCGATGTTGCCGCTTTCCCGAATAAGCCCGTTAAGAAACCATGTGCTGCGCAGGAACCCGAACGGCCAGAACCCTAATGGTTTGCCGACAACGATCTCTGTCACGTTCTGCGCACGCGCAATGCGAAGAAGACCGGATACGATGTCTTCGTCAACTGTTGTGCGTATTTCGGCTCCAAGCGAGCGCGCCAACTGCAAGTGCCGCGTTAGGCGGGCCTGATCTTCTTCCGGCAAAACGTGCGACGTCTCAACATACGCGGCAATCCAGGTGCATCCAAGGCTGTCGGCCAGCCGCCTCGTCCAACGAACCATTTTTTCGGAGTGTGGACTAGGACTGACCGCGACCTGCAGGCGGGGCCCGATTTTCCACGGTCCGGCAATCTGCCTGACCCGCATATAATCACGGACATCCTGTCCGGCTTTTTCAGCTGCCAGACGGAGCGCCATTTCCCGCAATGCTATCAGGTTGCCTTCGCGGAAGAAGTTGCCGGAAGCAACCAGCGCGCGTTCCGGGACGTAGACTTTGCCTTCGGCCAATCGCTGGAGCAGATCTTCCGGAGACAAATCTACCAGTTCAATTTCTGCTTCGCTGAGAACGGTGTCCGGCAGGGTCTCCTGAATGGTTGCGCCGGTTATCTCGCGGATGGTATCGGTCCGACTTTCAACATGCTGAACATTAAGCGTGGTGTAGACATCCATGCCTGATTCCAGCAGCTCAAGGACATCTTGGTAGCGCTTGGGATGCCGCGAGTCAGGCGCATTGGTGTGGGCAAGTTCATCAATAAGGACCAACTGTGGGCGTCGTTTCAAGACGGCATCCAAGTCCATCTCGGTCAACGTCACGCCACGATAGATCATTGGTTTGCGCGGAACAATCTCGATTCCTTCCGTCAAGGCGTCGGTCTCTTTGCGGCCGTGAGTCTCCACATAGCCGATCACGACGTCGCGGCCCTCGCGTTTCGCCTTTTGCGCCGCTTCCAGCATGGTATAGGTCTTGCCGACACCGGCGCACATGCCCAGGAAAATTTTTAGCGTGCCGCGCTTTTGCCGGATTTCATCCTGCTTCAACGCCGCCAGCAACTCATCCGGATTTGGTCCTTCCGTTCGTGTCATATTATGACTGTATCACAATGTTTTGTTTTTTCGAGCATAATCCAGTTCGTCAAGCATTATGTTGAGTCGCAAAACGTTTATCCTGGTTTCGCCGAGAAAACCGAATTGAGGCTCCTCTACTGCCTGATCCACCAGGGGCACGAGCATTCCTTCCGGCATTCCCCTGGCCGCCGCCACACGGCGTATCTGTAACCGTGCCGCCTGGAGACTGATATGCGGATCAAGTCCACTGCCGGAAGCATACAATAAGTCGGAAGCAACGGGCTCTTGTTCTGACAGCATGTTTGCGGCGCGCAGGGTGCTGGTCCGTTTGGCAACGGTTCGGCGCAAGTCTTGGCTTGTCGGTCCTTTGTTGCTTGCTCCTGAAGGTGTGGTGGCAAAGTCGGTGAAAGACGGCCGCGGCCAGAAATAAAGATTGTTCCCGAATTTCTGGGCCAACAGTTCCGAACCTGTGAGGTGGCCGTTGCAGGTGACGAGACTGCCGCCGGCTTGCCAGCCGAATGCCAGCCGGCCTGTAAAAGTCACTGTCATTGTGTACAGGAGACCTGTAAGCACAGACATTACAATCAACATGCGCAACGGTTTCATACTAACCTCAGTGCGGTGATAACAAGGTCAATTAACTTGATGCCGATAAAAGGAGCAACCAGGCCTCCGGCGCCGTAAATCAGTAAATTGCGTTTCAGAATGGCGCTCGCTCCCATCGGCCGATATTGTATGCCGCGAAGGGCCAATGGTATTAACGCGATGATAATGAGCGCATTGAAGATAACGGCGCTGAGAATTGCGCTCTGAGGAGATGCCAGTCCCATGATATTGAGTGTAGCCAGCGGACCGGGTCCGCCACCGCCTGCATAGAGCCCGCCGAACATGGCCGGAATTATCGCGAAGTATTTTGCCACGTCGTTTGCAATGCTGAAGGTGGTGAGCGCGCCGCGTGTCATCAGTAATTGCTTCCCTGTCTCCACAATGTCAATGAGCTTGGTGGGATTGCTGTCTAAATCCACCATGTTGCCTGCTTCGCGTGCGGCCTGAGTGCCGGTGTTCATTGCCACTGCCACATCGGCCTGCGCGAGCGCCGGGGCGTCATTGGTTCCATCTCCTGTCATGGCCACAAGATGACCGGCGGCTTGTTCCTCGCGAATCCGGTCGAGTTTTTGTTCAGGCGTGGCTTGTGCCATGTAGTCGTCCACGCCAGCCTCGGCCGTAATGGCGGCGGCCGTCAGGGAATTATCGCCGGTGATCATTACGGTTCGGATGCCCATCTTGCGCAACTGGGCGAATCTTTCCTTGATACCACCTTTGACAATATCCTTCAGTTGAACAACCCCTAGTACGGTTCGGTTCTCGGCCACAACCAAAGGAGTGCTGCCGCTACGAGACACCTCCAGCACAATACGTTCAACGGCTTCCGGAAACACGCCGCCCATCCGGTCAACGTGAGTCCTGATTGCATCCGTCGCTCCCTTCCGAATGCACCGCGCCGGGCGGTTGTCTTCCGCCGGAAAATCAACACCACTCATGCGCGTCTGAGCTGTGAAAGGAATGAAATGAACATGCGGCTGCGCTACCTCCCGACCCCTGAGATTGAACCGTTGCTTGGCCAAAATGACAATGGACCGGCCTTCGGGTGTCTCGTCGGAGAGCGATGCGAGTTGCGCGGCGTCGGCCAGATGTTCGACGGAGATTCCCGGGGCCGGTATGAAGGCCGTTGCCATGCGGTTGCCGAGCGTGATGGTGCCGGTTTTGTCCAGAAGAAGGACGTCAATATCGCCGGCCGCTTCCACGGCGCGTCCGCTCATGGCGAGCACGTTCCGCCGCATGAGGCGATTCATGCCGCTGATCCCGATGGCGCTGAGTAGCGCGCCGATTGTTGTGGGAATCAGGCAAACCAGCAGGGATGCCAGAACAGGCAGACTCAACCTGACAACATCGTGCTGTCCAGCCGCCTGTTCGCTATAGCGTCCGAATGCCGGCAGTGTGTACACCGTCACAAGAAACATCACGGTCATGCCGGCAAGCAACAACCCAAGCGCGATTTCGTTCGGAGTTTTCTGCCGGCTGGCGTTTTCAACCAGCGCGATCATGCGGTCCAGAAACGTGTGGCCATGTTCGGCTGTTACGCAAACGACTATCCGGTCACTCAGGACCAGTGTGCCGCCGGTTACGGCGCTGCGATCACCGCCGCTTTCGCGTATCACGGGAGCGGATTCGCCGGTAATAGCGGATTCGTCCACGGAAGCGATGCCTTCCACGACCTCTCCGTCGGTGGGAATTATGTCGCCTGCCTCGCAAATCACAAGGTCGCCACATTTCAGTTCCAAAGCCTTGACTCGCTCCTCTTGTGCATCCCGTAATCGCCGTGCCGTTGTATGTGTTCTCGCTTTTCTGAGAGTGTCCGCATGTGCTTTGCCACGCCCTTCGGCAATGGCCTCGGCAAAGTTGGCGAACAGCATGGTCAGCCATAACCAGAAGGTAATCTGCAGATTGAACCACGACAATGACCACGCAAAGAGATCGTATGCCAAGACAATGGTGCATAGCACGGCGACAATCTCGGTGGCAAACATGACAGGATTGTGCCACTGCGCACGCGGGTCCAGTTTGCGGAATGAATCCCAAATGGCCGCTTTGACCAGTTTGCTGTCGAATAAGAGTTGTGAACCGTCTTGCATTGTATTTCCTGCCTTAGAATGTGCGCCCCGCACGCATCAATAAATGTTCCGTAATCGGACCAAGTGAGACAACAGGGAAAAAAGTCAACGCCCCGACGATCAATGCAACGCCTATCAACAGAACGACGAACAAAACCCCGTCGGTTGGGAACGTTCCAGACGATGGAGGCGCTATCTTCTTGCGCGCCATGCTTCCGGCAATCACAAGGGAAGGAACAATGACAGCGAACCGGCCAATAAGCATGGCTAGGCCGCCAAGATAATTGTAGAAAGGGGTGTTGGCGTTCAGGCCTGCGAATGCACTGCCGTTGTTGTTGGCCATGGAACCGAATGCATAGACGATTTCGCTGAGCCCATGCGGGCCAGCGTTGTTGAGGGACGAAAAACCCGGTTTTATCACGGAAGCCAAGGCGGCCAGAATCAGAATTGTCACACAAGGCGTCAGAACTGCGATCATCGCCATTTTCACTTCCGTGGCTTCTATCTTCTTACCAAGATATTCCGGCGTCCTGCCAACCATCAAACCGGCCAGGAACACAGCCAAGATGGCGAACATCAGCATTCCATATAATCCCGATCCGACACCGCCGAAGATGACTTCACCCAACAGCATATTTCCCATTGTAACCAGTCCGGCAATCGGGGAAAGGCTGTCGTGCATTGCATTGATCGATCCGTTGGATGCCGCCGTTGTGACGGTGGCCCACATCACACTGTTAAGGATACCGAAACGTGTTTCTTTTCCCTCCATATTACCCTGAAAGGTGTACTCGCCAGCCAATGCAACACCAAGCCCCGTAATCAGTAGGATCATCATTGCTGCAAACAGAACCCATCCTTGCCGGCGATTTCCAAGCATTTGGCCATAGGTGTACGTGAGAGAGGCTGGAATCATAAGGATCGCCAACATTTCGAGGAAATTGGAGAGTGGCGTTGGATTCTCAAAGGGGTGCGCGCTGTTCGCGCCGAAAAACCCACCGCCATTTGTTCCAAGCTGCTTGATGGCAATTTGTGAAGCGGCCGGACCAAGCGGAACAATCTGATGTTGTCCTTCTAATGTTGTAGTGTCCACATATGGCGAGAGAGTTTGAACCACGCCTTGACTGATCAACAGAATTGCCAGAATGAAGGAAAGAGGTAGGAGGATATAGACCACAGATCGCGTTAGGTCGGCCCAGAAATTGCCCACAGTCGCTGATGATTTCCGTGTCAATCCGCGTGTAAACGCAAGCAGTACAGCAATGCCAGTTCCGGCACTGAGAAAATTCTGAACACATAATCCAAACATCTGCGTGAGATAGCTCATTGTGGACTCACCGCAGTATGACTGCCAATTAGTATTGGTTACGAAACTGATTGCTGTATTGACGGCCAGATGGAAAGGCACGCCTCCAAAGTTTTGAGGATTAAACGGCAAGAATCCTTGTGCCAACTGCAATCCCAGCAATACAAGGAAACCGAAGAGATGAAACCAGAGCAATGCGAAAGTGTAGGTGGTCCATTGCATTTCGACTGTGGCGTCAACACCGGCAAGACGATAGATCAATCTCTCAAACGGCAACAACCAACGCATCCATTTTGGCGGCTTGCCTACTAATACATTAGCCATGTACGCGCCGAGTGGCGGTACAATTATGGTGAGCATCCCAAAGTATGCCACTAACTGAATCCAGTCATGTATTTTCATTTGTCGGACATTATGGATCTGGTGCCGAATACCGACAAATCAAAAGTAGCTTCATACTCATCAATAAAATATCAACGCGCTTCGAGCTTGGAGCGCTAGAGGGCACAATTTTCCCCGCCTTTTCCCGATATGCTCCTCCATTGGCATCCGTAACGCCGTAACAAGAGGCAAAAGGCGGCAACCAGACATAGCCGGTGTTAATATCTGCCAATAATTATGGTCCTTTTTGAGACTCCGGCAGGCGAAAATCATGTTACGTTGTTACGGCTCCGGAGCCCAGATAAGACAGGGTCAACCGGACTACAGCGGATACGCTCTCAAAGCCGCCCATGGCTGCATACCCTAGGATTTCAAGTCGTTTTAAGGACGAAACAGGGATGAGATAACTGTTAACGTGCAGTGAAGCACATCTCAAGTTCGCGCTCCACTGACAGAAGGTGCTGTTCGTTGTCGTAATCCGAGCCAAGCAGCCGCGCCGCCCGAACCAACCGGCGTAAAAAATGAACATGTTCAGCCATATCTGCCAACATTGTCTGGATGATCGGCTGGACGGGATTTTCATATCCGTGTCCATAACGAAATTCTACGATAAGGATGCCTGGTTGGTCATCATGCCCCGTTTCGTAAATTAACTTGGGTGGATTGCCGGCAAACCGGGGATTGCCCATTAACGCCTTAAGTCGCTGCGTATCGAAGGATTCGGGGAAATGGATGAAAAAATCTATCTCAAACAAGTAGTTATGCTGACTGTATTTTACTTCAAGCCGGCAGAAATAAGGAACATCCCCAGGGTTCTTTCCCGCATCTTCGGCATGCCATACCAGAAACAAAAAAGACATAGTGGTTTCGCGCAACCATTCCTGAGTAATCGTCAATTGACCTTGCCCTGAAGGATCCGCAACTAAATCTGTCCCCTGAAACAAGCGCTGGATGCCAGGCCAAACATGTGTCTTGATGTCGTTAATGAGTTGTTCACGGAAGGCAGGGTCGCTGATGAGCATAGTGGATTCACGCGACCAGACCCCTGCATCCTTCGCTTGCGTGATAGCGCGGTCGAGTTCTGCATGGGCCCTGTTGTCCTGCGTTTTTCCCATCTTATCAGTTGTCATGCGTGAAACTATATTGCATTAAATGGTCTTCTGCAATAAAAACCGATAAGGAGTAAAAATGGAACGCATCTGGCTGGATTTTTCGCTATAGTTTACCTATACTCCCTCGTCATGAACAACCTAAACGAACTTTTCACGATTGCGGATCGGGAGACAAAGGCCGGACATTATCAAGGCTGCTGGCAGGGGACGATTGGAATTTACCTGGGCTGGGAATGACGAATGTGACGAGGCGTTCGGTTCAGGCTGGCTGGAATTGAAAGATACCAAGACGCTTCACGGTAAAATCAAGTTCCATCAAGGCGAAAGTTCAACACTGGTAGCGAGAATGGCAAAGAAATAATCAAGCCTTATTATTCTTCCCACAGCAGTTCTTGTATTTCAAATTGCTGCCGCAGGAACAATAATCATTCTTGCCTATTCGGGGCTGGACATTTGGTTGGGTCTGTTGGGCAAATGGAGAGCGAAGGGCTTTCTCCAAATCAGCAATATCCTCCGGTTTGTCAGGTTCAAGACCGACAATATATTGCCATCCGTATTTTTCGCAGATGGACGCTACTTCCCTGGCACGTTGCTCATTTTGAACCCGAACGATAATGGGATGCTTTTTCGTTCCCAGTTTCGGTCTGAAAAAATTCAGCATTTTTATAACGAAGCAACTTGTTTCTTCAACAATTGTCCGACTTTTATACGAAAAGAATGGGCTTTCCTGCGATAGAATTTTAAACGTTCCTCGTAGGATTTGCCCTTCAAAATCCGATAATGTTCATCCCGGATTTTTCTGAAAACATCTACTGTTTTAATCGCCATAATTCGTCACCTCCCTGGGGGAATAAATCTGAATCGTATTATAACCTTGTCTCAAGTTAATGCTGTTAAACTGCCGGATTTTGCCGAAGTTGACGATATGCTTAAAATTCCAACTAACAAGAATATCCACCTGAGCAACCGTTGCAAGGGCGATGTGCAAAGCGTCATCGGCATAATTCTGACTTAGGATTTTTTCCTTCAGATAACATTTCGCCAAATCATCTGCCTCCTTGGTCAAATAAATAAACTCCGGCTCAAGTGCAAGCAACTCGGCATATTTCCTTTTTACTTCTTCAGGGGCATCATCCATCTCCACGTCCACTATTTCAGACAGCACCGGCGAAAGCGTTCCGACATGGAAATCCCTGAATAGTCCGTTTGACCATTTTTCAAACTCAGGGTCAAAGCAGCCCCCGATAACAGACGAATCCACGTATATCCGTAATTTTTTCATGGAAATATAATATTCAATCTGGTTTGATAAGACAAGTCTGTAAAAGAACCGATTTTCAGTTAAATAACCTTTCCCTCAAAAAACATGCCCTCAAAATCTCCTGACATCATCCTTAGAATCATGAACATGCTGGTTGCCGGGCGGACATATTTTCAGATTTCCAGGAACTTCGGCATATCCAGAGCAAGGGTAGGACAGATTATCAAACGGGAAAAACAACGGAAGGCATCAACAGAACGGGCACGGCAACTTTGTCAACAGATCCGTGCCGATAACGATATTGATAAAAAACTTTCCATTGATGACTTGTTCTGCATTCTGGAACTTACGAGAAGAGCCGAGACGGTTTTGAGGACATACTTCAACCGGCAGGGCATAACGGAATTCAGCCTGCGGGACATGATGGA
>JGI24730J26740_1000672_pt1 | contig 21923 bp, 23 predicted proteins | sample EPASupsiteSAE347_FD_26740 | JGI IMG/M metagenome (IMG submission 26740)
ATTGTCAAGATAGAATATAAAAAGCATAATAGAGGGCAGATAGTAGGTGGTAGTTAGTATGTAGATGCAGGATTACCCTAAATACTACCTGCTAACTACTATTTACTCTCCTAAGTTGAATAATATGAATAATATCTTAGAAGGATTAAATAAGGAACAGCAAGAGGCGGTTACGCATAAGCAAGGGCCGCTTTTGATTATAGCCGGAGCTGGAACAGGCAAAACCACGGTTATTACGCGCCGGATTGCCTGGTTATTGTCCGAAGGCTTATGCCAGACCAATGAAGTTTTGGCGCTTACCTTTACGGATAAAGCTGCCCGTCAAATGCAGGATAGGGTGGATGAATTGGTTCCTTACGGCTATACAGATATTTGGATTTCGACTTTTCATGCTTTTGGCGATAAACTCCTGCGGGAAAACGCTCTTATTGCCGGTCTAAATCCGGATTTTAAAGTTTTGACCCAAAGCGAAGCCGCAGTATTTTTTCGCGAGCATATTTTCGAGTTTAATTTGGATTATTTCCGTCCGTTGGCCGATCCCACGCGTTTCATTGAAGCCTTAATCCGGCTTTTTAGCCGGGCTAAAGATGAAGATATCTCACCGGAAGAATATATAGAATTTGCCCAGGAATTAAGTTTAAAAGCCAAAGAGAACCCCGATGATTTAGCTATTAAGGAAGAAGCTATTCAGCAGGCAGAAGTTGCTTGTGCCTATGCTAAGTATCAGGAGCTTTTAGCTAAGGAAGGTTTGCTTGATTTTGGCAATCAGTTTTATCTGGCTTTGAATCTTTTGCGACAGCATCCGGCAATTCTGAAGAAATACCAGCAGCAATTTAAATACGTTTTGGTTGATGAATTTCAGGATACTAATTTTGCGCAATACCAGCTGGTCAAGTTAATCACTAAGGAAAACAGGAATATAAATGTTTGTGGAGATGATGACCAATGTATCTATAGGTTCCGCGGCGCAGCATATTCCAATCTGGTGAGTTTTATGCGCGATTTTCCAAATGGTAAAAGTGTAAGTATCGTGCGGAATTACCGCTCGACACAACCTATTCTTGATTCTGCTTATCAACTGATTCAGAATAATAATCCGGAACGTTTTGAAGTTAAGGCAAATATAAATAAGCATTTGCTCGGGGTTTCAAAAGAGGGAAACAAGCTGATACATTTGCATTTTGATACTGTTTCTACTGAAGCGGATAATGTAGCTAAGATTATTAAAGATAAAGTCAAATCCGGAAATTTCAAATACAATGATTTTGCGATTCTTGTGCGGGCCAATTCCGATGCCGAATCCTTTATTCAGGCGCTTAATTTAGAGGATATCCCGTGGCAATTTAGCGGAAATCAGGGGCTTTATTCCAGGGAAGAGGTAAAGCTCTGTATTAATTTCTTAAGAGTGGTGGCGAATTTATCCGATTCCCTAAGTCTGTATTATTTAGTCAGTTCCGAAATATACAAATTAAATTTGGTTGATCTTAACATTTGCAGCCATTATGCCCGGCGCAGGAACAAGCCGCTGCACGCTGTTTTTAAGGAATTAGGGTCGATAGAAGAATTAAAAGGAGTAGGAGAAGATAGCCGCAAAAAAACAGAAGAAATCTTGGCGGATTTGGAAAAATTCCTTGAAATTTCCCGGGAAGAGACAACCGGCAGGCTGCTTTACGCATTTTTAACTGATACAGGTTATCTCAAAAAATTAACCTCGGTCCAAAACCTGGAGAATGAAACCAAAATCCAGAATATCGCCAGGTTTTTTAATAATGTTCGCGATTTTGAACTTGTGGCAAAAGAGGATCGGGTGATTAGTTTTGTGAATTACCTCAATTTATTAATCGAAGCCGGCGATGACCCTCCGACAGCCGAAGCGGATTTGGATACTGACGCAGTAAATATTCTGACTATTCATAAGGCTAAAGGTTTGGAATTCAGAGTTGTGTTTTTAGTCAGCCTTGTGCAGGGCCGTTTTCCCTGGCCGCGACGCTCACAATCGATCGAGCTTCCGGATTCTTTAATCAAGGAAGTTTTACCCACGGGAGATTTTCATATTCAGGAAGAGCGCAGGCTCTTTTATGTGGGTTTAACCCGCGCCAAAGAAGAGCTATATTTGACCAGCGCCGAAGATTACGGAGGTAAGCGTTTGCGCAAGGTAAGCCAGTTTGTTTTTGAAGTGTTGGGCGCTGAAGTTAAAGAAAAAGAAAAGAAAAAATCCAGCTGCCTTGAGGCGATCCAGCGTTTTGCTCCTAAAAAAGATTCAGTTAAGCCAGCAGTTAAGAAGCTTAACGAAGATTTGCCTGTTCACTTGACTTATTATCAAATCGATGATTATCTAACTTGCCCGCTTAAGTATAAATACGTAAATATCCTGCGCGTACCGATTATGGAGCACCATACGGTCATTTACGGCCGGGCAATGCACGATGCGGTAACCAAATTCTACCAGTATCGTTTAGCCGGAAAAAAGATAGAATTAAGCGATCTTTTAAATATTTTTAAGCTAAGTTTTGATCCGCAGGGGTTTTTGGACAAGGCACATCAGGAGGAACGTTTTCGGGTGGGCACAGCCGCATTAAGCCGTTTTTTTCATAAAGAAGAAAGTTCTTCGCCTCCAAAATTTATTGAAAAAGACTTTTCATTTATATTTGAAGGCAATAAAATTACCGGCAGGTTTGACCGGGTTGACGAGATTGATGCGGAAGCGGCAATCGTTGATTTCAAGACTTCAGAAGTTAAGGCCCAGAAGGTTGCGGATAAAAAAGTCGCCGAAAACCTGCAATTGGCGCTTTATTCTTTGGCTTATCAGAATATTTTCGGGAAGCTGCCTAATCGGGTAGAACTTTATTTCCTTGAATCAGGTCTCATTGGAAGCCACAAAATTAAAGATGAAGATTTGGATACAATTAAGTTAAAGATAAGAGAAGTCGCTAGAGGCATTCGTAAGCAGGATTTTGAGGCTACGCCTGCGTATATGGCGTGTAGCTATTGCGCTTATAGTCAGATTTGTCCATTTGTCAAGATGCGGTAAAACAAAGCCTCCGCACATAGTGCGGAGTTAAATAAGCGTTAAACCCGGGAGACAGCGTTTATTTAAGGAGGTGGGTATGGAGGCAAAAATAGGCCATCTAAAGGTATCTATCTTCAGGATTAAAAACCGCAAGGGATATGCTGCGGTTTGCTGCGAACATCTTACCGAAGGAAGTACGCCGCGGGAGGCGCACGAACGTATGGTTAAGGCTCTGCGCAGGACTAATAAAAAAGAAGTTCGTTAAATAGTAATTGTATTAATTTATTTTTACGCTACAATAAATCCTTTATACCAGAAGGCAGAGAATAAGCAGTAGGCGGCAAGAGTAAATAATAACAAAGACTCCGCGCATAGCGCGGAGTTAAACAAACGTTATACGCCGGAGGCAACGTTTGTTTAAGGAGGCTAAAAAATGGTTGAGAGAGGCGAATTTAAAGGTAAGCCGGTTTTGACTATAAAGCGGGATGAAAATGACCAGTATCCGTTTTCATTCGGATTAAGCAAGGCCCGGTTAATCTTGGAAAATCTTGAGGAGATTAAGAAATTTGTAGAGGAGCAGCAGGCAAAACAATAAAGTTGTTGTTTGCTTTCAGCTCTTATGCTAATATAATAGTTAAGCAGGAGGATGTATATGTCAAGCGGAATAAGTTTAATAGGCGGGCTCATATCTTTGGGTTTAACTATTTGGTTTGTGGTTTTTACTGTACTAGTATTGAATAAACTGGATAAAATTAAAGAAGTGCTTGATAAAAATAAATAAGCGAACTGATTGACTTAACGGCTGAAATGTCGTATAATATAAGTCTAAATGCAGAGGAGGTGAGTAAGTTTGGTTTTGGTCAAAGAAAAAAAAGCTAAGATTATCGAAGAATTTAAGGTTAATGCCAGAGATACCGGCTCAGCTGAGGTTCAGATTGCGATTTTGACTGAGAGGATTAATCTATTAGGAGGCCATTTTAAGCTCCATAAAAAAGATTTCCATTCTCGCCGCGGATTGCTTTCGCTAGTAGGCACGCGCCGCAGGCTCCTCAACTATCTCAAAAAGAAAGATTCCAAGAAGTACGAACAGGTTCTGGGAAAACTTTCCTTGAGAAAATAAATCGAGGTTTCATCCTAAAATATTATTATGCAGAATAATACCTTAAAATTTAAGTTTGGCAGGAATGATTTAATCCTTGGAACAGGCAAGATTGCCAAGCAAGCCAATGGTTCCGTAACCATTAGTTACGGCGGAACCGTGGTATTGGTTACTGCTTGTATGTCCCGCGAAATCAAAGAGGGCAGGGATTTCTTTCCTTTAACCGTAGAATATCAGGAAAAGACTTACGCAGCCGGACGTATACCCGGAGGGTTCTTTAAGAGAGAAGGCAGGCCTTCGGAGAGCGAGATTCTAACTTCTCGCCTGATTGATCGCCCTATCCGGCCTCTTTTTCCGGATGGTTTCTTAAATGACGTGCAGGTTATGGCGATGGTTTTGTCCAGTGACGGAGAAAACGATCCCGATGTTTTAGCTGTTAATGGCGCCTCCGTCGCATTAGGTATCTCCGATATTCCTTTTAACGGTCCGCTTGTCTGTTGCCGTGTTGCCAGAGTGAACAATGAACTGATAATCAATCCTACTTACGCTGAATGGGAGAATTCGGATTTAGAGGTAGTCATTGCCGCTAATAAGAATGGCGTGGTAATGCTTGAGTCAAAGGCTAAAGAGGTTTCTGAGGCGGATTACCTGGATGCAGTTAAATTCGGTTATACTCATCTTAAAGAGCTTATCCATATGCAGGAGGAGTTTATCTCTAAATATGGCAAGCCCAAAGCAAAGATAGAATTTAAAACAGTAGTTGCGGATTTAATGGTTAAAGTTGAAGAATTAGCCACTGCTAAATTAAATGAGGTTTATAAATTAGGTAAAAAAGAAGAGCGCGAAGAGGCTGTGCATCTGTTGGCTAAAGAGTTGGAGGAAAAGTTAACGCAGGAAGGTTTTGTTGCCGATGACATCAAGATGGCGCTTGCAGAAATTGAAAAACACCAGGTAAGGAATAAGATAGTTACCGAGAATGTCCGGGTTGACGGAAGAGCGCTGAAAGAGATTCGTCAGATTACCTGTGATGTCTCGGTTCTTCCGAGAACGCACGGTTCAGCTTTGTTTACCCGCGGCCAAACCCAGAGTTTGGCGGTTACAACTTTAGGCACAGGTGAAGATGAGCAAACAGTTGAAGCTTTGGAGGGTGAAAAATCCAAGTCTTTTATGCTGCATTATACTTTTCCGCCTTTTAGCGTAGGTGAAACTGGGCCGGTGCGCGGTCCGGGAAGACGCGAGATTGGCCACGGAGCGCTGGCGGAAAAATCCCTGTTGGCTGTAATTCCTTCCAAAGAAAAATTTCCTTATACGATTAGGGTAGTTTCCGAGATTTTGGAATCAAACGGTTCATCAAGTATGGCTACGGTCTGTGCTTCTTCCTTGTCATTGATGGACGCGGGAGTCCCGATAAAAGATACAGTTGCCGGAATCGCCCTGGGTTTGATTAAAGAAGGAGAAAAGGAACTTATCTTAACGGATATAGCTGGACTGGAGGATCATTTTGGCGATATGGACTTTAAAGTAGCTGGCACCAGAAAAGGTGTTACCGCTGTTCAATTGGATTTAAAGATCGACGGAATTGGCATACCTTTGCTTGAAAAATGTTTGGCCCAGGCCACTGAAGGAAGGCTATTTATTCTGGATAAAATGAGCGCGGCTTTAACTGCTCCCCGGCAGGAATTATCGATTTATGCTCCGCGTATCGATGTGCTTAAGATCAATACTGAAAAGATCGGCGAATTGATCGGCCCCGGCGGTAAAAACATTAAAGCCATTATAGCCGCAACCGGGGCAAGTGTCGATATTGAAGATGACGGGACTGTTTTGGTCGGTTCAACCGATGCTGCTAAGTCTGAGGCGGCAATCAAGATGATTAAGGCTATTACTGATGATGTGGAAGTCGGCCGCGTGTATATAGCTAAAGTAAAGCGGATTATGGCTTTCGGCGCATTCTGCGAGATTGCTCCGCGTAAAGAAGGCTTAGTCCACGTTTCTGAGCTCTCGGATAAATTCGTCAAAAATGTTGAAGAAGTAGTTAAGATTGGCGATGAAATCAAGGTTAAGGTCATCGGTATAGATGAATTGGGCAGGATCAACCTGAGCAAAAAACAGGCTGAAGCTGCTTGAGATAGTAATTAAAAGTGAGAGAAAGAAGACTCAATGAAGTAAAGGGCGTTATTTTGGTTGCGCTGGGGCTGATGGTTTTAGCCAGCCTTGTCAGATTTGAGCGCCTTGACCTGCCGTTTTACGCTTCGTTTCCCAACAATCCCCCCAAAAATCTTTTAGGAATATTCGGAGCCTATCTGGGAGAAATTATAATATTTCTATTCGGAAGGCCTACAAGCTTTATTTTGCCCGTATTGATTATTTTGTTAGGCGTCAAATTCTTCCGTCAGGAAAAACCGTATTTAAGCATTCCCAGAATAATAGGGATGTTTGTTTTGCTGATTTCAATTGCTTCATTAATCGGAATGTTTAACTTGAGCAGTGAACCGGTCAGGTTTTATTATTCAGGCCTTTTCGGGTCGTTGCTCCCTAAATTTATTACCGCTTATTTTAGCCGCCTGGGCGGTTTTATTATTTTCATTACCTTTATCCTGTTATCGTTGGCGCTGGTTACCGAAACCCTGCTTTCTTCTTTATTTGCCGGTGCGATAAATAGAATTAAGGAATTTTTTGCGCGGTTCGCCAAGCGCGAGAAAAAAGAAAAATCCCTGCCGGTTAAAACAAAATCCTTTTTACCTAAAATCGAACAGATTCTGCCTAAACCCAGGATAGCCGATTCCCAGAAACAGGAGGCGTTTGTTTCAAAGCCGAACATACAGATTAAAGCAAAGCCCGTTGTTTCTGAAGAAAAAGTCAAGCCCCGGCAACTAAAGATCGGAGATTATCATTTACCTTCTTTGGATTTGCTTGATTCTCCGCCGCCCCTGGAAGCCCGTCAAATAAAGGGAGACTTGGAAGCAAATGCCCGGATATTGGCGGAAACATTGGAAGATTTTGGTATTTCAGTCAAAGTTACGGATATCGAGCGCGGCCCGGTAATAACCCGTTATGAACTGGAGCCTGCTCCGGGAGTTAAAGTCAGCCGTATCGAAGCTCTGGGGGATGATATCGCCTTGAGTATGAAGGCGCAATCAGTGAGGATTATTGCGCCTATCCCCGGCAAAGACAGGGTGGGTATTGAAGTTCCTAATACGCAAAGCAGCTTGGTCTATCTAAAAGAGGTTCTTACTTCCGAGCCGTTCCAGAAAGCCAAATCCAATTTATCCATTGTTTTAGGTAAAGATATTGCCGGTAAGACCATTGTTGCCGAACTTGAAGATATGCCGCACCTATTGATTGCCGGGACCACCGGTTCGGGTAAAACTGTTTGTATCAATTCTTTGATTTTATCGCTTCTTTACAGGAATTCTCCCGCAGATTTAAAATTCGTGATGATTGATCCGAAAATGGTCGAATTGATGCCTTTTAATGATCTGCCGCATCTTTTATGCCCTTTGGTAACTGACGCAAAGAAGGCGGCTGCGGCGCTCAACTGGGTAGTAAATGAAATGGAGGAGCGTTATCGTCTTTTATCCAAGGTTGGAGCGAGAAATATCGAAAGCTACAACGGCAAAGGAGAGGAAAGCCTTCCTTATATTGTGGTTGTCGTCGACGAATTTGCGGATTTAATGATAGTTATGCCGGATCAGATTGAAACCGCTGTGCAACGCTTGGCGCAGTTGGCCCGCGCAGTAGGAATTCACCTTATTCTTGCTACGCAACGGCCGTCAGTAAACGTTATTACGGGTGTTATTAAAGCAAATCTTCCGGCGCGCATATCTTTTAAAGTCGCCTCCAAAGTCGATTCGCGCACTGTTTTGGATATGAATGGCGCGGATAAGCTTTTGGGTAAAGGCGATATGCTTTTTCTTAATCCGGGTGATGAAAAGCCGACCCGTATTCAGGGGGCATTGGTGGGTGATAAGGAAATTGACAGGGTTGTTAGTTTTATCAAAGAACAGGCAAAGCCGGTATATGATGAGAATATCGTTAAGGAGCAGCAAAAAACCGGTTTAAACAACGCTGAAAAAGACGAGCTTTATGATGAAGCGGTAAAAGTTATTATGGAGAGCAATCAGGCTTCGGTATCGATATTACAGAGAAGGATGCGCTTGGGTTATACCCGGGCTGCCAGGATTATCGATATGATGGAACTTGACGGTTTAGTCGGCCCTTACGAAGGGAGCAAACCGCGAAGGATCCTGGTTGACCGCGAAACCTGGCTTAAAAATTCAGTCGCTGGATTGGAAAGTAAAGAAGTATGAGTATGGAACCTATCGGAGAGAGATTAAAAAAGCTGCGCCAGGAAAAGGGCATAAGCCTGGAAGAAGCTCACAAGAAAACCAAGATTCACGTCAATATCCTTAAAACTATAGAAGGAGAGTGCCTTACCGATTTAAGCCCGATATATTTAAAAGGCTTCCTGAAGATCTATTGCAATTTCTTGGGGGTTGATCCGAAAGAATGTCTATCCGACTATAAAGCTCCGGCGCAGGTTTCTCCGGAGGCCGCCGGAGAAATGCCTAAGAAGGCCGAATCAATAAAGCCGCCGTCATTTTTGGAAAACGCCGGCCTTAAGTTGAATTCTTTGCGTCCGGATAAAAGATTAAAAAAAATAGTTATAGTTATATTGATTATTTCTTTATTTGGTTTCATTTTGTTTAAATCGGCCAGATTTATTCCTTCGAGGCCGAAAATCTCTCCTGCGGTTGCCGTCCATCTTAAAGAGGAGAGAACGCGGGCTCAGGCCAAGCCTCAATCCCAGAAAGCGGTAACTAAGCCTAAAGTTGTGGAGACGAAACTCTTCAAAGAAGCCAGCGGAGGGATAAGTTTGGTTATAGCGGCTAAAGAAAATTGCCTTGTTTTTGTTAAGGTCGATGGCCGGGTAGTCCTGCACAGGGTTTTAGAGAGAGGCAGGTCAGACAGCTGGAAGGCTAAAGAAAAAATCGAGCTTTCACTGGGGAACGCCGCAGCGGTAGAGTTGATAGTCAATGGGGAGCGTTTCGCTAATCTGGGAAGGCGAGGCCAACAGCTAAAGAATATTACGATTACCGAGAAAGACGGCTTAAGGATTCCCAGATGAAAGCCAAGGTCGGGATGCTCAGTTTAGGCTGCCCGAGGAATCTGGTGGATTCGGAGATGCTCTTGGGGAGGCTTAATTTAAAAGGGCATCCAATCGTTGACATAAACAAGGCGGATATCGCCTTAATTAATACCTGCGCTTTCATTGAAGAAGCCAAAAAAGAATCTATCGAAGCGATTCTGGATCTGATTGAGTTAAAGAACGAGGGCAAGCTAAAGAAAATCATTGTTTACGGCTGCCTGGCTCAGCGTTACAAAGACACTCTAAGAAAAAAACTTCCCGAAGTCGATGCCTTTATCGGCAAAATTTCCCTGAATCAAAGTTTAAGCCGTTTTCCGATTACCCCGGAACATTTTGCTTATTTAAAAATTTGCGAAGGCTGTTTGAATGCCTGCAGTTTTTGCATCATTCCCAAGATCAAAGGCAAGTTTGTCAGCCTTAAGCCTAATTTTATACTTAATGAGGTAGGGAGATTTAATCGCGCGGGATTGTCTGAGCTCAATGTTGTCGGCCAGGACATAACCGGTTATGGGGCGGATCTAGGAGGCAGGGTAAACCTAGCTTCTTTGATTAGACAGATAGTCAAAGAAGCAAAAAGCATCCATTGGATTCGCCTCCTCTATTTAAATCCCAATCGGATTACCGATGAGTTGCTTGCTTTGATCAAAAATGAGCCTAAGATTTGTAAATATATCGATTTACCGGTGCAGCATATAAACGACCGGATTTTGAAGCTGATGAACAGAAATATCACTAAAAAAGACATTATGAAAATTATCGATAATATAAGGAAAACTATTCCTCAGGTGGCTTTGCGCACATCCATTATAGTGGGTTTTCCTTCCGAGACAGACAAAGAGTTTAAAGAGCTGTTAAAGTTTATAAAGGAAGTTGGTTTTGAAAGGCTTGGCGCGTTCAGTTATTCGGCTGAAGAAGGGACGCCTGCCTGTAATTTTAAAGGCCAGATTTCCAAGAAAATGAAATCGGAGCGTCTTAATGCGGTTATGCTGGCCCAGCAGGCAATATCGGCCAGAGTTAACCAGAAATTTCTTGGAAAAACTCTTGAAGTTTTGGTCGATGAAGAGGATAATGGAAGGTATCTTGGCCGTACGCAATTCGATGCTCCGGAGGTCGATGGATTAGTTTATGTCAAATCTTCGGGAAAACTGCGGCCGGGTGAATTCGTAAAAGTGAAAATTAACGATACTCTTGAATACGATTTTGTCGGGGAGGTAGAATAATGAATTTAGCGAATAGGCTTACAATGCTTAGGATTTTGCTCACTTTTGTCTTTATGATTGTTCTGTCATGGCAGGGCTTATGGGCGAAGGTAGGGGCTCTGATTATTTTTATAATCGCCGCCTTATCCGACCTATTCGACGGGATGATCGCCCACAAGAGGAATATGGTAACCGATTTCGGCCGCCTGATGGATCCGATCGCCGACAAAATCCTGGTTTTAGCGGCCTTCGCCGCTTTTTTACAGCTGCAATTGATCTATGCGTGGATGTTCGTGATCATTGTATCGCGAGAAATCCTAATTACATCCCTAAGACTGTTTGCTTTAAATAAAGGAAAAGTATTGTCCGCTGCCCGGGCCGGGAAACATAAGACTGCCTCTCAAATGGCGGTTATATTCTATATTCTTGGTTTTATTGTAGTGAAAGAATCGGTTAAGACATTCTCCAGCTGGAATCCTATCTGGGAGGATTTTTTCCGTAAAAGTATATATATAATGATGCTTCTTACCGTAGGCCTTACGCTCTATTCGGGCCTCTCCTATCTCTGGGAGAATCGCAAGGTTATCGCCAAGTTATAAATGCCTAAATCCCTGGTTAGGATTATAAGCACATTTTTCTGCGTAGGGTATTTTCCGCTTATCCCGGGGACTGCCGGAAGCCTCGCTGGCTTAGGAATATATTTCTTGCTTAAGAATAACCCTTTATTCTATATACTCGCGCTTCTAGTTTTATTGATTTTGGGTTTCTTAGCCAGTGAAGAAGCGGAAAAGGTATTTAATAAGAAAGATCCCTCCTGTGTTGTGATTGACGAGGTTTGCGGGATGCTTTTGGCTTTATTATTTGTTCCTTATGACATAAGGCTGGTTGTAATTGGTTTTCTTATATTTCGGGCGCTGGATACGCTTAAGCCTTTTCCTGCGGGAAGACTGGAAAGAATGAAGGGAGGCTTAGGGATTATGCTGGATGATATTGCCGCGGGAATCTATACGAATATAACTCTTCAGATCGTATCGATATTTACTTCTTTTAAGGTTTCATAGACAGGGCCGCTCGGGCAAAGTGTGCTTTTAAACAAGTCAATCTTATTTACATCAAATGCAATATTCTTACCGGAAAAATAACTCTCTGATTCTTTTAAGGCCTGCGCCAGTTTATCTTTATTTAACAGGTTTTTAGCTCTGCCAATAGTTATATGTGAAGAGAAAGGGCGTTTTTCTTTAAGGATTCCTAATTTTTCAAATCGTTCTTCCAATTCTTTAACCAACGCCTTAATTTCTTTGTTTCCTTTATCGATTCCTACCCAGATTACTTGGGCGAATTCTATGTTAGGGAAGGCGCTGATAGAAGATAGGCTAATCCGGAACTGCCGGGATTTTTTGGCTGTATCCGCAATAATTCCGGCAATCTTTACGGATTTATTTTTATCAATCTCTCCCAAAAATTTCAGAGTTAAGTGAATATTTTTAGGCTCGACCCATTTTACATCCGCCCTCCATTTTTTAAGGAGCGTCTGTAATTCGGAGAGCTTATTCTTAATCTCCCGAGGTAACTCTATAGCGATGAATGCCCGCATATTTCTTAAGTTAGTCGGAACTCATTTAGGGACGGTTCTTAAACCAGCTTAAAAGCGTCCCCTGAACAGGGGACGCTTTTGCCTTGAGCCAAGAACCGTCCCTAAGTTTGCCTTGACAATCCCTAGGGGGGGGTAAACTATTGAATATATATTTTAATATATTCAATANAAACCCTTATGCCCCCAGGATATTACAAGAAGAGCCTAGCCCAAAAAGAGCAAGCCTTTACTCTTATCGAGCTAATCATCGTAATCGTCATCATCGGTATCCTTGCCCTTATCGCCCTTCCCAAATACTATGCCAACGTAGATCGGGCCGTGAAAGTCAAAGTATATACCAATCTGGATTCTATAAGGCGAGTAGTACTGGCTTATTATGCGGTTAACGGCGTTTATCAGACCTCTTTTCCTATTACGGTTACTGTCGATGGAAATACAGTTGCTAAGATGTCTAATCCTGATCCAGGGAGTACTTCTTGGATGTATTCGATATATACTCCAAGTGCAACTTGTCCGCCGCCGGATGTGGGTATTGCTGCCTATAAAAGGCCTGGCGATACTTGTTATTATGCGCTTTGCGCTAGCAACGGTAAGGCCTTTCAGAGTTGCACGCCATAATTCATAAATACCTTTATTTTGCCATTTTATTTATTAATTGTAATGCTTTTAGCGCTGCTTGGTTCCTTACCTTACTGCGGTTACCTTCCAGAAGGAACTTTTTGCAGGTATTTCCATGTTTGGCAGAAATAGCGATAAAGACTGTGCCAACGGGTTTTTGGGGTGAGCCGCCTTCGGGTCCGGCAATACCGGTTATACTGACTCCGAAATCAGTTTTAGCCAATTTTCTTACATTTTGCGCCATAGAAAGAGCTGTTTCTTTTGAAACAGCGCCATTTTTACGAATAACTGAAACCGGGATGCCAAGAATAGCTTTTTTGGCTTGGTTACTATAAGTTGCCACTCCTAAGATAAAGTATTTTGAACTGCCTGAGAATTGAGTTAAAAGAGAAGAAAGAAGCCCGGCTGTGCAGGATTCCGCGGTTGCTATAGTGCGGTTGCTTTTCAAAAGGCGTATGTGTGTTTGTTTTACAAAATTCCGCATAATCATAAATATATTATAAGCTCTTTTCTTGTCCTTGACAAGGCGGGAATTCGTGATATAATTATTTCAGATTAATCTTCAGGGCAGGGTGAAATTCCCGACCGGCGGTAGCGCAGAAGCGCACACCGGCGCATCAAATAGCGCCGGGTGTATAAGCCCGCGAGCTTCAAAATAGGAAGCATGATCTGGAAGATTTCCAGAGCCGATAGTAAAGTCTAGATAGAAGGAGATTAATAATTACTCTGCCCGAAGATTGCCTTTGGGCTTTTTTATTGTGAGGATAGATTATGTTTAATTCAATACCGGAGATATTAGAAGATTTAAAGAGCGGTAAAATGGTTATTGTGGTGGATGATGAAGATCGCGAGAATGAAGGCGATCTGTTGATGTCTGCTTCATCTGTTAAACCGGAACATATAAATTTTATGGCTAAGTTTGGCAGGGGGCTTATTTGTGTGCCGATGGAAGAAGACAGGCTTAAGGCGTTGAATCTGGATCCTATGTTAAGGGAAAAGGTTTCTTGTAGCCAGGAAGACCCGTTTGCTACTGCCTGGATGATGTCGGTGGATGCGGCAAAGGGAATTACTACCGGTATATCCGCTCATGATCGCGCTCGAGCAATCGAAATCCTGATTAATCCTCAAGCCATCCCTGAAGATCTTAGGCGGCCAGGGCATATTTTTCCTTTAAGGGCGCGTGAAGGCGGCGTATTGGTGCGCGCAGGCCACACTGAAGCGACAATAGACCTTATGCGTTTAAGTTCACTATATCCGGCAGGGGTGATTTGCGAAATAATGAATGATGACGGTTCCATGTCCCGTCTTCCTCAGCTATTGGAGTTTTCCAAGCAGCATAAATTAAAAATCTGTTCAATAGCTAATCTTATTGAACACCGGCGCAGGCTTGAGAAATTGGTCGAGAAGATTACCGAAACGAAACTGCCCACAGAATTCGGTGAATTTAAGCTTATGCTGTACCGCGACCTTACTAATAACAAGGTTCATTTGGCTTTAACTATGGGAAGTTGGAAGGATGAGCCGGTATTAGTGCGCGTGCATTCAGAATGTTTAACCGGAGATGTTTTTGGGTCATTACGCTGTGATTGCGGAAAACAGTTGGACAAAAGTATGCAATTAATTGGTAAAGAAGGCAAGGGTGTTATTCTGTATATGAATCAAGAGGGCCGCGGTATAGGCTTGGTAGAAAAGATCAAGGCTTATAATTTACAAGATCAGGGAATGGATACTGTTGAAGCAAATGAGGCCTTAGGGCATAAAGTCGATCTGCGTGATTACGGAATAGGCGCGCAGATTATGGTGGATTTAGGCGTCAAGGATATAAGATTAATGACGAATAATCCGCGTAAGATCGTGGGGCTGGAGGGTTATGGTTTGCATGTTATTGAACGCCTTCCCCTGGAGATTGAGCCGAATCCGGCTAATTATCGTTACCTGAAGACAAAGAAGGAAAAATTGGGGCACCAACTCAAAATATAGGTAAAAGAGAATGACAAATGACAAAATTCAAAATCCAAAGTAAATCCCAAACTCCAGAGGTCAAATACCAAAACAGAAGTTTTGTCATTTAGTATTTGTCATTTAGATTTATTTTGAATTTTGAGCTTTGACATTTGACATCAGTTGTCATTTGCGCTTCTTCATCTTTTTTAACAAAAAAGGAGGTAGTGTTATGGTTAGAATATTAGAAGGTGATTTGATCGCTAAAGGAAAGAAGTTTGGGATTGTAGCTTCGCGTTTTAACAATTTTATGACTAAAGAATTGGTTTCCGGATGCCTGGATACATTAACTAGGCATGGAGCAGCTGATGTGGATTTAACGGTAGCTTGGGTTCCGGGGGCCTTTGAAATCCCGGCAGTCGCCCAGAAATTAGCCAAGAATAAGAACTATGATGCTGTGATTTGTCTGGGGACGGTTATCCGCGGCGCAACTCCGCATTTTGATTATGTCGCTTCCGAGGTTGCCAAGGGAATAGCCAAGGTATCTCAAGATAGCGGTATACCGGTCATATTTGGAATCATTACCGCTGATACGATTGAGCAGGCAATCGAGCGCGCCGGCACCAAGGATGGGAATAAGGGCCGTGACGCGGCATTATCAGCCATTGAAATGGTCAATCTTTTAGAAAAGGTAAAATAATATGCGTAAGCGAACGCTTTCCCGGGAATTCGCCTTGCAGATTCTTTATCAGCTGGACATTACCGGCGATACGCCGGAGCGCGCTTTAGAGAATTTTTGGGCCAATAAAGAAGGCGAAGAAATCGAAACTGCTTTAAAAGAATTCTCTTCTGAATTAGTTAAAGGCGTAGCCGGTAATTTGGAAGAGATCGACAAAAAAATAGTGCAGTTTGCGGCTAACTGGCAGCTTAAGCGTATGGCTGTAGTAGATAGGAATATAATGCGTTTAGGCGCTTTTGAGCTTCTTTACCGCGAAGATATCCCGCCAAAGGTTGCTATTAATGAAGCAGTAGAACTTGCCAAGAAGTTTTCCGGTTTAGAATCCGGTAAATTCGTAAATGCCATATTGGATAAAGTTAAACTTGAGAAAAATAAATGAAATTTGCGGATCTCCACCTGCATACTTTGTTTTCAGACGGAACTTACACTCCTGAAGAATTAGTCAGTAATGCGTTGAGGAAGCGTTTATCGGCTATTGCCGTGGTTGATCATGACACCGTTAGCGGCGTTGGTGAAGCTATCGAAGCGTCCAAAGGCAGCGGATTAGAAGTTTTATCCGGGATAGAATTGAGCGCTGAATATAATAATCAGGAAATCCACATCTTAGGCTATCTAATTGATTACAGAAAAAAATCATTTCTTGAAAAACTGGAATCCTTGAAAAATAACCGCGTTGAGCGCGTATATAAGATAGTCGCTAAGTTAAACTCCTTAGGCGTAAATTTGGACCCCAAGAGCGTGTTTGCTTTAGCCGGGGATGGGACGGTGGGAAGGCTGCATATTGCGCGGGCATTGGTAAAAGACGGGTTTGCCGGCTCAATCTACGAAGTATTTCAGAAGTATATCGGCGATAATGGCCCGGCTTATGTCTTGGGTTTTCGTTTTAGCCCTAAAGATGCGATAGAGTTTATTAAAGACGCAGGGGGCGTGTCTGTTTTGGCTCATCCATATACGCTTAAGAATGACGGGTTGATCCTGGAATTTGTAAAGTTGGGGCTTAGGGGTTTAGAGGTTTATTATCCGGAGCATTCGCAGGGAATGGTTAATTTCTATTTGGAGTTGGCCAAGAAGAATAATTTATTGGTAACCGGAGGCTCTGATTGCCACGGAAAAGCCAAGTCAGAAGTCCGCATAGGTTCGGTTAAAGTGCCCTATGAGTTGGTTGAAAAACTAAAAGAGGCGAAAGAAAAACTAAAATGAAAAATAGCCATGAATATTATATGGATTTGGCAATGAGATTAGCCCTGAAAGGAAAAGGCTTGGTTTCTCCGAATCCTTTGGTAGGAAGCGTTGTGGTGAAGAATGGTTACATCATAGGTAAGGGTTTTCACGCTAAAGCAGGGTTGGCTCACGCCGAGGTAGTTGCTTTGGATGAGGCGGGAAATGCCGCGGAAGGGGCGACACTTTACGTTACATTAGAGCCTTGTTGTCATTACGGCCGCACTCCTCCTTGCGTAGCCCGGATTATTAAGAGCGGAGTTAAGGAAGTTATCGTGGGGATGAGCGATCCTAATCCTTTAAATAACGGCAAGGGAGTTGAAATTTTAAAGCAGAATAAGATAAAAGTTAAAGTGGGGGTTTTGGAAGACAGGTTGAGACGGATAAACGAAGCCTTTATAAAATACATCACTAAAAAAGTCCCTTTAGTTACAGTTAAGGTAGCGGAGTCTTTAGACGGCCGCATTGCTACGAGGACTGGTGATTCCAAGTGGATAACTTCGGATAAATCCCGGAGTTTTGCGCATCGTTCGCGTTCAAATTACGACGCGATTATGGTTGGCGTCAATACTGTTTTGAGGGATAACCCTAAACTGGACGCTTGGTTTTCGAAAATTCAGCCAATAAAGATTATTGTAGACAGCCAGTTAAGCATATCCGCAAAAGCAAATGTGTTCTCCGGTTCAAAACCCGTAATCATTGCTACTTTGTCAAGCGCTTTAGGCCAGGAGACCGAAAACAGGAAAATCTTGAGCGCTAAGGCGAACATCCTTGATGTTAAAGAAAAATCAGGGCAAGTCAATCTAAAAGATATGATGAAGAAACTAGCGGGTATGGGCATTACCAGCATACTGGTTGAAGGCGGAGGTATGCTCATTGGTTCTCTTTTTGATGAAGGATTGGTGGATAAGATAATGTTTTTCATCAGCCCCAAGATTATCGGCGGAAAAGACGCGATTGGTTCAGTTATGGGCCAGGGCGTGCTGCGGGTTGAGCGGGCGTTAAAATTGAAAGACATAACTTTGCGGCGTTTTGGCGAAGATTTTTTGATTGAAGGGTATGTAAGATAATGTTTGCCGGGATAGTCGAAGAACTAGGAGTGGTGAAACGGGTTTTCCGCAAGGGGAATATTACGCTTATCGAAGTTAGCGCGGCCCTTACTCTGGCTGATACAAAAATTGGCGATAGTCTGGCCGTAAACGGGGTATGTCTCACAGCCGTAGAAATCAATAAAGATTCTTTTGCTTTTGAAGCAATACCTGAAACCCTGAAAGTTACCAACCTTGGCGCCTTGAGAGGGGGTGAAAAGGTAAACCTTGAACGCAGCCTGCGGGTCGGCGACAGAATATCGGGACATTTTGTTTTGGGGCACGCCGATTGTTTGGGCATTATCCGCAAGAAAGGATATTTTAACGGGAATCTGGCGTTTGAGATTGCGGTTCCTGTTGAATTTATCAAATACTGTTTACCCAAGGGGTCAATAGCTGTAGATGGGATAAGCTTAACCATTGCATCCAGAAAATCTAATACCTTTAGCGTTTATATCATTCCGCATACCCTAAAAAACACTACCTTGGATTTTCGGGGGGTGTCTGCCGGAGTCAATATCGAATTCGATCTTCTGGTTAAGAAAGAAAAATATTGTAAAAGTTTTTGTTTGGAATAAAATATAGTCAAAAGGAGGAGGGTATGTTTAAATTAGACGCTAAAGCTTTTGGCTTGGCATTGGGGATCGTTTGGGGCGGGATCACTTTTTTGCTTGGTATTTTGGATATGTTGTATTTTTGGGGAAATTCCTGGGGCAAGATGATGACCATGGTTTACCTGGGTTATAACCCAACACTTATTGGATGCATAATCGCAGCTGTTTGGGGTTTTGTCTATGCTTGGGTTTTTGGTTTTATGGTTGCGTTGATGTATAACCGTTTGGTTGAAGAAAACAAAGCCGAGACAGAAGAAAAGATAAAGGCCTTAGCTAAAAAGATTTGGGAAAGAAAAGGCCGCCCCGCGAATACTTCCTCCGACGATTGGCGCGAGGCCGAGAAGATTATAAAAGGGGCCCCTAAGCAATAATGCCGGGTAAAATAGCTGTCGTAGGCGCTGGCGTAGGCGGATTAAGTTGCGCGGCGCGCCTTGCCTGCGACGGCTATGATGTGCATCTTTTTGAGAAGCTCGATAAGTGCGGCGGGCGTAATCATCTTCTTGAAGACAACGGTTTTAAATTCGATATGGGCCCGTCATTCGTGCTTATGCCGGATTTTTTTGCGGAAGCATTTTCTTATTGCGGAGAAAACCTCAAGGATTACCTGGACCTTAAAGTTTTAGATGTAAACTATAAAATATTTTATCCCGACGGCGATTGTCTCAATGTTTATAAAGATTCGTCGCGCACCAAAGAAGAATTGGAGAGGCTGGAGAAGGGAAGCAGTGAAAGCTTCGACAGATTTATAAAAGAAACCAGCCGCATCTATGGATTAGTCAGGCCCCTGCTTTACAAGTGTTTTACTCCCGCCAGTTTAGTTAACCTTTCTTATTGGCCGCTTCTTCTGAAATTAAGGGTATTCGAATCATATTGGGGTTTAGCCAGAAAGTTTTTTAGGACCGATAAACTGCGCTACGCTTTTACTTTTGAAGCGATGTTTATGGGTGTATCTCCTTACCAGGCTCCGGCATTCTATAGTATTATCAGTTATGCCGATCACGTGCAAAAGATAGCCCATCCAATGGGAGGGATGTATCAAATTCCATTGGCGCTGGAAAGGATGGCTAAAAAATTCGGATCCAAATTTCATTACAATTCGGAAGTTGAAAAAATCTCGGCAAACGGTTCGATTAGATTAAGGGTTAACGAAAAAGAGCTTGATTTTGACAAAGTTGTAATTAATGCCGACTATGCTTACGCCAAAGAAAAACTTTTGGGGCAGGCCCTGCCGGATTACCGATATTCCTGTTCGGTTTATCTTATTTATTTAGGGTTAAAAAAGAAAATTGAGGGAGTAGAACATCATAATTTGTTTTTTGCCAAAGAGCTGACCAGGAATCTCAACGATATATTCAACGCTGGAATAATCCCGGATGACCCTTCGTTTTACGTGCATGTGCCTACTGTTACAGACCAATCTCTTGCTCCGCAGGGAAAAGATATTTTTTATATACTGGTGCCTGTCCCCAATCTTTTAAAATCCAAAGAAGATTTTTCAAAGCTCGAAAACGGGTTAAGGAATACGGTAATTGAGAAAATAAATCAAAGGCTTAAAATCAATCTGGAAGAGTTAATCGAAGTCGAACATAGATTTTATCCGCAGGATTTTACCAAGTATTATAACATAAAATTTGGAGCGACCTTTGGCCTGGCGCATAATCTTATGCAAAGCGCTTTTTTCCGGCCTCCGAATTCCAATTCCAGGAATAAAAATGTTTATTTTGTGGGAGCCAGCACCCAGCCAGGCGGAGGCCTGCCTGTGGTCCTTGCCGGTTCCCGGATAGTCGCGGATTTAATCAATAAGAGGTAATTTTAGAGCGAGCGGATATGGCTAGTTATATCCTGAATAGTCTCTTCAGGAGTGGATGCGCCTGCGGTTATGCCTACAGAGTTAGCGCCTTTAAACCAGCTGGATTTAATTTCCCTCCGGGAGTTAACCCACCGGCTATTTTTATTTAAAGAACGCGCTATTTCATAAAGCCTTTTGGTGTTAGCGCTTTTCTTTGAACCAATAATTATCATCGCGTCGTTTTCTTTGGGCATAGCCATTATTTCTTCCTGTTTGGTCCGGGTAGGTTGGCAGATTGTGTTGAAAAATAGCAAATCCGGTATATATTTCCTGAGGATATCGACAATCCCTAATACTTTTTTGAGGTTTTGTGTCGATTGCGCCACCACCGCGGCTTTTTTAATCCGCTTTAGTTTGTTGCGAGGAATATTCCTGATTCCGTCAATTACCAGCGCTTTGCCTTTTAGCTGGCCCGCTATCCCGTGGACTTCGTCATGTTTCTTGTCTCCTATAATTATAACTTTGTAGCCTTTGGCTTGCGCGCCTTTGGCTATCTTATGTATTTCTTTTACCATCGGACAGGTAGCGTCGATAATTTCATAGCCGAACCGTTTAGCCTTGGTAAATGTTTCCAGGGAAGCTCCATGCGCCCGGATTAGAAGTATTCCCGATTTTGTCCTATTTAGCCGGTTTATCTTTTTAATCCCGGATCCTTCAATTTTCTTAACCACAGTTTCATTATGTACTATATCCCCGAGCATATAAACTTTTTTTCCGGTTCGGGCGGTAGTAAGAGCAATATCCAGCGCCCTTTTTACGCCGAAACAAAATCCCGCTGATTTAGCTAAGATTACGCGCATAAGTATTGGCCTTTTAGGAGTATTTTGAGGATGATTCGCCATTTATTTAAGAATTCGACGTTGGCCCGCCTTGAGAAAACATCATAGTTGTTATTTCTTATTTCGTCCAATATCCCGGAATACATTTCTTTCATAGCGATTACCACAAGCCTTTGCCGGAAGCCTCGGATGAATTTTACTCCTGCGCCGGCTTCTCTGTAGCCGCGCTTGGTTTTTGCGATTAGATATTCCAACATTCTTCTAAAATTAGCGTTTACTTCTCGGCGGGCCAGTTCCTCTTCGGTGACTTGAAATCGGTCTAAGCAACTGGCTGGAATGTATATTCTACCGCGCCGGAAATCTTCGTCTATATCCCTTAAAATATTGGTCATTTGCATAGCTATTCCTAGCTCAATAGCGAATTTTTTAGCTGGTATGTTTGGGCAGCGGAAGACTTTTAACATAATTAAACCGATTACTCCGGCAACTTTGTAGCAATAGTTGTTTAACTCTTCGTAATCATTGTAGCGGTCTTTGGTCAAATCCATCCGCATTCCGTCGAGCAAGTCATAAAAATATTCTTTCGGGATTTGGTAGGTATCGACAGTTTGCCGAAAAGAAAGGAGTAATTTATCTTTCAGCGCGTCCTTAGAATAAGCGGAATCGATTCTTTGCCTGATTTCGTCCAGCTTTTGCGAAGATAGAGAGGACTTAAAGCTATCTACCGATTCGTCGCTTATCCTGCATATGGCATAAACGGAATACGCGGCGTCGCGGCCTTTTTTGGGTAAAAAAAGAGAGGCTAGATAAAATGTTTTGGCAAAATGTCTGGTTATTTTTTTCGCTTCTTCAAATCCCAAGTGAACGTCTTTCATAAAGGTTATTCTACAGTAAAACAATCCAAAATCAAAGAAAAGAGTTTGGGCAAATTGGGAATGATACCATAGATCCTTACCCCCTCCCCTGTGAGGGAAAATTAACAAAGCTTCTCTGTATAAGTAAAGAGCGTTTTGAAAGATTATCCTT
>JGI24730J26740_1000696_pt1 | contig 21285 bp, 14 predicted proteins | sample EPASupsiteSAE347_FD_26740 | JGI IMG/M metagenome (IMG submission 26740)
GAACAGATGAGTGCCGTATGTCTTAAACCGAACTCTTTTCATGGCGAATGGAATTATTCAATTTTGCCAAAAGTGTGACAGTTATTTTTTCTAGATTCCTATCCATTTTAAGCGGGCGCATTTGCGACTTGTTCAATCTTGTTGGAAACCAGCGAGCGGTGAATGGCGTCGAGCGCCGCGGTAGTTCGCCAACCGGCGCGTGCGGAAACCACCGGCTCGCGGTTCTCCGCTATATCTTTGATAAAACTGTTCAGGCACGCGGGAAACGCCCCTTCCCATTCGCCGAAAATATTACAGTTAAGGAAAGAACGCGGCCACATAAACTTTTCTTTGGTGCTCATTTCAATAGCTTCCATCTTTCTGTCCAAATGCATATGCCCTTCGCTTCCGATAACCTCCATGAATGAATCCGGCATGCCTGGATGGGTATTGGGATAAATCCACGCCGCTTCAAAGGTAGCGTAATTCCCATTTGCATATTTCACCTGCCCCTGAATAGCATCGTAGGTATCAATTCCTCTGGCAACCAATACCTGTTTGGTGCCATAGGCATGGGCTTCAACTGGGTCGCTGTCAAACCACCACGACATCAGATCAATGTCATGCGACGACAAAAACCATGCGGGAGTGGAACGGGCCGCCCAAGAAAGCATTTCGGTCGGCACAAAGATAGGATTGTTTTTCCTTGCATAACCCAATAACGGCCGCCCTATTTTTCCCTCACGAATCATTCTCCAGGTTTCGTGATAGGGCGATAACCAGCGGTGATTATATGAAACCTGTAATTTCAAACCTGTCTTTTTCACCAAACTGACAATATCGCTGGCTTCTTTCAGGCTCGTAGTCATGGGCTTCTCCACGCCAACATGCTTCCCCGCTCGCAACGCGTTAATAACAGGCTGATAATGATCCCAGTCAGGTGTAGCCACATAAACAGCATCTAATTCTTCTTTCGCCAGCATTTCTTTATAATCTTGATAGCACTTTGGGATATTCAGTATGTCACTGGATTTCCTTAAAGTTGCCTCATTAATATCGGCCGCCGCCGCAACTTCCGCATTTGGATTGCGCAAAAAAACCTCGGCGGCTTTCCTGCCCATAATGCCCAACCCAATTATCCCAATTTTAACTTGCATGCTGTCTCCTTTTACTTAATTAGTCTGTTCATGAAACGGTATAAACGCGCTGCAAAATAAAAATGTCTGTCACTCGCGACCTCTTTAGGAAAATAATCTGACATCGCGGATACCTGCTCATTTCCAACCTTGGAACAACCTTATAAAGCGTTTCATGGGACTGCGTTCAGACCACTGTTCTAATTCTATTGAATTTACATAATTTCCAACCACGTCATATTTCCAAGTTTCGGGATCAGGAAGTGTGTTTAAGAAGCAAACCCCCGCCTGCTCGTAAGCGATTTTTGCAGCTTCTTCAAGATATTCTTTGGTGGGACGATCTTTTGGCCAGGTTGAACAAGGTCTTAGGTAGATACACGGAATAATTAGTCGGGACGAACATATTTTATAATAATCATTTATTTCTAAAGGTAAACTTTTTACGGAAATTCCTCTATCAGGCTCGCTACCGAATTGATAGCCCCACAGGATTGCATCAGCAAAAGAAAGATAACCAGCATCCGCATATTTCTTTATTTTTGAATAATAAACACAAAAACCAATAAGTAATTTGGAGTTTACTTTCTTCGATGTTTCATATATTTGCCTGGTATAATCAATGGTATAATTAGAATTATAGTTAAAATCATCAATCATCCATAAAGTAAAATTGGGACATTGCAGAGAAATCTGCGCCAGCGCCTCTGCCCATTTTAGGTAATCATCATCAAATGGCGGATATTTTTGACCGTTTTTCTTTTCCCGGACAAGGTTATACTCAGAAGGCGGAAGCAAATATGCCCACACTTCTATTCCCTCTTCTGCAGCTTTTTTACAAAAGTCCGGCAGACAGGCGAGCTCTTTCTCCGGATACCAGCCAATTAAATAGGTATAACAATTTACCCCCAAATCCTTTAATCTTGCTATTGTCGCATCAATATCCGGAGAATTATCCTTCTTACGGACCGGCCAATAATAAGGAGAAACAATTCCACGAAAAAAAGGATTGCCGGTTTTCCTTCTTTCTTCCCTGATTTTTATGTTTTCTTCCGCAATCCCTTTTATATCCCGAAACTTGAATATTGCTTCTTGATGATCTATTTTTAATAAAATCTTTCCTCTTGGTGAAAGAGATATTTCCTTTTTCCCTTCTCCTTTTTCAAATATAATTTTTGTGTCAAACAATTTATTCCCTTTTTCGTCTGATAACTTAACCTCTTTTTCTTCTTTTTCCCGCACAGGCTTGTTTAATTCCAAGGATAATGATAAAGGTTTATCACTATTGTAGCAAAAAATGCCGTCATGATAAAAACCACCTTCCTGAATAAGAGAAATATAAAACCACTCATCAGGAACGAAAACTTTTTCTGAAGGAGAAAAGGTTTCGATGGTAACATCTTTTGTTTTTTGAGCGGAGAGCTCCACTTTATCGACAAAATAGGTTCCTCGAACGCTTGTGGTAAAAATCATCGCTTCCCCTACCTTATCCTTGAACCGTAATTCATCTATAGGGACACTCACCACAACAGGTTTTCCCGTAGGAACATCAAACCGGTAGTTCCACAATTTATCGCCCTGCTTCCAGCTTTTTCTGTCCCAATCTGTAGAAGTTAGAGTAATCCCCATTTCCGAGTGGGAAGCAAAGGCGGTTGGTAATACAAAAACATAAAACTTAAGACTTCCATAATCATCCCAGTTAGTCGCAGAAAAAGAAAAAGAGAAATAAGGACGAAGTTCTGGCGCATTCACATTAAATTTTACAGCATATTTCCCAGAGATAACAAACTCGTTCGAGGTCAATCCCAAAATGCATTCTCTTCCCGTTGATGCCGTTAGTCTTCCATTCATTTCCTCAAAATCATCGATAATTATATTTGCCTTGCGTTCTTCTCCCGCTTGCATGCTTGTTTCTGCGACAACTTTTTCCTGGGCAATAACTCCCCCTGAAATCAAGACAAATACTGAACATAAGATCGCGCGGATACCTATTTTTTTCATTGTTTCCCCCGTATTATTCGCAACAGACTTTCCGGTCATGTTATTTTATTCGTTTTGGCCTCGCCCCAGATTTTTTGACGGCCAGGCCGGTTTTCTTTCAGTTTTAATCCACCGCGCACGGATCTGAAATCTTTGTGTTTTATTTGATCAACATCTGTTTCACGCTCAACTTTGACAGCGAAAATTCTATGGTATTGTTTTTTGTTTCAATTTCCGTCTCCGTCGGGAACACTTCCTTAGTCGAACATATATCTTTTCCAAACAGTCTGGGATTTATTCTGATTTTAGCCTGACATGTGTTTTTGTCCAAATTCGCAGCGATCAACAAAATTATTCCACTCTTTCTGTTTAGAAAATAACTAACTTTAATTTTATCCCCGGCTATTTCCGCCAGTTCCTGTTTGCGATAATAAGGAAACCATTCGCTTCCGTCACAGTCAAAATTATCCTGGATTTTCCAGATTTTTGACATGGCATTAAGCGTCGCTCCCACATTAATAGGCCTGATCAGCACATCATGAATCAGGGTAAAAGCTAGTGCTTCTTCAACGGTCCAGACAAAAGGGGCATAGGTCAAGAATTCAGCCGGCACCCCATGATTTCGACCCATAAATTCCGCTTGAAACGTTTCCAGGGGCAGAACAGCCAGAGGTTCCCCCTTGAGCGGCACGTTAAACTGCTCACCGTTCCAGCAACTTGTAACAAAGCCGACTGTCGGCATCACAACGCAGGTTGAATTGTGCGCGCTGACCAACCCATGATGTTCCCCGACGCAGATATTGTAAATCCTCTTCATCAGATCACGCACAGCAAAGATTTGATAGACTGGCTTATACTCATTTTTTGCCGTCTTGTAGCCGCAACCATGCAGATAATTTCTGCATGCGAAAGGATGAATGGTGCCGTCCAGGTAAACGCCATCAATATTAAAATCCTTCATCGCTTTTTCAATGCTGTACGCCATGAAATTCTGCCATATGCTGTTATAGCATACACCATAAGCGGTCTGCTCAGGATTACGGCGCCAGCCTCTATCCGGCGCCTCTCCTGGAAATTTACACAGACACTCCTCATGGTATTTTTCCCATTCCGGATTGATATTTGAAATTTCATAGCCGAAATATAAAAGAAGTTTTATCTTGTTTGAGTGGCAGAATTTGGCAATTTTTCTGATATCTTTTCTGTGATAAAAATCCGGGTAATTCTGAATATTGGCCCAGTGTTCATGAAACACCAAGACATTGACACCAGAATCTTTCAAATACTCAAGCGTTGTTCGGGCCGGACGATCCTCGCAGAGCAGCATCCCCTTGCGACCATTACTATCGATCAATTTGATTTCTCCAGTTATTTCACCGCCCAGACCGTTGACTATTTTTTTCGGCTTTGTAAAATATTTACCTTCAGATTCAGTGACACTGTCAAGGCAATCCAGAAGCAAAGAGTCATGATCCACCAAAATTCCTTTTTGAATTTCATGGTGATCAATTTCTGTTTTACCGGTTCGAATATCGGCTATGGCAAAATCACAGCCCTCATGGCCGCCAAACTGTAATTGCATATTGGCATAATCAGATAGTTGTTTTATCTCGGCAGGAGCAAGCGTCTCGGCCAATAACTTATTGTCCGCGTAGACCTTGATTTTTCTCCCGTAAGAAAGTCCCAAATGGTGCCATTCGTTCTTTTTCCATTTTACCGGCGCATCAAGAATTAACGCGAATGCCCTACCGCTTCCTTCCCTTCCTTCACTCTTGAGAGTCAGATAAACTCTGAAACATTTTTTCGGCACATACCAGTAAAGGGCCAAGAAAGATTCGTTGTCCAAGTACAACGTCATTAATTTTCTGGCATATATGCCACGGAAAATTCTTCGCAGAGCCAGTTCTTGATCCGGCCGATGGGAAGGGAGTTCGATTTCTTTTTGGGGGTCAAACATCAAACAAACATGAAAATCAATTGTTCCCTGATCAGGGTTAACATTTCCTGCGCCGGGATATTTCAAACTTATCTGTCCCGATCCCTTCCAAATCTGTTTATCCATCCCATAATAGCAGACATGGGCAAAATGATACTTATGCCAATCCTTGGGAAAAGGCTTTACCGGCGTGGCCTGAATGCCGAAAATATATTTTGTTTTATTTTTAAGTTTATAATCCCGATCAATTATTTTTATCGTCAATTCGGCAGCTTTATCTGTCATGGAGACGCTTATCGCCTCGCTTTTATCATGATTATGCCAGTTTTCATCCGTTTCTGTAAAAAAAGACACTCCCATTTCCTTATTCCCCAACCAGATATAAGGCTTGAACCCAAGTTTTAAACCACTCTCCGGCAGTTTAGCCGAGTTATATGCTGTCCCCCATTTGCCTGGATAAAAATGATATAACTCGGCAAGTTCTTTTCTCAACAGCATTTTAACTGTAAATTCTTCAATATTGATTTCGGCCTTGGGAATGAAATTCAGACAGGTTTTCAGCATGCCGTCATATTCCACTTCAACATCGGCTGATAACAAAAGCTCTTCGTTTTCCATCTTGTATTGAAAAATCGCTTTAGCCGGTTTTTGTTCTAGGATCTTTATCTCAGAGTGGAGATTAACAGTCTTGCCGCCAACTCGCAGAATGAGTTCTATCGGGGCGGCAAGGATTTCATTATCTTGATTTATTATCCGGACCGGTAAAAACAAATCGTTAAAAACATATCTTCTTCCCCAGACAATCGCGGTTTTATCTTCCACCCGCACCGATTTCCATGGCGGCGGAACCTTTTCTGATATACCGGCTCTGGATTGTTGCCAGTTTTTCAAATACGTATAATGACGTTGCCCATAGTAGGACTTTAAGCTTTCATTATTTTCAATTGACTTGTGCATTGTTCCTTTTATTTCTGTAATTATTTTTTACGATAAACAACAATGGCGAAATCATGCGTTGTGTCTTTACCGGAAAAATTCCAAGAGTCGCCTATTTTTTCATTCTGTATAACAGCTTTAGTGTTAAGGTCATAAACCCGCAGTTTTTTTGTATTGGGCGACAGATTGGCCAGCTCAAGCTTAAAATCTCCTCTCTTCAGATCGCCACGCTGGCATTTCCATCTAAACCAATGGCTGGTTTGATCCTTAGACCATTCTCGCGTAATATAATTAGAATTGTTGCGTAGATAAAAGACGGCTTGATCGCCTTCTTCGGAAACACAACTGTTAACCGCATAACAGGTACTCTCAAGCTGCGTCACCCGCGTTGCCTCTACGTTTCGCGGCCAAACGTAATTCCACAGTCTCTCTTTAGGCAAATAATTCACATCCAGAACCAGATAAGGTGGAACATTTCTGTCTGGTCCGACAAATAATTCAGCACCGCCCGACAACGGATCTTCTTCCCATATGTAATCATATTCAAGTCCCGCCCTGCTGAATATTTCTTCGCACATCATGATATTATCCAAGCTCGATTGGACTGCGTCTTTAGCCTCACGGGGACCGTGGATCCGCAGAAATACCGGAGGAACACGGCATTGAAAATATTGCCAGTCAATGAGCCGGGATACTTCGGCGGGAATCAGATGCTCCTCAGCCATAAAGAGTTCATTCCAATTATAGGCCATAAAATAACGATGAACCAAGCATAACCAGAGAAAATCACGTACCATGAGCCGCATGCATTCTTCCGCTGGATGAAACGGCTTTTCGTAATATGATGGCCAGGAGGGCGCGTAGCAGTCGCCTTCAGCCGGGCCGACATTGGGATTCAAACCAAAAAACTTGAGCATCACCCCGGCAAAAATGTCGTTTTTATATTTACCATATCCAGCCACACAGGCAATGGATGTGTGTTTTTCCCGATGCGGACATGCTATGTTATCCATATTCATCGCTGGATTATTGTAGCGCATCAGTTGTCCACGCAAGTCTACCAGTAACAAATGGTTTTGGTCATGTTTGCGCAAAAAATCAATAAAAGGGTTAACCAGTCTGGCCCCGATTTCAAAATCAGATTCGCCGCAGGGAGAAAGCAATATTATTGCCGTTTCATCTCTGAAGAGGATACAAAACTGTCGAAAAAATTGCTCTGTCAGTTTCCGCACTCCGGGGCGACACCAACTGTCATCGCGATAGGCCCAATAGCCAGGATAAGAACTGATGCACGGCACGCCCATTTTTTGACTTTTGGAAAGATCAAGAACTTTTTCGTAATCCTTCAGGAAACCGGCTTCTTTATATTGGGTAAGATTTGGGAATGATATTCTTCGGCTGAATGTGTTATGAGTAAGATCTATCCGGAGGTAGATATCATGTTGGCGGCAATAATTAAAAATTAGCGCTGTAATTTCAGACCCATATGGGCTGATCGTCCCTCCGGCATTGAGTACTTCAGGACTCCAGTTGGACATTAAAAAAACACGATAACCACATTTTCTTCTATGTTCAAGCCATGCCTGCAGTTCATCTTCGTTCAGCGACGTCATCCAGACGCATCCGGTCTGGGCAGTGGATTTGCCCGTATTTTTCAAAAGCTCGTGAGCATCCAATATGATCTTTTCTTTCTCTGTTCCAACGTTCAAGGCCGCAACAGCGTCGGAAAGAATAGTACTACCTGACATGAATCCCAAGTGCCGCTGGCCGCGGATATAACCAGCATGATATCCCTGTGTGTCATAATGATGCCGGACAAATTCGCCATCCGCCGTCCCAATACTCGTCTTTGAATAATAATGTTTATCAGCGCCTTTTCGTGTCGCCTCAAACAAAAACTCGTTATTTCCCAGCTTCATCAAAACCACCCGTGCCTGAAAAATCCCAGTAGAATTGTTTTCCGTCATCTTATAATCACGCCCCGACCCGCTGGCCGTTATACATACGCCGTCGTGCTCATGCAGTAGTTCTCCATTCCCGTCAACCAAGACCGCATTTAATACCAGTTCCTTATTTCCGGCTAACGATCGGCTACGTGGCAACTCTGCCACTAGGACCGGCTTCGAGTCGGACCAACCCCGGAAATGAGCTTTTTGGGCTGTTCCAGCACCGATCTCTAGACAAAGCGTAACACGCATATATCTTGTCCTGTATCCCCGCTTGCGTAAAATTTCCGCCAATGGAATGCGTAGAACACCCTTACCGGAAATATTTTCGCTGACATAAAGCGTGCGTAACGGTGCCGGCCGCAACGGACTATAATCCAGCCACCGGTCAAAAACAATCTTCACGACTGCCTGCCGGTCCTTAGCGTCTACCTCAAAGAAAAGATCCGGATGCTGGTCAACAAGGAACTCATGAATAAAAAGTCGTGCGGTAACTGCCTGATTGGCATTGAAAATCATCTCATTTTCATCGTTCCGCACCGTCAAGCTTCCCTCATCGGGATGCATGTCCCAAGCGGAAGAAGCGTCTTTTCCGCTGATCCAGAGACGCTGGCATTTCGACCAAGCAATAATGCCACCGCCAAGGATGCGCTCATCATCGAGCCAAATCATCTTCCTGTTAAACGTCATGAGGGGAATATGGAATTGATTTGTTGTCTGCATAGGTTTCCTATAGTTCAAAACTTTATGATCGCTTTATCGACGGCACACTATAAAACAATTTCAAATTCTTATGGTATAATGTGCCTTTAAACCGCGGGAAAAGCAATGGTTTCAGAGATCATTTTTTTGACTTAACAGGGCAGAGGCTAAATCGGCCTTCTGATATAGCGAAGCGGGGAACAGCCAAAGGCGGATTTGAATATTTTTGAAAAAGATGCGACGTCTTCATATCCAAGGTATGCCGATATTTCGGCCACATTCAACGAGGAACGCCTGAGGAGGTAAACCGCCGCGGACAGTTTGGTTTTCAAAAGAATATCGCTAAAGGACAAGCCGGTTTCTTTTTTCAGCAGCCGGGCAAAAGTTGATTCACCCATCCCAACGTCAGTAGCCACCGAGCAACGCTTGGGATTTTCGCGATATTTCGCCTTGATAATTACGAAAGTCTTCCTGATTGCGGGAGAGGCAGTTTCCAATGAATCCGGGAAAAGCATCGGAATTTCACAGGGGATATTGTTGCCCACAAACGGTTCTTCGTGCTTTTCCAACCTTTGCAACAAATGCCGTTTGTCCAGAACCTCTGTCATATACGCGCCGATCAACTTCCATACGGCAACATTTTTGGTAAGGAGGGATTTGCTCGCAACTGGAATTGGCTTGGCCAGCGCCATGAGTGTTTCATAGTTATATTTATATTTTCGCGCCAAGTTCGTCATGACAGCAGGATATTTATGATCAGAAAACACTTGGCCGACCGCCAAACCACCGACCAATTTACCGCCGACCACAAACGGGATTACGATCTGGGTCAAGCCCGCAAAACAACGGTACACCAGAAATGGCTTGCGTTGAACAAAACATTTTTTCAGGATTTCATATTCCACTTTCCTGCATCTTTCATGGGCGGATGGAGAGATTTTAATATAACTGCAAAAAGGCGAACAATGAATCCTAAATTTTTCCGGGACGTCAAATTTGCTTATTTCCTTCGAAAAAAATGTCAGATCATAAAAACAAACCTTCAAACCCGTCAGCGCGCAAAGCTCCCGAAGAGATTGGAATAAGACTGTATTTCCGTGTTTTTCTTCGAATGGAAAAAAAATAGCAAGGTTTTTCATTCCTTTTTTACGAATTAATGCTTTCTATTCTTCGGCCACAACCTGTACATCATCAATATAATAGGTCAATGGGTATTTATCCTCCTTCTTGATGGTGGCACTAAAAAGCACTGCGAATGTTTTAGTATCAGGAAGAAGAGTGAATGTCCCGTGATATTCCTTCCAGTTCTTGGTTACCACTATCTCCTTACCCAATGAAGTATTTATCCACTGTCTTGGGTCTTCGCCTTCTTGGCAGTCTTTATAACCCCATATAATCACTTTTAGCTCAGATTCTATATCAGCCTTTATCCAGAATGATATATGGTATTTAATTCCCAAAACTGCTTTATAAATCCCCCCCCCAGTATTCCATTGTCCATCAACTCCTTGAAGTAGTCCTCCAACAATGAGCCCCTCTTTTCCTTTTTGTTTCATTGTTAAAAAGGCACTTCTATCTCCACTATATGTCTCTTTTTTCGTCGTTCCCCACTCTACGTGTCCCTGACCTAAATATACGCTCCAATGTAACGGGGCATTAATCACTTTTTCCGAAGTTAAACCTTTCATATAATCTATAGTTTTTGTTCTATTGTTTATCTCTTCGGCGGAGCCATTTTGTATAATATTTCCCGTTCTTTTAAGAACATTCGTGTTTAAGGGTTGTTGTCCATATACTTCCCTGTTTATAAAACCACCGCATATCAATAATATTACCAAAAACAACCAACCATATTGTCCAAGCTTTTTTTCTACGTAATGCATTTGCACCTTCGCTTTCTTTTTGATCCGTTAATATTTTCTCAATGGTCCCCCCAGTTACATTCAAATAACGATTGCGGGAATAACCCTCAAATTTTTTTAAAAGTTTATAACCTCCTATGTTTATCGTCAATATAATTTTGACGCTTATTCCGTCATTCTGAAATCCAACTGCGCTGGCAAAACCGATTCTCGACGGACTCGTTCCCTGATTTTTTCATCAACTTGACACCCCAGTTTTGCGGCCAGTCTTCGTTCTCGGATCTCATACCAGATATCCGAGAGAACGATCTCTCCTTCGCGCAGTTCCGCCACCTCTAACCCATTGGTCAAAATAGATTCCGCCTTATCAAATCCGCCCGATTCCACCAACGCGTATGCTTCCAGAGTTTTCATCCGGCCATGCTCCCGGATAGACAAAGGTTGTTTGCTAATAAATTCCAAAACTTCACTAAACCATCCCGCCTCAAGCCAGGAACGAAGGCCTTCAACCAAAAGAGGCATGACTGTCGGTGCAATCCCGATTGCCTCCTTGTACAATTCGGCAGCTTCAATCTTTTTTTCTTCACCGGCAAAAATAGCCAAGTTTCTCAATGCCCAGGCCGTTCGTGCATGAGCAAGCGATTTTTTCCAAGCCTGCTCTGCGGCCTCTTTTCTGCCATAATGATATTCCATCACGCCGAGATGCAGCCAGCTTAACCAATGGTCACCTAGGCCATTTTCAACCGCATTTTTGAGAAGCCGGTACCATTCTTCCTGCACCATCCAACTACCCGGCGGGAGGCGCGAATTCTGTTCAGGTAACACTCCATTCTCCAGCAATGCCAACCAGGAAGCTTGTTCTTCTCCAATGGAATCCTCACTAAACGCAAGCGCACTTGAACAGAACGATTTCTCTCCGGACAATTTTCGGCGGCGTGATTCGAGCGCTCCCCAGCCTGAACCACGATGCAAGATATCATCCGGAGGTTTGGCGGCATCCACTTCGCTGCGTTTTAATTCCGCTTCTAAATCTGTGCCTGCAAGCATTTTCCCCAGACAATTTTCAACCTCTCTACATGCCGCAGACCAGTCTTTGCCATGTACCTTGTCCGCTTGCGCGGACATTAAGCCGTAGGCCTCCAGCCAGTCCCACTGCGCGCCAGCTGGCATGGGACAACACTCATACTGGGTTTGCGCCAATCCGGACTGAATTTCAATATACGGAGATCGGCCGTCTGAAAGAAATTTCTGCCAATTGCGGCCGCCAGAGTGCATACCCCATGCGAACAGCTTGCGCCCACGTAAAAGCATCGTGGAAGTTTCAATCAAGCCGCGGCCCTCGGCATCCAAGGATGCAATCCACGGCCTTTTCCCATCGGCAATGTCATAGAAATAATCTGCTGATTTTCTTAAATTGGTTGCATAGCTAGTATCCACCCTATGTTCATCATAAGGCACGGGAACACGCGTCATTACCTTGCTGTAATCAAAGTGATAAGCGGCATCGGCCGGAATGAGGACGCGGATATCTTTTTTTTCCGGAACCGCAATATTGGACCACCAGTACATGGGAATTTCATGGTCATGTGGATTGAATATACGCACTCGAACAAACAGCCATGACGATTTTGCAGGAAGCTGAATATCAAGTTGATATAGTATACCCCGCAATCTTTCCCATTCCCATAATCTCAACATGGGAGAACCGTCCTGGCCGATAATTCGGGCGGCAAACATAGGTGAACAGGTGTGTGGGCTGTGTCCACGCAAGGCGAAATTCCATTCCACGCCGCCGCTGAACCAGGCATTGCGAATCGCCAGATTGGCAGGTTGAAATACGGGGTTGACATACAGAAGCTCGCGGCCGGTCGGCTTGTGGATCAAAGACCACAGGCGGCCACCGTATTCAAGCAAAAGGGTAGCTCTCAAAATTTCGTTTTCCAGCACCGCAACCTTCATTTCCGACACATGCCGGCTGCGGCTATAGCCATCCTGCAGGCTGTAAGGCAAACATCCCGTGTCCAAACCATATCCGAGATATTTCCGCGCATGAGGCGGTACACTGCCGTCAATTTTCATGCCACAGGCGAAACTGACAGGAGGATGCAGGGGCGACAAGGGGTTATCCACGCCTAAGTCTGCAGACATTATCCGATATTTTTCAACACGAAGTTCCGTGGACATCAGACACCTTGTATTGGTTGATTGTCCTATTGTGCGTGAAAGAAAATACCGTTAAAACCCGAAAACCGCAATTGTTTCAGAGATCAATTTTTTTGCTTGCCAGCTCAGGCTAAAGTAATTTTTTTAGGGAAATTGACGTGACTTCGCTTTTCTGAGCCAGGGGATATGTTAGTCTGGGTCATAAAAGAGAGTATACTGCACCCCTTTTAAGGAACTAAAAAATAAGGTATAAATTCCTAGCAAGGAGGGCAAGATGAATAGCCGTAACGCGTCTGGCCGGATTGCTCAAGACCTGGAGCCGACGTTCCGCGGAAGTGGAGGACGTGGCCGGGTGGCTTCATTACAGCAAGGCGAAAGCCCAGCGTATCTGCAAAAGACGGTTTGGCTGCGGGTTGGCAAAATTACCCTGAAAAGATGCGTATCGAAGAGAGTATGGCATACTGGCGCAATACTTCACACATCCGCAGCCAATTCTCTGAGCCGGGCCTTGTCTGCTTCCGTCACCGATCCTGACGCAATTTTGCCGATCTTACAAGGACAGGGCGCGCCCGTGCTTCGTCTCGCATGACTTCCCACTTCGCTATCATAGCTACGAGGAACAAGTCGCAGGGCAAGCCGAAGTTTTTCAACTGCTGTCGCCCGTTTGCGCTTCTCCATCCGCTGGATGTTCCTCAACTTCCATTGAAGGGCCGGGAACTCGCGGAGATGCGCGACCGGCAGAGCAGTCCAGTCCGGTCAGTCCGGTTTAACTTGGCACAACCAATGTAAACTCATGGTTTACAAAATCAGTATTAATCCAAACCAAATTCAGATGTTCCAATGTGTAGAGAGTTGTTGACAAGTCCCTACATTATGCAACGCCGGCGTTAACGGTATCCGTCAACGCCAAGGGCCGCCTTTGCGCTATGTCTTGCCGAATGTTCATGTGTATAAATATTGATAGAAATTAAAATCTATCAAGACATTTACACAGATTAAAAAGAGGAATGTTCGCGATCCGGCCTGCTGAGCAGAACATTAAGGTTATAATAATCTGTAATCATAATGGCGAGTGGCACTGCGGATGGACGATCTGACGATTGGTTCAGGATACCTTAGTGGCCAAGATGTAGCTCGTTGAATGTCCGTGCCCCTGACGATTTGCCAATTTCAGTTCCATCAATCGAGTGAAATCCCGCGAAGCCGTGTCGCGGGTAACCCCAAACTTATGGTCGCACATCCGACTCGTCAGTTTATCGCCAGCCACAAGCATGGCGACCATCTTCTTCTGCCGTTCGTTAAGTTGGGCTTCGATGGTCGGAGTGACGAGAGCATCGGGCATGGAAACTGGTACGCGAAATCGGTCGAGGTTGTCGCCGGGGCCGGGAAATCTGACCTGAAAGTATCCGGTGTCGGCGCCAAGGAGTGGCGGATCGAGACCATGATTATCGGACGACTTCCCAGTGCCCGCCCTTGTCGGGACCGATGCGGCGGAGGCGGCCAACCTTCTTGAGATTGCTGATTATCTTTTCAACGCCCGCGCAACTCAATTCAAGGGATGTCACCAGTTCATCGGTCGTTATAGTCGACTTCTGGCGGATCAGCGCAAGCAAGCGGTCACTGTTTTTCTCCCTACTTTCTTTTCCGGTTCTCACCCCGACTTCAGACGGCAACGGAATGACTCACGGTTTATCTGAAGCTTTTGAGCCCTTTACAAGTCGTTTCGATGGCCCAATTGGCCCATATATGGCCCAATTGCTTTCCTCACCGGTTTGACCCATTTGGCCCATTAGCGGCCCTTTTGCCGCGAATTTTATAGAAAGTACCTTTTCCACGTGTCCCAATCTTTGTGAAGACGCCTTTTGCAACGAGGTCGGCAAGATTACGGTGGGCTGTACGTTTAGCAATACCTGAAATCTCTTGATATTCCGAGTTGTTGATCTTGCCCCTGACTTTAACGAATTGGATAGCCTTCCGTTGCCGTTCATTCAACTCAAGACGGGTGATTACCTCTTCCGTCAGCCAATCCCGCCAGAGCGTTGTGACGAAGTGAGGGCCGCATTGTCTGAAGTCAGGCTCGGGCAGGCCAGCCGCCAGGCAGTCAGCGATCATGTCGGTCGTGCCGGTTCCGGCCTTTTCCACATACTTCACACGAAAGAGCGGTTCGGCAATCAATGGATTACGCGGGATGGGACCATGGGGTTGTCTCAACAACTCTGGCGTCAGGCCAGGCGGCAACTCTCCGGGATTCCAGACTTCAACGCGATCGGCAAAGACGATAACCTGAACAAAGCCGTTGTTCCGGTAGTTCCGGTGAGCTACGGCATTGACAATGGCTTCGGTAATGGCCGAGCGGGGAATTTCAAACTCAACCGGGGCTTGTGTGCTCTGCGCCCGTGTGCCGACACTGCGATCGAGTTTCCCGAGGACAAATTCAACGGCCTGATCAATCACCTCGAACAACCGTCCCTCATAAGGTTGCTGGGAGGCGATGGGCTTCTGTTTCACTATTCCATGGAAATGGAAACAATGAACTTGAGCGTTGTTGAAAAATCGGTGTGGGTTCTTTCCGAAAAGCAGGATCGCGGCGTTGGTGGGTTTTCCATCCCGAAGCAGGTTGAAATTCTGCAGTACCGCCTTAGGAGCGCGGAAACCCTTGAGCACCAATCGCCCCTTTGCCTCGGCAGTCTCTACAAAGGACGTTACCTGTTCGTCATCGATGTCATGTAATGTTGCCCCGCTGCATAGGCTGTCATCGAATGGCTTGGTTATGAGGGCACCACGATTTTCCAAACAGTCAACGAGACTAGCATACACCTCACCGATCAAACCTGGGGTATCGGTAAAACGTCGGCGAGTGACCTGGCGGCCCGCCTTATTGACCAATACGGCCATGGCCGGCTCGCGCCCCTTGTCATAATCGCCCTTCACGAATACCAGTCGTTCGCGATGGGTCTTCGTGGCATGATCGAATTCCAGTTCAGTTGACGATTTTCCGTCCTGATTTTTCCGGCCGTAATTATTACCAAAGATGGCAAGGTAGATGTCACTCTGTTCAACCTCAACCAGATATATGTCATCCGGTTTGCGATCTCTAGCGGGAATGTCTTCAAAGAGGAAAACATCTCTGATGAAACGGCTCAACAAAGGATCATGCAGGATAAAATCCTTTACCGCGCGGCGCTCCACCGCGAGTTCCTTTTGAACCGAACTGATGAATACTCGAATCATATTCAGGTCTAAATTCCAACTGATCTTGTTTCCCGATGTTTTAGCACACGGACCATCGTCGCATCTTCGCATACGCGATCACAAACGGTTTTGAATGTATCAGGGCACAATCTGAAAAGCCAGTTGAAAGCGGCGGGAAATGTCATACCGCCGCGGCCAGTTCCCGGAGCCGGGCAGTGTCCTTCTTCCAAGTCTTTGCCGTAGTCCGGTCCAGAATCGCAAGCATCTGTTCTTTAGGCGTCTTCTGGCCATTGGTAAGCAGTTTCGGAATTGCGGATTCCAATGCCTGCCGGACCTGCGCCTGGTCTGGATGAAAATAATGTTCGGTCACAACCTCGGTTGTCCTGTGGCCGCTGATGAGTTTGACAGTCTCAATCGGCACTCCGCGCGAAAGCGCCGCTGTGATCCATGTCGTCCGCAAGCTATGGAAATCCTTGATCGAAGCTTTGCGGATGCCCTGTTCGCGCTCAATCTTAAGACTGTCTTTGCCCAGCGCATTCTCAAAGACATGCCGGAGCCGCCATGTCACGCCCTGCTGATTCTCCAGCTGCATCCGCGCCTGACTCGGCCAGACATACTCGCTCTTGCCAAAACTCTTTTTGTGCGCCAGCTTGAGTTCATTCATCAGCCAGTCAAAGATCGGGATACAGACCGTTTGACCTGTCTTGCTGGTCTTTACCGTAATCGCGGGATTCGGGTTTTCCATATTCACGGCCGACCATTTCAGCAGGCAACAATCACCACGCCGCATGGCCGTGCTCAGGCCGCAAACAATGAGCGGTCTGGCAAAGTCATCGTTCTTCGCCACCTCCAGCAGCTTTTTGATTTCCTCCTCTGTGAACGGCTGGCGATGTACATGGTTCTCCTCCTGGGTTTTAATACCATCGAATGGGTTTCTTAAAACGCCATACTCTATTTGCAGGAACTTGAAGATCGCCTTCATGCGTTTGAGAGAGTCATTCAAGGACTTAGCCGACAGGTTCCGGGCCTTTTCCGAATCTATGAACTTCATGGCCATCTGCCGGGTGACCTGTGCTGCTTCGATAATTTCCGAATAGTTTTCTTTGATGACATTTATAAACCGCTGGATGGTGGCATGGACATCCTGAATATATCGCGGGTGAAGCGCGCGCCTTTTTTTCGGCATCTTGTCCCATGCCATGATTAAATCCTGGATGGGGAATGACAGAATCTTGGAGCCGTATTTAATTTCATGAAGACTCTGTACGAGTGATTCCGCCGTCTTGTTACTCTTGGTGTCAGCCACGATCTGGTTCAGCTTAGCCTGGGCCAACCCGCGGGATCTTTCAAAGGCAGCATCGCCTTCATCCCGAAGCGACTTTGGGGGAGTACCGGCAATCTTGACATCCAGATTTACGCAATGACGTTTGCCGTTAACTTGGTAGCGGCCGTACCACCATTTTGAATTTTTGCGGAGTTCCATTGGCATATTATACCCTTTCCTTGCGATGAATTATTGTGATTATGCTCTACAAGGAAACGATATGAAATATGCCGGACGGATGCAAGCAAAAAACCAAAGAAAGCACCAAAGAAATATGGTCAAAACCCCGATATTTCCTAATATATTGGCATATATTACAAAATCCATCAGCTTCCCAAGCTGAACGTCGGGGGTTCGACTCCCCTCTCCCGCTCCAACCTTAAACCTTGCAATATAAATACTTAACGCCGTTTATGGACGATTATTGGCCTATGAGCGCAAAATTCGGTTTGATTTTACCCAACTAGCTTATTATCAAGCACTTGCAGTAACAGCCTTTGGTCTGATCAAGTATAGGATCTGCTGAAATCGTTGCGTCCAGCGCGTGTGGTTCGTATTTCCCCCATGTTTTTCGATGTTTGCGCTTGCCTTTGTCCTCGAAATGCTTAAGTATATGTCAGATGTAGAGAACATATCATATACATAAGCAAATAAATAAAGGAGGCCGCGATGCAACGAAATTCAGAAGAGATCGGAGCGATGAACGGATTTCGCCGCCGGAAGATTTTGGTCCTTGGCGAGGTGGCCAAGTTAATTCACCGTACCGTGCATACGGCGCGAAGGAAGCTGAAGGTCTGGAAAACACATAACAGCTACAACCAAAACGGACGTTACTACACACTGCCGGATGTGCCCGAATTCGACGCGCATGGGCTATGGCGTTGGCGGGGGGTTTTCTTTTCGCGATACGGAACTCTGCGCCAGACGCTGATTGAATTGGTTCGGCGCTCAGAAGCCGGCCTGAAAGCATCCGAGATCGGAGATCTCTTGGGTCTTGATCCGCGTTCATTCCTCTCGGCGTTTGCCAATGACCCACAACTCAGGCGGACGAAAACACAGGGATGCTTCGTGTACTACGCCGCAGATCCGGACGTTGGCGCGGCACAACGGCAGCGACGTTCCACGATAAGCGCAACTGGCCGACAGCCCACGGAGGCCGAGGCGATCGCCATTCTGGTCGAGAAGATCAAACACCCCGCCTTGAGCGATAAGGCGTTGAGTCGGCGGCTCAGCGCGCAGAATTTGCGCGCGGAGCCCGAGATGATCGGCAACTTTTTTGCCAACCACGGCTTGGCAGTAAAAAAAACGCAACATTTGCGCTGATCCGCTGTTTAGCGGAGCGGCTTGCGAGCCTTTCCATCGGCCTGACTACACCACGTCTGTTCGGAGAACCGCCGACGATCGAGTTTCGGCCGTCCCACTCCCACTGTTCCGACTGTCGGCAAGCTCTGAAGGCAAAGAAGTCGCACGCTCGTATGATCAGCACATTGCACATCGGCAAGTTCCGGGCAAGGGAAACGATTGCGGCCTGCCCCAAGTGCGACCGCGCGTATCGGTCTGAAGAACTCGGCCGACTGGTGCCGTCCGGCGCCAACTTCGGCTACGACGTGTTGGTTTATACAGGCCAAGCGCTTTGGCTCCGCTGCCGCAGCGAGCAGGAAGTGGTTGCCGAACTGGCGCAGAAAAATATCCTGATCAGTCCCCGTGAGGTTTCCTTGCTGGGCATGAAGTTCATCGTTTACCTGGCCATCGCCCATCAACAGTGCGCCGCGAGCATCAGCGCCGACATGCGGCTCAGGGGCGGGTTTGTGTGTCATCTGGATGCGACTTGCGAGGGCCGCGACCCGTTGCTGATGAGCAGTATCGATTCGCTTTCGGAAATCGTGCTGGGCAATATTAAACTGCCTTCGGAACACCAAGACCACATCGTCCCCTTCCTGCAACGCATCAAGGAGACCTTCGGCATTCCGCTGGCTCTGGTTCATGACATGGGCCGCGGCATTCTCAAGGCCGTGGCAGAGGTGTTTCCGGGCGTGCCGGACTTCATCTGCCATTTTCATTTCTTACGCGACATCGGCAAAGATTTCCTGGAAACCGAATACGACGTCATCCGCACCCGGTTGATCAAGCATCAGATCAGCGGCAAGCTACGCTACCGCGCCAAACAACTCAAGGGCGATCTGGACCGGAACCCTGACTTGATCGATGCGCTGGCAACCGGTCTTGCGAATCATCCCCTGCCAGCCGCAGCGCTTCAATCTCTGCCCGGCCTTAACGGCTACACCCTGATCCAGTGGGTGCTGCAAGGCAAATCCGAAGGCCAGGGCTACGGGTTTCCGTTCGACCGTCCGCAGTTGAGCTTTGCCAACAGAATCCGGCGACTGCATGCCGATGTGGAACAACTTTCCCAGACACAACTGCGGGGACAATGGCAAGACAACGCGCCGTACTTCAAAATCCTTGTGGACTTGAAGATGGTCATGCAGGACAAGGTCTTGTGGCAGGCGGTCGAAGAACTCGAAAAGAAAATCACCGTCTTTGAACGGCTGCGCCAAGCCATGCGCATCGCTCCGCAATCCGGCCGGCGCGGGATCAATGATGAAGGCCAAAAGAACAACATCAGAACCATCAAACAGCGCGTCACGAAGTTCCGGGCTTGGCTGACCAGCCGCAAGGACTACGCGCATAATCAAGACGCTCGGAAAATGATCGCCAAAATCAACAAGTACTGGAAAAAACTCTTTGCCGATCCCATTACCGTTCAAACGCCCTCCGGCCCAATTCGGATCCAGCCCCAACGCACCAACAACATCCTCGAACAGTTCTTTCGATGCCTCAAACGCGCTAACCGTCGCAAAACAGGAAACGCCGCTTCAGGCCGGATGCTTCGCACCATGCTTGCGGAAACCCCTCTGGTAAGAAACATCCAGAACCCGAATTACATGAAAATCCTGCTCAACGGTAAAACCACCCTCGCAGCCGTCTTCGCCGAAATCGACATCGCCACCTTGCGTAAAGAGTTCCGCAAAGCCCAAAGCGACCCCGAGAAAATACCCGCCAAGCTCAAGTCCCTTATCGCCACGCCCGATTATCCGGAAAAACTTGTCGAAATGATCCAAAAAGCGGTCGCATGACCGAAACTAAACCGAATTTGCGGCAGAAAAAAGAGGCAAAAATATTTGACAACCGATCAGGCTTATGGCATTTTTTCCTAAATCTAACCGAATTTTGCGGTAATAGTTATTGGCTAAGCGACGTTTTGGCACATAATAGCGTAAAATGGCCGTTTTAGGCAGTTCAAATGTCAACAAAAAGTCAACAAACTTTTTAGGACTGCCTGTGTTCTTTTTTTCTCTGAAGAGCGTCTATGTGGTTTTTCGCGTCACAGATAAAAAAAAGCGGCTAGAACGCTCCCATGTAGTCCGTGGATCTGACGGCGAAAACGGGCGATCTCTACCGGGGTATGATAATCATGGCCGGAATGAGATAGGCGCCAAACGCAGCGATTTTGGCGGCATAAATGACTTTGCCGGGGATTTGGTTTGCAGGATCAACAAGGATTGAAGATCACGGCCGGGCGGCTATATCTGAGCGGGGCATGGGGCACGGCTTGCGGATGGCTATTCCTTTGCGTCATGTTGTTTAAGAAACTGTGCACCTGGATCACCAAGAGGATCAACATGCCGACCCACCCGAACACCAGGATCGCCAAGGGGATCAACAGCCTTATTGATCTGCAAACCAGGATCACCAAGAGGATCAATCGGAAACGCGGCATACGGGTCAGTTTTTTTTGTCTGCCAATTTATTACACGAACCACACAGATTAACGTAACAAAACACAAGACAATCACCGCAACGCCCCATGCCACAATCTTGATCACCAACTTAAATTTCCTTCTTGCTTCTTCTGATGCAACACGGTTTGTGTAAAGAACACCAGCGGTGAGCAGGCCAATGATCAAAATTTCAGCAGCCAGTCGAGTAAAGTCGATACTTCTATGGCTACTAAAGATAAAATCATAGCCCATATGTGTAACGTGCCAAGCAAAAGCGTGGTCACGGGGGATCTTCCGTGACACGCTTTGCCGTGCTGCATGAGCAGTGGGGCACGGTTGAATGTGGCAAGAAT